>Ga0073928_10000695_pt1 | contig 73621 bp, 56 predicted proteins | sample PaiPotPPA55metaG_FD_76969 | JGI IMG/M metagenome (GOLD analysis project Ga0073928, IMG submission 76969) | Iron sulfur acid spring bacterial and archeal communities from Banff, Canada, to study Microbial Dark Matter (Phase II) - Paint Pots PPA... ...
CCACTGCTCGTCGGTCAACAGCTTCTGCCGCTTCTTCATGGCAGAAGCTCATCAGCAAACCCGCCTCATTCGTAAGTAACTGGCATGAGGCCGAACCTATTTATGAAACACGCTCTAGTAATTGTGGCCCTTGGGTTGTCCGCCGCTGTTTTGCCCATGAAACAGTCGGGGACAGCCTTCAAGGTTTCAGCTAACGACCGGTGCAGGCGTGTTAGAGGCACAATCAACAGCCTGTTCTTCACACAGAACTGCACAAGCCCAATAGGACTCTGCACCGCCGGCACCATCACCGGATCGGGCCTGCTCGACGGGCCTACTAGTTTCATCGCCCTGGACGCGGCTCCGTCCGCCGGCCTCCCTGCGGTCGAAGCATCGGCGAACCTTTCCTACTCCGGCCAGCTGACCATCGTTGCGAGGCGCGGCACGCTGGTGACAAGTGATCTCGGGGTTCTGGACGCAGCCCACCTGGCGTTCACCGAGATGGAGAGACCCACTTCCGGAACGGGCGTGTTCGCGAATCCGGGAAATAGCGTCTTCTTCATATCGGGATCGATTGTTGACAACGGGCAGGGATTTCAAGGGGACCTATCAGGCATCGTTTGTGCCGACGACAATTAGCGTACGCGGGGTCAAACCCATGACGTATTTCACTAGGGTCAGGCGACACTCTTTGGCTTTGCGGCGGCGCGGTCCGGTCCGAGGGTACCGGCCATGCCGCCCGCTCGCCATTGAACAAGTGAATCTCTCCATCAGCCAGCATGCGCAAACCGAAATATGCCCTAGCCGTCTCGCTTGTCCGGAACTGAATCGACTTCAGATCATCAGCAAGCTCGACATCGAGACGCAGTGCTGGTTGTCACTTTCGATAATACGAAGAAATGCTTCGAGGGTTCTTTGTGGAAGCTGGCGGCGGAACTTGGTGAAGGAAACCTTTCCAGAATCTTTTTTTTCCACAGCTCCCTGTAGTTCCGCAAACTTCTGCTGCTCCTTCAGCGGCGGTACTGGTCTTGCACTCATCAGGTCGTCACCCCGGCAACTTTTGTAGAACCCCGCCCCGGCTCGCCCGCGCCCTACCCAGCTCACTCCACCCTCGCTAACCCCTGTTTACTGGTTTGTTACTATGGAGGACGGACTTTTTTTCTCCTACCTCCTATCCCTTCGCAAGTTTGACCCTTCTTTTCTCTGACCTGTAAGATCAAAAGTTCATCCTTCTGCTGCGAAAACGGCCGGGCGGTCCCCGGCTGGACAGCCGGGGGGCGGCTGTCCCCACACAAGTTACAGCACACGCCAATGCCGCACGATTTACCAAAATCCTACGAGCCGGGCGCGATTGAAACGCGCTGGGCCGAATACTGGGTGAAAGAGAAGCTCTTTTCCGTGCCCACGCCGCCGCCCGCGCGTCCGGGAGAAGAAACGCGACCGGTATTTACTCTGCTGCTGCCGCCGCCAAACGTAACCGGCCGCCTGCACATGGGCCACATGCTCAACCAGACGCAGATGGATATCATCGTCCGGTGGCATCGCATGCGCGGCTTCATCACGCTGTGGCTGCCCGGCACGGATCACGCCGGCATCGCTACGCAAATGATGGTGGAGCGGCAACTCGCCAAAGAAGGCAAGAAGCGCCGCGATCTCGGCCGCGAGAAATTCATCGAGCGCGTGTGGGAGTGGAAAAAGCTCTATGGCGGCGCGATTCTCGACCAGATGAAGCGTCTCGGTGCTTCCGTCGATTGGGACCGCGAATACTTCACCATGGACGAAAATCTTTCGCACGCGGTGCGCGAGGTGTTCGTTCGCCTCTATGAAGAAGGTCTGATCTACCGCGGCAAGTACATTGTGAACTGGTGTCCGCGCTGCGAGACTGCGATTTCCGATCTCGAAGTAAAGCACGAAGAGGTTGCCGGAAAGTTGTGGGAAATTCGCTATCCAGTGGTTGGAACGGACGAGTTCATCACGGTGGCCACGACGCGTCCTGAGACCATGCTTGGCGACACCGCGATTGCGGTGAATGCGAAAGACGAGCGCTACACGCATCTCCACGGCAAGAAGGTTCTGCTGCCGCTGATGAATCGTGAGATTCCCATCATCATCGACGAACTGGCGCAGCCAGAGTTTGGCACTGGCGCCGTAAAGGTCACTCCGGCGCATGACCCCAACGACTTCCAGGCCGGCAAGCGGCACAACCTTCCGCAGATCGACATAATGGATGAGCACGCTCACATGAACCAGAACGCAGGCCGCTTTGTGGGCTTAGATAGATATGATGCGCGCAAACGCGTGCTGGCCGATTTGCAGGAGCAAGGATTTCTGGCAGGCGAGAAGGATCACACTCTCGCGCTCGGCAAATGCGAGCGCTGCGGGACTGTAGTGGAACCGCGATTATCGGAGCAGTGGTTCATCAGAATCAAACCGTTGGCGCAGAAAGCGATCGAAGCCGTCGAGAGCGGCGAAATCACCATCGTCCCGGAGAATTACCGCCAGATTTATCTGAACTGGATGAACAACATCTACGACTGGTGCATCTCGCGCCAGTTATGGTGGGGACATCGCATTCCTGCGTGGACGTGTGACGATTGCAAGCACGTCATCGTCGCCCGCGAAGCTCCGCTGACGTGCACGAAATGTGGCAGCACGAAACTCGAACAGGTATCCGATGTGCTCGACACCTGGTTTTCGTCGGGGCTGCTTCCATTTACAACTTTGGGTTGGCCGGAGAAAACGCGAGATCAGGCGGTTTTTTACCCGACCACATTGCTGATTACTGCCTACGAGATTTTGTTCTTCTGGGTGGCGCGCATGATCATGTTCGGTTGCCACTTCATGCAGGGCCATGAACTGGATCCGGCAATCAAGAAAGCCAGTGGATGGGCGGAAAAGAAAAACGACAGTGTCCCGTTCCGGCAGGTTTACATCCACGCGCTGGTGCGCGATGCCGAGCGGCAAAAGATGTCCAAGACCAAAGGCAACGTGGTCGATCCGCTGGAAGTGATCGAGCGTTTCGGTACGGACGCGACTCGCTTCACTCTGGCGGCCATGGCCGCACCCGGCACCGACATTGCGTTTAACGAAAGCCGTACGGAAGGCTATCGCGCCTTCGCCAACAAAATCTGGAACGCCGCCAGATTCATGTTCATGAATGTAGATAGAGTGGAACCGGGACTTCGTCCCGGCCGGACAGCCGAGGGCGGCTGTCCCCACGTGGGTGTTGCCGGGTTTGAGGCTGCCGCTTTAGAGGACCGCTGGATTCTCTCCCGCTTCAATCGCGTCACCGCGGAAGTCAACGAGGCCCTTGCCGCGTACCGCTTCCACGAAGCCGCCAACCGCATCTACGATTTTTTCTGGGGCGAGTTCTGCGACTGGTACCTTGAACTGATCAAGCCTCGTCTGAACTTCGATGAAGGCGCTGACAAAACGCAAGCCCTCGTCGCCTGCGTCAATTTAGTCACCCTGTTTGATGCCTCTTTACGCCTACTGCACCCCGTGATGCCGTTTATCACGGAGGAAATCTGGCAGGCAATTTATGAAGGCGCTCCGCCCCTGAAATCGATTGCTTTCGCAAATTATCCTCAACCCGACGAAAGTCAGATCGATCTCTCTACCGAGACCAAGATGTCGATACTTCAGGATTTGATCGTAAACGTGCGCAACGTGCGGGCGGAGTTGAAGATCGAGCCCAAGATCAAGATTCCGATCGAGGTGTTTGCGCACGAACCCGAAATTCGCGCGATGATCGAGCAGAATCGAGGAGCTGTGGAACGGCTAGCCAACGTGGAGAAGATGATTCTCAAGGATGCTTCGCTGGCTGACCAGGCCGGCACTCGCAGCACCGCGCGATTCGAGGTTCACGTAATCTTCGAGAGGAAGATTGATGTCGCGGCGGAGCGCGATCGCCTGACGAAAGATGTGGAAAAGCTTGAAAAGGAATTCGCCAACAATCAGCGGCAACTAAGCAATGAACAATTCCTGTCGAAGGCCCCGGCGAAGGTCGTCGAGGGATTGCGCAGTCGCGCCGCAGAACTGGTAAACCTGCGGGAGAAAATCAAGAACCAGCTCGATGAACTGAACATCGGAGCTAAGTAACGAAAAATAGCCACTGACCGCTAGACACTGATTATGGACTGGAACTCACGGCGCATCACCGCGATTATCGAGAACGCGTTGCTCGAAGACCGGGCGACGCGCGATGCCACCAGCTATGCCTGCATCGATCCCAACCAGCGGGCCTCGGCCACCATCCTGGCAAAACAAGATTGCGTTCTCGCCGGGATCGGCTGCGTGGGGCGCATCCTCGACGTTTACGCGGCGCTCGATGGTGCGGTCACGTCGCATTACGAGGTGACCACACATCCCGAGATTTTCGATGGCGTGCGGCTGCACAAAGGGCAGTCGGTCGCCGTCATCCGGCACAATGGGCGCGTGATTCTCTCATGCGAGCGCGTGATCTTGAATTTTCTGCAGCGCATGAGCGGAATTGCAACCCTCACCCGCAAGTTCGTGGACGCCGTCTCCGGCACCAAAGCGCGCATTCTCGACACGCGCAAAACCGCTCCCGGCTTGCGCGTAATCGATAAATACGCCGTCCGCTGTGGCGGCGGACAGAACCATCGCCTCGATCTTTCCGACGGAGTGCTGATCAAGAACAACCACATCGCGCTGGCGGGCGGAATCGTGCCGGCCCTGGAGCATGCCGTCCTCAATCGGCGCGGTGCGCAACCCATCGAAGTCGAAGTACGTACGCTCCGCGACCTCGAAGAGGCGCTGGGCAACGGCGCGGAAGCGATCCTGCTCGACAACATGTCTGCCGAAGATGCGCGCTGCGCGGTGGAGCGCTGCGCGAAACTTGAACACCCCATCCCGTTGGAGTGCTCCGGCGGCATCCGGCTGGAAAACGTTCGTACCTACGCCGAAACAGGAGTGGATTTTATTTCAGTCGGACTGCTCACGCACTCACCCCAAGCCGCGGACATGAGCCTGCGCGTTGTGCCGGCGTAACTGTTTGCACCTGCGCCGTGGCTATTTTTGATTTTCAGTCAATCGCGGTCTTGTAGTGTCGGTTTCCGGTTTCCCGTATAGAAGTTTTCCGTACAGAGGAGGACGCGAGCGCCAGTAATCAGCGGACCAAGCAGCTTGACGTCACCAACGCCTGCACCTCATTGTCGTTTCTTCTCAAATCCCGCATAATTCCTGCATCAAGCGGACTGCGACAATTCATCGCCTCAAACGGTCAGGATCCCAAACGCCTGTGCCCCACGAAAAAGCGGCTGACGTTCGCCTTGGCCGCGTCGTTCACTTGCTGATGGAACACGCAACCGTGGTGGTGAGCGGGACGAAGATCGCTCAAGAAATTTCGTCGAACCGCTCCGAAGTCTGGCGGATGATTCAACAGCTACGCGGGCTGGGCGTGGATGTAGCCGGACATCCGGCGACCGGATATCAGCTAAGAACAGTCCCGGATCTTCTGCTGCCTGAAATCCTGAGTCCGACGCTGCGCGGTACCATCTTCGACTCCCATATTCATCACTTCTACAAGACTGGTTCGACTAACACGACAGCTATGGCGGCTGCCGCCGAGGGCGCTCCCGAAGGCAGCGTGTTTATTGCCGAAGAACAAACCGCGGGACGCGGGCGCGGAAGGCATTCCTGGCAGTCGGAGCGCTCAGCTGGAATTTACTGTTCGGTGGTTTTACGTCCGGAGTTGCCGCCTTCAGAGGTGCTTGTGCTCGCTCTCGCCGCGGGGTTGGCAGTACGAGCGGCGATTGAACAGGTCCATCCGCACATCGATGCCGACCTAAAGTGGCCCAATGACGTGCTGATCGCGGGGAAGAAAGTGTGCGGCATTCTTACCGAGATGAATGCCGAGGTCACGCGAGTCCGATATGTCGTCGTAGGAATCGGCATCAATGTGAACCAGGCGAACTTTCCCAAGGATCTCGAGCCCGACGCAACCTCCCTGCGCCTGGCTACGGGCAGTGAGTGGTCGCGAGTAGAACTGGCCGCGGCTTTGCTAAAATCGCTCGACCGGGAATATCGTCTATTAATTGCGCGAACCGGCGCGCGGCAATCGATTCTACAGCGATTTTCCGAGCAATCGTCGTGGGTGCGAGGAAAGCAAGTTCGCGTGCAAGAAAATGGTTCGACTGTCGAAGCAACGACGGTCGAAGGAACCACCGAAGGCCTGGATGAACGCGGCTTTCTCCTGGTGCATACGGCACAGGGTTTGCAGACGGTTTTGAGTGGAACGGTGAGAGAGAGATAAAACAAGAGTCACAGGCGCTCCGTATTCAGCGAGCTCCGGCTGAATTGTCAGAATGCTGAATGCCGAGCGTCGGCTCCGGATGGCCCCATCATGCTTTTCGTTCTTGACGTTGGCAATACGAACACGGTGCTCGGAGTCTTTGCCCGAACTGCGAAGTCGCATTCCGACGAAGAGCCTCCAGCCCTCCAGCGCTACCAGCGCCTGGTAGCCCACTGGCGCGTTGCGACCCGTCAGGGCAGCACTGTGGACGAGTACGGTGTTCTGTTCCGTAATCTATTCTCGATGGCGAGCCTGGAAGCGTCGGAGATTAACGGCATTGTCATTTCGTCGGTGGTACCACCGCTCGATCCCGTGCTGCGCCAGGTGTGCGAGCGCTATTTCAATTCCAAGCCATTGTTGATTGAACCAGGAGTGAAAACCGGTATGCCGGTGCATTATGACAATCCCGCTGAGGTTGGCGCCGACCGCATCGTGAATGCGGTTGCTGCATTCGAGAAATACGGTGGGCCCTGCGTGATTGTCGACTTCGGCACCGCTACTACGTTCGACTGCGTTTCCGCGAAGGGCGAGTATCTTGGCGGAGTGATTTGCCCCGGCATCGGCATCTCCGCCGATGCGCTGTTTCAACGTACCGCCCGCCTTCCCCGAGTGGAGATCCGCAGGCCCGAGCGCGTGATCGGAACGAACACGGTCGGCAGTCTCCAGTCCGGACTTTATTATGGTTATCTCGGGCTGGTGGATGGCATTCTTGAACTGTTACTGAGCGAGCTGGGCAAAGAGACCACAGTGACCGCGACCGGCGGCCTTGGCCCGATGATCGGTACAGGATCGAAGTACATTAAGAATGTGGATGATTTTCTGACCCTCGACGGTTTACGGATTATCTGGGAGCGAAATGTCGCGGTTCGTTCGGGAAGCGCGGCCAAAGCCGTGGCTAAGACTCCAGCCCCGGCACAAGGCAAGGTTAATTCCAAAGCATCGTCCAGAACGATTGGCGGCGCCAATGAGCGCGCTATTTTCAACCCCCGTTCCACCCGCTGAAGGTGCCGTGGAGGGTCCGTTCAATTACTTCAACTATTTCACCGAAATCGAAGAGCAGTTCCTGCGCCGGCGCGGCGGCGGACTCTTGCTGACCACGCTCGATTGGGCATTAATCGAAACCTGGAAAGATGCGGGCATTCCTCTCGAGGCAGCGTTGCGCGGCATTGATGCCGCCTTTGACCGTTACGAACTGCGCCCGTCAAAAACCAAAAAGGTAAACAGCCTGGCGTATTGCTCGCAGGAAGTGTTGGCGGCGGCGGAGGACATGAAAGAAGCGGCAGTGGGCGCCGCACAAAAAGAATCCTCTTCGAGTAAATCGTTCGCGCAACAGGGTTTTGAGCCGGAGGCGATTGCAGCCTTTCTCAGGCGCAATGCCGATCTTCTGCAGGCAGCACAGCTTCCGACCTACACGGGAATTTCCGTTCCTGCAATCGCGCAGGACTCCGCCGCCACGCTGCGCAAGCTGGCACAGGAAATCGAGAGCCAAAAATCGTTGTCGAAACTCGAAGACCTTGAACGCCGCCTCACTGTGCTGGAGGAGAAGCTTTTTGTGATGCTACTTGCCGCAACACCCGACGAAGAAATAGTGTTGGTGCGCACCCATGCGGATCGCGAACTCGCTCCCTACCGCCGCAAGATGGCTGCCGCACAGATCGAGCAACTGCAAAAGCAATACTTGCACAAGCGGCTCCTCGAAAAATACGGCCTGCCGCGTTTGAGCCTGTTTTACATGTGACTCTTGATCGTTCCCTCATGGTCCATTCCTTTGATGCACTGATTCTCGGCGGCGGCGCGGCGGGACTGATGTGCGCCATCGAAGCCGGCAAGCGCGGCCGCCGGGTCGCGGTCCTCGAACGCTCGGAAAAACTGGGCAAGAAGATTGTGATCTCCGGCGGCGGGCGCTGTAATTTCACTAATCTTCATTGCCAGCCCGAGAATTTTATTTCGTCGAATCCGCACTTTGCCAGGTCAGCGCTGGCCCGCTACAAACCCTCGGACTTCATCGCGCTCGTTGAGAAGCATCGCATCCCCTTCCACGAGAAAACTTCGGGGCAGCTGTTCTGCGACCGCTCTGCGCACGACATTCTTGGCATGCTTGAAGTTGAATGCCAATACGCGGGAGTGAGCATCTTCCTGAATACGAAGATCCGCGAAGTCGCACGCACGAATCAGTTCGTCGTGCGCGCGGAGAATGCGGAGTTTTGCGGATCGGCATTGGTTGTTGCCACTGGGGGGCTCTCGATTCCGAAGATCGGCGCCACATCCCTCGGTTACGACCTGGCGCGGCAGTTTGGCATTACCATAATCGAACCTTGGCCGGGACTTGTCCCTTTAATACTGAGCGCAGACGACCGTTCGCGCTACTGCAATCTCGCCGGCATTTCAGCCGGTGTGATTGTGTCGGTACTTACACGGAGTGGCCGCCCGCAATTTCAAGGAAAAATGCTAATCACGCATCTCGGCCTCAGCGGACCCGTCATTTTGCAGATTTCTACGTATTGGAAAATGCCGCAATCCATCCTGATCGATCTAATCCCGGGCCGCGAGATCACAGCCGCGTTTCGCGATTCCACAACTCCGAGAAACCTGAGCGTGCTGCGTGCTGAATTGCGAAAATGTCTGCCCCAGCGCCTGTGCGATCGCTGGCTGGATTCTCACGCTCCTACTTCCTGGACCAATCACGCGCTCGCTGATCTGGAAAAGCAAATCCATGGCTGGGCCATCTCACCGGCGGGAACCGAGGGCTACGAAAAAGCCGAGGTGACGGCGGGTGGCGTCGACACCAACGAACTTTTAGCCAAAACGATGGAAAGCCGCAAAGTTCCAGGCCTGTTCTTTATTGGTGAAGTGGTAGACGTGACGGGACATCTCGGCGGTTTCAATTTCCAGTGGGCGTGGTCGTCGGGCGCAGCGGCGGGTCGTGCTCTATAAGATTTCTGACCAAGCGCTTTTCATTCGCGATTTCCGGCTCTGCGAAAAGTTGCTGCCGTGCCGGATCGTTCGGCTCTGAAAGACCGTGAGGTCGTGATGCTGCCTGGTGCAAGATAAGGAGACGGCGCGAGCCATGAGGCAGACCCGCGCCGAAAATCGTTGCTTCTCGTGTCGACCAAGTGCGCATGTGTAGCACACATCCGACGTAGTGATTCCGCTCAGATTAGTTCGGGGGTGTCTGTCCACCCTCGTGATGTCCTTGCCATTGTTCGTGTTTGCTTTGCATTGCGTCAAACTTCTGTTGCTGGTTAGAGTCCAGAAGTCCGCGGATCTGGTCGTTCGACGCTTTGTGAATCTCCATCATTTTGGAATGACGATCCGCCTGCTGAACTGAGGAATCCGATCGCAGGCTTTCCATTTGCGATTGTTCCGACTTCAAAACTTCCAGTACTTTGGGTTGTTGTTCCGAGGTCAGATTCAGTTGCTTCGTTAACATTTCAGTCCGCTTTGCCGGATCGAAATGGCCGCGTCCATGCCCATGATCGGGCGGCGCGCCAGCCGGTGCAGACTGTTGATCGGTGCTGCCGCTGTCTTGCGCAACGGAAGGTGTGACGGTATAGACGAGGCCAGCCAGCATAAGCGCCAGCAAGCAATGTTTGAGCATGGTGTTTCCTCCTATGAGCTTTCGTTTCGGTCCTATGGGTATTAACCTGATTATCGGCTGATAGTTGTCAAAGCGCTGTCACTTTTACGAATCTTTACTCAATCCCCGCCCGACCCGTGAAAAACAGAACGCTCTGCCGGCGCGGTGAACCGGAGACGGGAAGCGTCTTTTCCCGGGCGGATCGGGCACTGCCCAGCCAAACGAATAGATAAAAATTTACAGTCACTTCGAGGCGATCAGGCTATCATCCCATCACGGACGCCAGTTGCAAAAGCCAAGAAAGCAGGGAGAGCGCGAGCGCAAAGTGAAGGACGAATGGCTGATCGACGCGGTGAGTAAGACAGCTTTCCGCCTCTTGCTGGCCTGCTTGCCCGTGTTGCTCGTCCCTAACCGTGCGCACGCACAGGATGCGCCACCCCAGCCGGCGGGCGGAACAATTCACGGAGTGGTGAAGGCTGGCAACCTGGGCATTCCTGGTGCGGCTGTTTCCATCTCTCCTGGATCCACTTCTCTTGGATCCTCCGCCGATAAAATTTCCACCTGGACCGATGTGGATGGCAGATACTCCGTAGCGGTTGCGGCATATGCCACCTACACCGTGCAAGTCCAGATGTTTGCATTCGCGAATAAAACGCAACCGGTCGTGGTCGATGCATCCCACCAGAATGTGCAAGCGAACTTTGAACTAACCCTGCTGTCTCGCACTCGGGAGACAACTCCCCAACCCCGAAGACAGGGTGATTCTGCCGCGGCTCAGCGGGGATTTCAGAGCCTCTCGACGCTCCAGAGCATGGGCGGCGCGGAAGCCGGCGGAAATTCGATCAACGATGTCGTGCCCTCGGGGATGCCGGTTCCCGGCATTGATCCCAACAGCGCGACAGAGTCGATTGCCGTTTCCGGCAACACCTCCAATCCGTTTAATGCGATGAGCGGGGACCAACTCGAGCAGCGTGTCAGCGACGCCCGCCAACAAGGAGGCGGATTCGGAGGGGCAGGCGGATTCGGCGGCGGTCAGGGTGGATTTGGGGGAGGGGGTGGTTCCGGAGGCGCAATGGCCATCGTCGGACGGCGAGGCTTTGACATCAATCATCCGCATGGATCGATTTATTACGGCTTGGGGGATTCGGCGCTCAATGCCGCACCGTATTCGCTGGCTGGCGAACCCGCGACCCAGCCGGGATACGTGCAGAACAGCTTCGGGGCCTCCATAGGCGGGCCGCTGAACATTCCCAAGATCTATCACGGCGGCGCGAAGACGTTCTTTTTTGCCAATTACAACGGCAAGCGCGGCGAGAATCCTTTCGAACAGTTTTCCACGGTGCCGACCCTGCTAGAGCGGCAAGGCAATTTCTCACAGACAACATACACGTCCGGTGCGCACGTACAAATTTACAATCCCGCAACGAACACTCTTTTCCCGAATAATACGATCCCGCAGATCAATCCGGTTGCAACGGGATTGCTGGCGTTCATCCCATTGCCGAACCTGCCGGGGAATTTTCAGAATTTTCATTTCGTCACTTCAGCGAACAACGACACGGATGACTTGAATGTGCGCATCAATCATACCTTTGGTGCAGCGCCGGTCCGCGGACGCCGGGGCGGGGGGCGAAACGCTCCGCGCAACAATCTGACTTTCGGCTTCCACTACCACGCAGCGAGCTCCAGTATCACCAATCCATTTCCGAGCGTGGGTGGAAGCACCGGGGTGCGTAGTTTTGATGTACCTGTTTCTTATGTGCGAAGCATCGGCAAGCTGACAAACAGCATTCGCTTCGACTTCAATCGCAGCCGGACACGTACGCAAAATCTTTATGCTTTCAATAACGACATTACCGGCGGGTTGGGAATCCTCGGTGTCTCGCAGAATCCGTTTGACTGGGGCTTGCCGACTCTTTCTTTTTCTGATTTTGCGAGTCTCCAGGATACCAATCCGCAACTGGTGCGGAATGAGACTTACACATTTTCAGATAATGTCGTTTGGACCCATGGCAAGAACTCGTGGCGCTGGGGCGGCGATTTTCGGCGGGTCCAACTGAACACAGAGACCGATAGCAACGCGCGCGGGTCGTTCGTATTCACGGGCATTAACACCTCGCAAACGATCCCTGGTCCGCCCGGCCAGCCTCTACAGCAAGTGACCGAGACTGGATACGACTTTGCCGATTTCCTGCTCGGATTACCACAACAGGCCTCTGTGCAATTTGGGCAGAACAACTACCATTTCCACGGTGACTATTGGGACTTGTACGCGCAGGACGAATGGAAACTGCGAGGGAACCTGACGTTAAACCTCGGAGTCCGATATGAATACGTGTCGCCGCTCACGGAGGAGAACAGTCGGCTTGCGAATCTGGATCTTTCGCCGGCAGTGTTGCAGTGCAGCGTGAACTGCAGCACGACCTTAAGTCTCGCTTCGGTTCCGCCCCCGGTCGTTCTGGTTTTGCCCGGACAAGCCGGACCCTATAACGGCGGGTTGCCTGCCAGCCTGGTGCGGCCTGACCGCAACAATTTTGCGCCGCGCGTCGGCTTCGCCTGGAAGCCGTTTTCCAAAACCGTAGTACGCGGCGGGTACGGCATCAACTACAACACCGGAGCGTATCAAACGATTGTGCAGCAGCTCGCCTTCCAGCCTCCATTTTCGACGGCGGAAACCAATATCCAAAACGCCGCTGGAGATCTCACGCTGCAAAACAGCTTTCCTCCTCCTTCAGCCAATGGCATCACCAATAATTACGCGGTGAATCCCAACTATCGGCTGGGATATGTCCAGATTCGCAATCTCGATATTCAGCAGCAGATACGTCCGACGCTGTTGCTAAACATTGATTACACCGGGACCAAAGGCACGGACCTCGATATTCTGGAGGCGCCCAACCGAACCGCGACCAGCATTCGGATTAAGAATGTAGAGGCCTTCACTTTCGAAAATTCGGTTGGTGACTCCGAAGCCAATGCGGGATCGGTGCGTTTTCGCAAGCGCTTGGCCAAGGGATTCTCCTTGGGGGGAATCTACACTTTCTCCAAGTCGATCGACGATGCATCCTCCATCGGAGCGGGAGCAACGTCAGCCGCGAACTCGCGCGGTTTGGGAGCCGGGGGTACAGGTCCCAGCGGCGGTGGAGGCGGCAGTGCCTCGTCCAGCAGTGGAGCCTCCAACGTAGCGCAGAACGCCTTTGACCTGTCGGCCGAACGCGGCCTCTCAAGTTTCAATCAGACACATAAGTTCACCGCAGATTATTTGTTGGAGTTGCCATTTGGACACGACAAGCGCTGGCTCACCGGAAATACCCCGTTGCGCGCGATCTTTGGCGACTGGCAGTGGAGCGGGGACTGGACGATTGCCTCTGGACTTCCGTTCACCCCTCGTCTGATTGGCGACTTTGCGGACGTGAACCGGGGAAGCAACGGCGCGCTTCGGCCAGACCTGGTTCCGGGACAATCGATAAGCATTTCCAATCGCTCGATTGGGAGGTGGTTCAATACGGCGGCATTTGTTGCGCCTCCGGCAGGACAATTTGGCGATGCCCGCCGCAACAGCATTATCGGCCCCGGAAGCGAAGTCTTTGACATGGCGTTCACCAAGGTTGTCCCGCTGAAAGAGTCTCGTATGCTGGAGTTAAGAGCTCAGGCGACGAACATCTTTAACATACCGAGTTATTCTTCGATTGACACAATGGTCACATCGCCCACGTTTGGCAGAGTGACTGCGGTTGGCGCTATGCGGCAAATTACGATTACCGCCCGGTTCCGCTTTTGAGGACACATTAATGATTTCCTTGTTTCAGCCGGTAAGCAGAACCGTTGCGTTATTGCTGGCGCTCGCCCCGTTGTTTTCCTCCCTGCTTTCACAAGACCAGGCCGAATACACCTTTCATGTTCAAAGCGATCTGGTGCTGGTAAACGTGACAGTGAGAGACAAGAGCGGGAACTTTGTCCGGAATCTCAGAGCAGAGGACTTCACGATTCTTGAGGATAACAAGCCTCAAAAAGTTAGCTCCTTCGACGTGGAAAACGTTGACGCTTTGGCGACCCAGGACGTGGCCCAGGCGAAAGCCCTGCCCAGCCCGTCGTCTCAGCAAGCACTCCCGACTGACACGACAGCTTCCGCTGCGAAAGCGGCCGATCAGTTTAAGGATCGCCGTCTTATCGTTCTGTTCTTCGATCTCTCCGCGATGGAACCCGACGAGATCGACCGAGTTATCACCTCCGCCGAGCACTATGTCGACGCACAGATGGCCCCGGCAGACCTGGTTTCAATCGTTTCGCTGGGAAGTTCGCTGCTCGTCAACCAGGACTTCACCTCCGATCACGAATTGTTGAAGAAACAGCTTCAGGCTTTCGGCGAGGGCAGCGGCCAGGGTTTTGAAGAAGGCACCACGGGTACGACCGAAGGCACGCCGGATACCGGTCAGCCATTTACCGCCGACGACACGGAATACAACATCTTCAATACCGACCGGCATCTGGAGGCATTGCGTTCGGTGGCAGAAAAACTCTCGAGTCTGCAGCAGAAGAAATCTCTGATCTATTTCTCCAGCGGCATGGACCGGACTGGCATCGAAAACCAGTCGGAATTACGAGCAGCTACCAACGCAGCTGTACGCGCTAATTTGGCGATTTACACCATGGACCTGCGCGGTCTGCAGGCGCTCGTGGCCGGCGGAGAGGCGCAGAACGCCAGCCTCCGCGGCACTTCCGCATATTCCGGGCAGTCCATGATCAACGCCTTGAACTCCAACTTCACCACGCAAGAAACCCTCGTCACTCTGGCGAGCGATACCGGCGGACGCGCTTTCCTCGACTCCAATGATTTCAGCCAGGTTTTCAAAGGAGTGCAGCAAGACACTTCAACTTATTATCTTCTGGGATATCGCAGCACGAATTCGGCGAGGGATGGACGCTATCGGCGCATCTCAGTAAAAGTAAGAGTCCCCGACGTGAAGATCGACTACCGGCGCGGCTACTACGCGCCTGCGGACTACCAGCATTCCACGAAGGAAGATAAGGAGCTGCAGCTTCAGGAAGAACTCGCCTCCGAGTTGCCGGCCACAGATCTGCCCCTGTATCTGGGCGCCGCCTATTTTCGCATGGAGGCCAATAAGTTCTTTATTCCGATCTCTCTCGTGGTCCCGGGGTCACAAATCCCGTTTACGCGAAGCAGCGATCGGGACAAAGCAACTTTGGATGTCATCGGAGTCGTGCTCGACAGTGAACATCATCCCGTGACGAGAATTCGTGACACGGTTAAACTCGCGGTAAATACGTCGTCGGAGGTGCACAAAAAGAATGTGCAATATGACACCGGGCTGAGCCTGCCTCCCGGCAAGTATCACCTCAAATTCGTGGTGCGCGAAAACCAAACCGGTCTCATGGGTTCGTTCGAAACCGACTTGGATGTTCCGGATCTCAAGTCGCAGCCACTGAAGATGAGTTCGATTGTGCTCGCCAGCCAACTGCAACCTGCGAAGAAAAGTTCAACTTCGAACCCCCTGATTCACGATGGCTCGGAGATCATCCCGAACGTGACCCACGTTTTCTCCTCGGCTCAGCACCTGCGTCTCTATTACGAGGTTTACGACCCCGGCCGGTCGAGTACGTCGCAGAGTTCAGGAGCCGGATCAGGCAAAGCCGGCATCCACCTGCTCACGAACGTCGCATTTTTCAGCGGCAAAGCTAAAGTGTTTGAAAGTTCGCAGGTGGAACTGACGGAGTTAAATAATCGCGACCGGAAGGCCGGGATCTTCCAGTTGGACTTGCCACTTAGCACACTCAAGCCGGGTTTTTACACTTGCCAGGTTAATGTCATTGATGATGCAGCCGGTCTCTTTGTTTTCCCGAGGCTGGCGCTGTTGATCCGACCCGAAAAACCTACTGGTCCTCAATGAGCATGACATTTGTCACGCCAGCCCCGTGATGGATGGCACTGGCGTATCCGTTGCTCTTCCGCGAAGATGCCCTCACTGGATGGGAAGAAGCGAAACCAATTCCCGCTGGTGGCGCAATGCGCCGGGAGAACTGAAGATGATCGCAACGGTGGAACAACTCCACGTCTCACGACAAGAAGGGCGAGCCGCAGATTCGAGACTGATCGTCGCGTCTCTCGAGGGCGTAAACAAGAACTACGACGCGATCCGTGCCTTGCGCGGAGTAGATTTTCAAGTGCGCGCTGGAGAGGTTGTCGCGCTGCTGGGCCCGAACAGCGCTGGAAAGACAACGGCTGTGAAGCTGCTTCTGGGTTTGATGCAGCCCAACTCTGGACGGGTGCGCGTGTTCGGCGGAGACCCAACGAATCCTAAGAATCGGATGCGCACAGGCGCCATGTTGCAGGTCGGAAAGGTCCCTGAAACGTTGCGCGTACGCGAGCACATCGATCTCTTTTCCAGCTATTACCCCAAACCGATGCCACCCGGCGAGGTGCTCGCCGCGGCCGGCCTGGAAAACCTAGGCGACCGCAAGTTCGGCGATCTTTCCGGCGGACAACGACAACGGACCTTATTTGCGCTGGCCATCTGCGGAGATCCCGATCTGTTGTTCCTGGATGAACCCACGGTCGGGCTTGATGTCGAGGCACGCCGTACGCTCTGGGATGAGATTCGCCGCCTGGTGAAGCGTGGAAAAACCGTCCTGCTTACCACGCACTATCTGCAGGAAGCCGACGCTCTCGCTGACCACATCGCGGTAATCAACCGGGGCGAAATCATCGCGGAAGGCACGCCGGCGGAGATCAAAGCGAAAACAAATGGCAAGCGCATTCGTTGTGTCACGAGGCTCAGCGTGGCGAGTTTGCTGCAGATCCCGGGCGTGACCGATGTCCGGCAGGACCGCGAGGCGGTGGAGATCCATGCCTCCGAGGCCGAGCCTGTGGTGCGTGCTTTGCTGGCGTCGGACGCTTCACTCTCGGGCCTGGAAATCACCAGTGCGGGATTGGAAGAAGCATTCCTGGCTCTCACGCAGGACAACAGTGGAAACGCCAATCGCCAGAACTGATTCACTACTCTTCGGACGCAATCGTCGCCGACGCAACCGGGAACGAAATGAGGGAACAATATGAGCACTGCAGCGGAAGTCTTTGGTAACACTCAGATCGAACGATCCACCAACCACACCGCCACCATCTATCTGAAGGAAGCGAGGTATGAGTTCCTGAAGAACCTCCGTCTTCGCGTCTACACCGCTTCGGTGATCTGTTTTCCGTTGATGTTCTACGTGCTGTTCGGGCTGGTGCTGAATTCCAAAGGATCGATCGGCGACACCCATGTTCCAACCTATTTGATTGCTACCTACGGCACGTTTGGGGTGATGGGAGCATCGCTGTTTGGAACAGCATCTGGCCTTGCCTCGGACCGCGGCTTGGGGTGGCTGCAAGTGAAGCGTGCCAGCCCCATGCCCCCGTTCGCCTACTTTGCGGCCAAAGTGGTACTCAGCATGATCTTCAGCGCCATCGTAGTATCGCTGCTCCTGGTGCTGGGCATCGCTTTTGGCGGAGTGCGGATGCCGCTTGTGCAGATGGCAAAGCTGCTCGGGACGCTCGTTGCCGGATCGCTCCCATTCTCCGCCATGGGTTTGGCGATTGGTTACTTTGCTGGCCCAAACTCCGCGCCTGCCGCGATCAACCTGATTTATCTCCCACTGTCGTTCTGCAGCGGCTTGTGGGTGCCTTACATGTTTCTGCCCAAGCTGGTACGGCAGATCGCGCTGGCGCTTCCGCCCTATCACCTGTCACAGCTTGCTCTGGGAACGGTGGGCGCAGGATGGCAGCAGTCCACGGCCACGCACTGGGAGGTCCTGTTCGCCTTTACCCTGATCTGCCTGGGAGTGGCGCGTATTGGCTTCCAGCGCGACCAGGGAAAGCTGTACGGGTGAACTGGATTGCCCAAGATTTGCGCTGTTCCATGACAAAGATCAGATGGGGATCCCTCAGATTGGACACTACTATGAACAAGCACTCAAAGAAATCTTGCGGCTGGGCGCTGGTCCTCGTTGTTTTTGGACTGCTCGCGCTGTATGGCGGACCGCGAGGATTGGCGCTGCTGATCCCGGCCGCGATCCTCGTATGGTACACAGTGGCAGAACCGACGCCTCGCGACGGACGGAATTGACGTTAGGGAGACAATGGTAAGAGTACGAGGCCGGAAGCAAGCACCTGGACTGGCCTGAAAAGGAATTCCTTGAAGAGCCTGAAGGATGAAAGACTGGAGCCTGAATAACATGGCCGCCGAGAGCCACAATTCCGAGGTGACCGATTCCGCTCGGGAAAAGTGTGACTTCCACCGCAATATAAGTCTCTCGCCTCACGCCAAGGCGCAGGGATGGGCTCCATTTATTTGGCTCGCCTACCTAAGTTTCTTTTTTATCCAGCCGGTCTTCGATCATGCTGGCTGGAAGGAGTGGTTGCTCACCGCGCTCGCCACCGTGCTGTTCCTCGGCCTTTATTTTGGCCTGTTCTGGCTCGAGAAGCCACGGTCGCTGTTGCACGTGGCTGGCATGGTGCTGCTGGGCCTGGTGTTCGCGCCTATCAACGGAGGCGCTTCTACCTTCTTTGTCTTCGGCGCGGCCTTTGTTCCTTTCTGTGTGCAAACCGAGCGCGCTGCGGTTGGGCTGATGGCCGGCATCGTCGTACTGGCCGCGATTGAAAAGCAGATCTTCCACCTGTCGGGGTGGTTCCTCTTCTACGGCGGTGGATTATCTTTAGTGGTCGGGGGCAGCAACATCTACTTTGCACAGCGTAACCGTGCTCTCGCGAAGTTGCGCATGGCCAACGACGAAATCGAGCACCTTGCCAAGGTTGCCGAGCGTGAGCGCATCGCCCGCGATTTGCACGATGTCCTCGGACATACCTTGTCCGTCATCGCACTCAAATCAGAACTGGCCGGCAAATTGATCGATCACGATCCGCAGCGGGCGGGGAAGGAAATCGCTGAAGTCGAACAAATCTCACGGCGGGCACTCTCCGATGTACGCGATGCGATTCGCGGATATCACTCTCGCGGTCTGGTGGCGGAGTTAGCACAAGCCAAGACCACGCTGGAGACCGCCGGACTGACGGTTCAGTGCGACGCTGCGACCACCGTGAAACTCCCTGCCGTTCAGGAGAGCGTACTCTCTCTGGCGGTGCGCGAAGCAGTCACCAACGTTCTGCGGCATTCGCAGGCCCGCACTTGCCGGGTACGGCTCGAGCAGCAGAATGGCTCTTGTCGCCTGGAAATTCAGGACGACGGTCGCGGCGGCGAGAACGCAGAAGGCAACGGCTTGCGCGGCATGCGGGAACGAGTCGAAATGCTGGGAGGCACGATGCATCGTGGCACCGAAGCCGGCACCACTTTAACCATTACTCTGCCCCTGAAAGAAGTAATTGCGAAAGTTGAAGGCAGCCACCATTGAGTCCCTCGGTTAAAGAAGGTCGTAAAACAATCCGCGTGGTTCTGGCGGAAGATCAGGGTATGGTGCTCGGCGCTCTGGCCGCCCTGCTCGAAATCGAAGGCGATATTTCGGTAACGGCGCAGGCGCGCAACGGGACCGAAGCGCTTGAGGCCGTGCTCACGCACAAGCCTGACGTTTTCATTACCGATATTGAAATGCCTCACATGAGCGGCCTCGACGTTGCCACGGAGCTAAAACGGCGCCGGACCGGGACGCGGGTTGTAATTCTCACGACATTTGCGCGTGCAGGATACTTGCGTCGCGCGCTGGAAGCAGGAGCCTCCGGGTACTTGCTAAAAGACATGCGCGCCGAAGAACTAGCCGATGCGGTGCGGCGCGTCCATCAGGGGTTGCGAGTCATTCATCCGGAGCTGGCAATTGAAGCTTGGGCAGAAACCGACCCGCTCACCGATCGCGAACGCCAGGTGTTGCGCCTGGCCGGAGAGGGCATGGCCAGCGGCGACATCGCCAGCGAGCTGCGCCTTTCCGAAGGCACGGTGCGAAATTATCTCTCCGAAGCGATCAGCAAGTTGAGCGCAAGCAATCGTATCGAAGCGGCACGGATTGCGCGTGCCAAGGGCTGGCTGTAAGGGAGGGCCTAGCACGCTTCGCCGGCTGCTCGAGACGAACCGAACCGTTTTATCCTTAACTTATCAAGCGGCGTTGACTTAAGAATCCAGCTCTCATACTCTTCAAGGCTCCAGACGGCTTCCCTCGCGGAGTTGAGGTGCAATGCGTTCCGACTTGCCGACGACAGCCTCTCCATCAATTCCGTCTTCGCTTTACTCTCCTACTCAACACCTGCGTCGGATTGGGCTGACGCCATTTATTGCCGTGCTGTTTGCATACTGCGCCGGCGGCCCCTTTGAATTGGAATCGATGATCTCGACTTCCGGCCCCGGCCTGGGATTGACCTTTCTTGTTGTGGTCCCAGTGTTGTTCGCAGTTCCGATTGCCCTGGCTACGGCGGAGATGACCACACTGATGCCGGTGGAGGGTGGCTTCTATCGATGGTGCCGAGTTGCACTGGGCGATTTCTGGGGATTTCAATGCGGATGGTGGAACTGGACCGGTACGTTTCTCATGAGTGCCTCTTACGGCGTGGGCATGGCGGACTACCTGGAGTTCTGGTTTCCGCTCCATTCACGAGCCGAGCACTGGGTGGTGGCCTTTATTTTCCTGCTGCTGGTGGCATCTCTGAATGTCCTGGGCATTCATCTGATTGGCAAACTCACGGTGATTCTGCTGCTGATCATGTTCATTCCTATCTCAGTTTTTGTAGTGCTCGGCTTTCATCAGGCACACTTCAATCCATTTCATCCATTTTTCCCAACTGACAAGCCTTGGCAAGGGGCCTTCGGCGTGGGACTGGCAATTGCTCTGTGGTCCTATGCAGGCTACGAGCAACTCTCGACGGTGATTGAGGAGGTGGAGAATCCGGCGCGGAATTTCCCGATTGGGCTGGCGATCGTGGTTCCACTTGCAGTGGCTATTTACGTTGTTACGATGGCGGCGGGGCTGGCAGCTCTCGGCAACTGGCAGCAATGGGAAACGGGATATCTGGTGACGGCGGCCCGCCTGATCGGCGGAAATGCGCTGGGTACATCGATATTTGTGGCAGCACTGATCTGCGGCTTCGTGCTGCTGGACAGCACGGTTTTGTCGGTGACGCGCATCCCGCTCGCCTTGGCGGAAGACGGATACTTCCATCCGGCGCTGGCGATGGTGAGCGCCCGTTTTGGCACGCCCGTGCGTTCCATCATCCTGTCTACGCTCTTCTGCGCCGTGCTGGCGGTCTTCACAGTGCCCCAACTCATCGGCGTGTATGCGTGGACGCGCATGGCAACGTCGATACAGACCGTGCTTTCTTTCTGGCAATTGCGGCGTAAGTATCCCGACGCACCGCGAAGTTTTCGCGTGGCGGGAGGTGCGGCGGGCGCTCTGCTGATCGTCCTGGCTCCCACTCTGCTTTTCGCGTGGGCCATGATCTACAGCAACGCTGCCGCGCGGAAATGGGGATTGCTCAATCTGGCTTCGGGGCCGGTTGCCTACCTGTGGATACGGATACGGCATCGCCGTCGAGCGCGAGTGCAATTCTGCCCGGTGGTTGACGAATAGACTGGATGACAGAGATGAAGAAGAGCCGGAAATGGCAGTGGCATTGAAATCTGGGATTCCCCGGGCTCGTCAAAAATTTCCAGCACTCTTCGGATTCGTGCAATGGTACGATATCGGCCTGCTTTGAAGACATCGTACATCGGAATTGCGGATGACAAGAGCTGCTCGCAGTGTAGCGTCGCCCAAAGTCGTTTCCATCGAGGATTTCCGCCCCATCGCGCGCCAGAGAATCCCCAAGCCAGTTTTTGATTATCTCGACGGCGGCGCCGAAGGCGAAGTTACGCTGCGAGAGAATTGCAGAGTATTCAATGATGTTACGTTTCGTCCGCGGCACGCTGTCGCACTCTCCGAGTGCGGTTTATGCACGACGGTTCTCGGCTTCAACCTTTCTCTTCCATTTATGCTCGCGCCTGTGGGATATAGCCGGCTCATGCATCCGGGCGGGGAGGTGGCGGCCGCGCGAGCCGCTGGCAGGGCCGGCATTGGGTATATTCTTTCGACGATTTCCGGGCACAAGCTAGAAGACGTACGGGCCGGTTCGACGGGTCCAGTTTTTTATCAGCTTTATCTAATGGGTGGTCGCGGTGCCGCCGAGGCAGCGATTGAGCGAGCGCGGACTGCCGGGTTCAACGCCCTGGTCGTAACCATTGATACGCCGGTAGCGGGAATTCGCGAACGCGACTACCGCAATGGCATGAAGGAATTGATCAGCGGCGGCCCATTCGAGAAAGCCCCGTTTCTTTCGCAAATACTCTCGCGGCCGGGTTGGCTTACGAGTTATCTGCTGGACGGCGGATTGCCTGGACTTCCAAACGTGATTGTGCCTGGCAAGGGAGCATTGCCACTCATCGATATCGCCGCTGCGCTGGCGGAGTCTGCCGTGACTTGGGCCGACTTGCGCTGGATTCGTGAGGTGTGGAAAGGACCGCTCATCGTCAAGGGTGTGCTGACGGCCGAAGATGCACGGCGCTCGGTAGATGAGGGAGCGGCAGCGATCTCGGTTTCAAATCATGGCGGACGGCAGCTCGACGGAGTTCCAGCCTCTCTCCGGGCTCTGCCCGAAGTAGTGGAAGCCGTGAAAGGCCGCATCGAAGTGTTGATGGATGGAGGCGTTCGTCGCGGGACCGACATCGTAAAGGCGATTTGCATGGGAGCGCGCGCCGTCCTCTGCGGGCGCGCTTACGCATACGGGTTGGCGGCTGCCGGCGAGGCCGGCGTCGATCGCGCGATTGACATCCTTCGGACTGATCTGGAGCGGACGCTGAGGTTGTTGGGCTGCCCGTCGGTCGCCGATCTGGATCGTTCTTACGTGAATGTTCCCAAGGGCTGGGAATAAGAGCTGGGAAGCAGAGTAATTTCGGTTGGAAGTTGCATCGCTTGCATAACAAGCGTCGTTCTTTCCTGTTAAGGAGCAGACTCCGTTCGCCTGGAGGTTGTGATGCAGTGGACCCAGATTTACGATCCACTTGGTCATTGGTGGCTCTCCACGCTGGTTGCGGCTCTACCTATCATCATTCTGTTTGGCCTGCTCGCAGGCCTCAAAGTGAAGCCGCACTGGTGCGCCATTGCGGGCGCAACAACCGCCGTCGTGGTTGCGATCATCTTTTTCAAGATGCCTCCCCAGCTGGCCGCCATCAGCTTTGGATACGGTGTGGCCTTCGGTGTTCTGAAAATCGCGTGGATCGTTCTGGCCGCGGTGTATCTCTACGATATCTCTGTCGAAGCCGGGCAGTTTGAAATCATGAAGGAGTCGGTGGCTGGCATCACTGCCGACCGTCGGCTGCAGGTGCTGCTGGTTGCATTTTGTTTTGGAGCCTTTATCGAAGGGGCGGCGGGCTTTGGCGCACCCGTGGCGATCGCGGGTGCCTTCATGATCGGGCTTGGATTCAAACCGTTCCACGCCGCCGCTTTGAACCTGATCGCCAACACCGCGCCGGTGGCTTGGGGCGCGATCGGAACCCCGGTTCACACCCTGGCGGCGGTTAGCGCTCTACCGGAATCCGATCTTAACGCCATGATCGGCCGCATACTTCCCGTCACTGCTGTCATCGTTCCATTCTGGCTGGTGAAAACCATGGTCAGCTGGAAGGAGACCTTCGAGGTATTTCCGGCGATTGCGGTGGTCGGCATTTCGTTCGCCCTCACGCAATTCTTCTGGGCCAATTTCGTGGACAGCAACCTGGTGGATATTATGGGAGGCGTGGTGTCACTGGGCGCTGTGCTGGCGTTCCTGCGCTTCTGGAAGCCGAAGAAGATTTGGCGATTCGACTACGACGACAAACCGACCGCTCTTCGCCCTCCCGCGGCGAGGATCTCAGACGACGTAGGCGGTGAATGGGCAGCAGAGAAGTTCGATGGAGTCGTCAAGGTCCGCAGCTATACCGCCGGGCAGGTCCTGAAGGCGTGGATGCCGTTCGCGATCCTCTCGCTGTTCGTATTGCTCTGGGGACTGCCAAAGATAAAACTCGCGATGAACCAGGCTACCACGCCGGCTTTCCGGGTCGTGCTGCCCAACGGCAAGATCCGTCCCGGCCCTGCGGGATGGGATGTGCCTTACCTGCACAACGCGGTCTTTCGTTCCGCGCCCGTGGTGCCGAAGCCAACACCGGAAGCCGCCCGCTATGACTTTAACTGGCTCTCCGCTACCGGCACTGGCTGTTTTTTTGCCGCAATCGTCTCCGGTTTGTTACTTGGTCAGGGCCCTGTCCAATTAATGAAGATCTTCTGGAGAACGCTGGTGCGTATGCGGCTTGCCATGATCGCTATCTCATTTATGTTGGGGCTGGGATATGTGACGCGCTACTCAGGTCTGGATGCGGTGCTGGGCCTGGCCTTTACGCGTACCGGATGGCTGTATCCATTCTTCGGCACGTTCCTGGGATGGCTGGGGGTGGCGCTTACCGGCAGCGATACGTCTTCGAATGCCCTGTTCGGCAGCTTGCAGAGAATTACTTCTCAGCAACTCGGCATTGATCCGATCCTCATGTGCGCAGCCAACAGTGCCGGTGGAGTGATGGGAAAGATGGTGGACGCGCAGTCCATCACAATTGCCACGGCAGCCACCGAGCAAGTGGGTAACGAAGGAATCATTTTCCGCTATGTGGCGTGGCACTCGGTGGCGCTCGGCTCCATCGTCGGAATTATCGTGCTGCTCTATGCTTATGTTTTCAAGTGGGCTGTGCCCCATGGGCTGACGTTTGTAAAATAGTAGACAAGCAGACAGAGCCCCGGACCGCGGAGTGGTCGTAGAAACTCCTTGCGGGGACGGCGGTGGTGCGAGCGGTCAAGGGGTCCCCTTCGACAAGCTCAGAGCAGGCGTTCGACTGCGTGACTGCTGCGCTTCGCGGAACACTCACTCCACTCAGGATGACAGACTTAGGGCAGCCGAATTGGTTATTGCTCCTCTTTCTTTTCCGGTTCTTTCGGCAGCGGCTTCTCGATAGGCTTTCGCGGTAGCATTTGGTCGCGCATGGCGGCGTCGTAGACGAAACCGGCGACAATCACGGCAGCCTGCTTGAGGTCGTCTGGCTGCAGCCGATCGTAAACATCCATGTTCGAGTGATGAGTGCGGGTTTCGTACTCGACGGGATCCTGAATGAATTGGAATCCCGGAATGCCAACCGCATCGAACGATTGGTGGTCTGTCCCTCCGGTGTTACGCATTGTGAGCGTATTCATGCCCAGATCTTTGAAGGGCTTCATCCAGGATTCGAAGATGGGAGCTACCGCTTCATTCTCCTGTAGATAAACGCCGCGAATCTTGCCGGTGCCGTTGTCCACATTGAAATAGGCTGAGACCTTCGCCTGGTCCGGCTTTACTGTAACCTCACCAGCCTCGCGCCGCAGCAGCGTCGGCATGTCCTTCATAGCGGGCTCATCCATGCGAGGACGCGAACCGAAATGATGTTCGACGTAGCCCTGTGAGCCGAGCAGACCTTCTTCTTCGCCGCTCCACAAGCCGATTCGGATGGTGCGGCGCGGCTTGATGTCGAGCGCCTTCAGAATGCGCACTGCTTCCATCATGACGATGGTTCCGGCACCGTTGTCCGTCGCTCCCGTGCCCGCGTGCCACGAATCGAGGTGTGCTCCCAGCATCACGAGTTCATCTTTCTTGTCGGTGCCGGGAATTTCGGCAATGGTGTCGTACTGCATGGGGTCATCGTCGTAAAAAGTGTTGGTGACATTGAGTTCCAGCGATACGTCCTTTTTTTCCTGCAGCAGCCGCGCGATACGGGTCCAGTGTTCGAGAGCCATGGTGAGCTGAGGAATGGCAGCGGTTTCCCCGGGCTTGTAGGATCCACCGGACTGCACAAAGACGGTGCCACCGCCCGAAGTCTGGCGGCTATGGTCGATTACGGCCAGAACTTTTTCGTCGGCGAAGAATTGATTCAAGTCTTTGATGAACTGCTGGCGCTTGATGAAGTCTGCGAAGCGAAAGGGTGGATGGTCCGGCGGCACTTGGTAGTCGGCCAGCTTGGCAAGGTCGTCGTCGCTATAGCGTTTGTAGGGGGCTTCGGCGATTGGTTTTACTTCGGCATCGGCGCCGAGGATAACAATCATTCCCGTAAGCTTGCCTTTGTACTTATCGAAGTCTTTCTTGTCATCGATTGTCGCGCGAATACATTTCCCCTGCACCACCCCGTTAGTGCCCGGGGTCCAGGCCTTAGGATAGGCAAGCAGCGTGACCACATCGGGCGACGTCATGCGAACGTTGACGTAATGATTAGACCAGCCTCGGCCAAAGGGTCCCCAGGGTTCCAGGTGAGCATTCGACAGGCCCATCCTAGTGAGTTGGTCACGCGTCCACTCGTTGGCGCGCTTCATGTTCGGCGAACCGGTCAGGCGTTCGCCGATTGAGTCCATCAATCCCGAGGCGAAATCCATTACTTTGGAGTCGCGGAACCCTTCATAGCGGATGCGGCCGATGGTTTCGAGGTCTGCTTTTTCCTGAGACCTGAGAGGGGCGAACGACGAGATTAGAAATAGGAAGCAGACTAGCGGGAAAGAAGTCCTCATCACAATATCTCCTGGGAGAAAGATCAGACCGGGGATTATACAGCGTAGGTTTCGCGACAGCAGTCCGCTTTTTGGGAAGCACTCTAGATCCGCAAGCTTACAGGGCAGGGAATGCGGAGGAATTCCTTGTTTCTTGCCAGAAGTTTCCGTGGCTATCATTTCTGGGCTATTGAGCCGCGGCCGCGGCTGCGGTTTCGGGGGCTGCGCTTGCCTCGTCTGCCGGCCCTTTGTTGCGGCAGGCTGCCTCCACTTCCTTAAACGATGGCCGCACGGGGCCCGGAATCGCCCGCGCGCCACTTCCACCGCCATGATGGGAGCCGTACTTTTTAGAAACGACACAATCACATTTCGCACTGGTTTTGGTTGCAATGAAGAAGAATATTGTCGGTGAAAGAGTGGCCCAGCACATCGATTCGCCTATACCCTGATCTTTTCCGCGCCATGACTCCAGAGACTATTTTTTCTGCAAGTCGAGCACGCTCACTCCAACCTGCAACTCGCTAAGGATGTCGCGGTAGGTATCGGGATCCTGAAAGGCTGGCATATGGTGTTCGCAAGGTGTTGCTGACTTCTCCATCGGCAAGAAAGGGCGGCACCTCTACAAGCGTGGGGCGGTTGGGGATTGCGGAATGCGCTGAAGCCAGGGAAGAGGCGGATTTGCGATAACGTAGGCGATATAGCACTTTAGGGCGATGGAGTGGCACGATAGTGCCATTTGCAAAATCCTCTCGCAAGTTTAATTTCGCAGGTGAGCAGTTCTGGGGGAGGGCTGCCCGGGCGCCTCGATCTCAAATGAGATTCGAGGCGCTCGTTATTTTTGGCGGCATAAGGTGAGTTCGAAAAGGAGATCTTGGCGTAAGTTTCAGAGGTCTTGCCCACGACCTAGGACCATAGACCCGGATCGAGCGCGGATCGGGTCAATTGGTCGAGATGGTGAAGTTCACTGTGATTTTGGCCTCGGTCTCGACCGCTTCGCTACCTTCCAGATGCGGCTTGAAGTGCCATTGCCGGACGGCGTCCTCGGCGGCGGACGCCAGCATGTGTGGTCCGCTCACCACACGCAAATTCTGGATGATTCCATCTCTGCCAATCAGCGCCTTTAGAATCACCGACCCTTGCACTCTCATCTGCCGTGCCAGCAGGGGATAATCGGGCTTCACGGGCCGCGCCACAATTTCCGATGCATTCGCTGACATCTCTACACGTTCGGCGACATCGCTGGTCAGGTGTGCGGCGGTTTCGCCTTCGCCAGCAGGCTGAGGATCGGTGACTGGTTGTGCCGGTGTGCCCGGTTGCAAGTCCACGCGCACGGAACTGCTGCCCGGCCGAATGGTACGATGCGTATCGCCGGCGACAACCTCCACCTCCAGCGGGGGCAAGACGGTGCGAGGGCCGATGGTCACGGGAGAAACTGGGGTGGAAAGATCGGGTGTCGAAGGAGCGGAAGCATCGGCCTCAACCGCGATTTGGCGTTTCGGTCCTGGTTTCAGTGCTGGTTTCGCTGCCGGTTTCGGTCGGGCTGGTGAGGGCGAGTTAGCGACGGAGGTGGGCTTCTGCACCGGAGCGACCTTGGCGGCGGGGGAAGTCTCGATCGGTTGATCGGATTCCACTTCTGGTGTATCCGGGAACCAGAAATCGCGATCACGCCACAGGACAATTCCCAGTGCCAGCAGAAGCAGACAGAGGGCTGCCATCATCAACTTGCGCTGTTTTGGATCCTCGGGCGCAATCCGTCGAAGGTCAGCCAGAAAGGCGCGATCCGTCTTGGGTACGATCGATCGCAGATCGAACATTCGGGAACCTAGGCCATTTCGCCTACTCCTCTGCTAGTATGCCTCGCAAAGGTTTGAAAGGCCAGCGAAAGGTGCGGCGGAGCCGGGTTCTACTCCCGTTATGATTCTGATTCTGGGCACACTGGAGAGAGGGTGAAACTCCCAAGGAGGGGTGAAGTGGTCGAGATCAGTCAGATAGGACCCCACCCATTAGCAGGCGAGTTGGTCGCGGGAAATCTTCAGGCCGCTGAGATTCCCTAGCGCGGTTACCGCGACGGATTCTGTTTTGAAGAATTCGTTGGCCAAACTTTGCAAATCCTCGGCGGTGACGGCTTCGATTTTTTCGATGAGTTCGTCGAGATCCTGGAAGTGATCGAAGTACATCTCCTGGCGGGCCAGGTTTGACATGCGGGCGGTACTCGATTCGAGGGAGAGCATCAAACTGCCTTTAAGCTGGTCTTTGGAGCGGCGCAACTCTTCTTCGGGCACGCGTTGGTTTTTCAGATTGCGGAATTCGTTGACCACTGAGCGCACCACTTTTGCGGCGGAGGCGAGCGAAGTTCCGGCGTACACGGCCATACATCCGGTATCGCGGTAAGGATTGAGGTCGCTGTAAATGGAGTAGGCAAGGCCCTGGCGCTCGCGGATATTCTGGAATAACCGCGAACTCATGCCGCCGCCAAGCAAAGTATTGAGAATGTAACCAGCGTGTCGCTTCTCGTGGGCAATCGGATATGCCGGAACCCCAATGCAAAGTTGTACCTGTTCGAGCGCTTTCTTATTGCGCAGCACGATGCGAGGAACGATCTTTGGTTCGGCGGAGTGGAAGCCGTTTTGCGCGGGTTTCAGGTGTTTGAAATGTTCGACCACGAGATCGACGAATTGATCGTGATTGAGATGTCCGGCAGCGGCTACGATGATATTGCCGGGGGCGAAGCGGTGAGTGTAGGTATCGAGCACGGCTGCGCGCTCGAAGCGCTTGACGGTTTCTTTTGTGCCCAGGATGGGCTTGCCGAGAGGATGGTCCTTCCAGAAGTTTTGCGTGAAGATTTCGTGGACGAGGTAGTCGGGATTGTCCTCATCCATCTTGATTTCTTCGAGAATGACGCCGCGTTCGCGCGCGATGTCTTCGGCAGTGAAGGTGGGGTGCAGTACGAGGTCGGTGAGAATCTCAAGCGCGACCGGAACGTTCTCATCGAGGACTTTGACGTTAAAGCAGATACATTCCTTGGAGGTGAAGGCATCCATGTTGCCGCCGATGGAGTCTACCTGGCGGGCGATCTCTTCGGCGGTGCGATGCTTCGTCCCTTTGAAGACCATGTGCTCGATGAAGTGGGAGATGCCGTTCGACTGCGGAGTTTCGTCGCGCGACCCGGTTTCGAGCCAAATGCCAATGGAAGCCGAGCGGATGTGCTCCATCTGCTCGGTGATGACCGTCAGGCCATGAGGCAGAACCTGCCGCCGAATATTGCGAACTTCTTTTGCCATAATGAATTCTTGCGTCGTAATCCTGTGTCAAATAGTAGTTGGAACGCGCTAGTTAGAATGCGGAAGGCGCCGACGCGACTCTACTATTCTTACATACTTGGGAGAGTCCGGTGACGCGTGCCGGAATGATGCGTTAGTTGTTTAGAATCAGCCAGTTATGTTAGTTTTGTGAAGTTTTCAGGCGGGCTAGCGGACCTACGTGGTGCTCTGAAATGGCGATATGCACTGTGGAGATAGCGTCGTCGCTCTGCTCAGGGTTGGTTTTTCAGCTGTTGCAGCAGATTGAACCCAAGACAACTGTCGAGAAATCGGGCTACACAAACCGACGGTGGGAAAGGATATGGGAACAGATTGGGTGAAGCTCTAACCTCGTTGCTGCTAGGTCTGGACCGCACCGAGATCGCCGCTTTGGTGAGCGAGGCGGGCGAGCCGAACTATCGGGCCAAGCAGCTCATGGACGCGGTGTACGGGCAGCGGCTGGAGACGCTGGAGGAAATTTTCACACTTCCACAGGAGTTTCGCGAGTGGCTGGCGCACCGAGGCATGACGGTAGGTGCCGCGCAGATTGAGAAGAAATTTGTGTCGGTGGATGGCACCGTGCGCTATCTGATCAGGTTTGCCGATGGGCAGACGGTTGAAACGGTGTGGATGCCCGAGGGCGACGGCGGGGAGGCAGGAGATGGGAGTGAGGCGGGCGATGAAGCTGAGGGTTCCAGCTTAACTAGTTCAGGGGCTAAAGCTCAAGTCCAATCAAGTGAGCCAATCGCAGCGCTGAAGCGCCTCGCCACCCAAAATCAGAACCAGGATCAGACCCACACTCAGAAGCTACAGGATGCACGACGAAAGCCCGACCGGTCGACCATCTGCATTTCCAGCCAGGTAGGCTGCGCCGTGGATTGTCAGTTCTGCTTGACAGCGTTGCTGGGAGTGAAGCGCAACCTGACAGCGGGAGAGATCATCGGTCAGGTTTGCGCCGTGCTTAAAGATCAGCGGGTTTCCCCGCCGGAGGATCGCGTCAATCTGGTGTTCATGGGCATGGGTGAGCCGTTTCTCAACTACGACAATTTCATGAAGGCGGCGCGTTTGCTGGTGGAAGCGGTAGGCATCGCGGAGCGGCGGATGACGGTCTCAACTGCGGGGATCGTTCCTCGCATTCGGGACTTTGGGGACGAAAACATCCGCCCGAAGCTGGCGATTTCTTTGAACGCCTCCAATGATGCGCTGCGCACGCGACTGATGCCCTTGAACAAGAAATGGAATCTGGAGATGCTGATGGCGGCGGCGCGGGAGTTTCCCTTGCGCACACGAGAGTGGATCACGTTTGAGTATGTGCTTCTTGGGGGCGTAAACGACGAGCCGGAAAATGCCAGGGAAGCGGCCGAGTTGTTGCGCGGCCTGCGCTGCAAAGTGAACTTAATTGCGCTCAATCCGGGGCCTGGAATTGACTTTTCTACCCCCGCTGCAGACCGGGTCGAGACCTTCCAGAAGATTCTACGGGTTGCAGGCATTCCTGCATTTGTCAGGCGACCTCGGGGCCGGGATATCTATGCGGCGTGCGGCCAGCTCAAGCGAACGGTTGAGATTCCCTCGTCGCCCGTGCCGCAACTACACCATATCCGGCACCTTTCTTAGCGGAACAATTCTTAGCGGAACAAACAGAAACTACCAGTAAGCAATAACCTATAACCGAGGTAACTCGCCGACCCTGCGCTCGCCATGCTAGCCTCGACATGTGCATGTGTAATCAGTAACTTCCAACAATTCTTAGATATTCCCAGATGCCTCGACTTCCCATTTTCCGTCTCGGCAAGGAGCCAGAAAGGCTCGCTCTGCAAGATTTGATTGCGGCGCAGCCGTCGATTGCTCTCGAAGGCCTGGCGGTTGGGGTCGACAATCTGCGTCATGACGTAGTCCTCAGTCCACGCTTTGTAGAAGCAGCAAGGGCACAAGTGATGCGGTTAATTGTGCACCATGGCGAACTAGAAGGATTGCTAGCCGCGGAGGCGCCACAGCGAAGCCAGGGGCCGTCGTGGATGAGAAACGCGGTTGCGGCGCCAGTGCGCAGCGGAACGGAGAAGGGCGACTGGAAGACACTGCTCGCGGAGTTGCATCTGGCAGCCTTGAATCGCGCCAAGAAAGAAGAAAAGATTTCCATTGATCTCCTGGCGCGGCTGGCTGTAACCAAGTTTCTCCGCACTGAGATGAATCAGCAGTTCGCCCAAGTCCTGGAGCGTTGTCGTGTTTTGCTGAAAAGCTACGAAGGCATACGACAAGGTAAAGGCGTGGAATATCGAGAGCGGGTGGCCGCCTTCCAGGTGCGCAAAAAGATCATCCTGCGCAAGACTGGTCAAGATCTTTTCGAAACCCTGCGGGAGATCGAAAAAGAGACTCTGGCGCGCACGCGGCGGTCCTTCTTCGGAGAGGCTAAGGTTGGCCCAGCCGGTGTTGGCGAACTAAAGAACGAAGCTGGCGGCAACGCGGCTCTCGCCAGTTACGGTCTTTTCCTGAACCGGCTGGCGTTTTCCGAGGACGGCCGCGACGACTACTTATGCGCCGAACATTACGTCATGCTCGGCAACTGGGATCGCGATCCCGACCGCTATCCCCGATTGCAGGACGTGGTGTGGAGCTTCATACGTTCGCTCTACGGCGGAGAGACGACCACCGAAACCATCGATTCCTGGCTCTGCGCTCCGGAAAATGCCCGTGCCCTGGTTGGGACAGGCACACCGAATGAGTCCACAGCGGAAGGAGCAGCCCAGCAAGACCGGCTGGCAAATTGGGTGCGCCTGCTCGAAGACGAGCAGGTGATGGAGTGCGTGATCGCCTCCTATTACACGGTGCCTTTGCTCAGCGAGTACGCGCCCCGAATCAACCCGCAGCAATTAAAAAATGCCCTGATCTCGCGTCCTGAATGCGACCGCGTGGAGCGCATGATTCAGGAGCACGGCAAACTTTCGCCGGCCAGCCTGTATGCGGCTGTGGCGAAGGTCGCCGGCTGCCGCGGTGCGGAGCGGGCGAAAGTGGCGGCGCGCTTTCTGCAGGATTTCTCTCAGTATCATCGCGATCTGCGCCGGCTGGAAACGCTGAATGCGGCGCTCGATTCGGTGAACCTGGTGGGCACCGAGAAGCTGCGCGAGCTTTCCCGCATGAACGGGACGCTCTACGAGTTCTTTTTGCCGGAGGAGCAGCAACAACCGGGGGAAGACCGGGTCCTGCGGCACGTCGTGCTCAAGGCCGACGTGCGCGACTCCACTCGTCTGACGCGAACATTGATGGAGAAGGGGCTCAATCCCGCCTCCTACTTCAGTCTGAATTTTTACGGTCCCGTGAACAAGCTGCTCGGGAAGTATGGCGCGCAAAAAGTTTTTCTGGAGGGTGATGCCATCATTCTGGCAATCCTTGAGCGTGCGGGCGAGCCCGAACTTGCAGTGAGCCGCGCTTGCGTGCTGGCGCGCGAGATGATCGAGATCGTGCGCGGCTACAACGAATTGATGCAGCGCTCCGGGATGCCCGAACTCGAGTTGGGCGTGGGTATCACGCTGCAGGAATCGGCGCCCCTGTACTTGATGGATGGCGAACACCAGATCATGATCTCCGAAGCCTTGAATGAGAGTGATCGTCTTTCCGCCTGCAACAAACGCGCCCGCAAGGTGATGGAATCGCAAGCCGGGCCGTTCCATGTTTATGTCTTCCAGCCGGCGCAAGCCGGTGAGCCCACAAATCCAGAAGATTCGGTGATCAGCTATAACTTGGGCGGCATTCGCATGAATGAAGCTGCCTTCCGCAAGCTGGAGCAGGAGATATTGCTGGTGCCGCTAGTAGTGAAGCTGCCGCCGTCGGCCTCGTCAGACAAAGGAGAATACCGTCTATTCAGCGGCACCGTCCCTGTCGACCGTGACATTTTCCGCAAAATTGTGGTGCGCCAGAGCCGCGTGCCGCTAGTCAATGGCGAAGATTTCTCGGTGCAGGGCTGGACCAATCGCAACTACTACGAAATCTGCACTGACCCCGCAATCTATGCCGCACTGGAAAAAAAGAAAGCCGCCGCGCGCTAGAAAGCCATCCCCACAAGAGTCTGTCCCATCTTCAGAAGTTTGATTCTGTTTTCGCCGGCCGGAATGGAATCCAAAACGTGGCTTCTACGTCGACGGGAGCGCCGTTTTTCGTGGCGGGCTGGAACTGCCACCTGGCGATCGCTTCGCTCGCAAAACGGTCGAGTTGTTCATCGACGCTGCGCAGCACACGAATGTTACCAACCGTGCCGTCAGTGTGAATGACGCCATACAGAATGACGGTTCCACCCACGTGCTGCCGCATCAATTCCAAAGGATAGGCAGGATCAACTTTGCGCGTGGCGGAGGGCGCAGACAGATCGTCGTGCGATGACGCGTCGGGAGACGCAGTCGCCGCCGCGGCGCGCCGAGAATAGGAGTCCGCGGAGTTCGGATCGCCTTTGAGTGCGGCAAAGCGGATGATCCAACTCCCTCCGGCGGAGTTCAGGTTGGGCATGTTGAGGCTGAGCGAGTAAAACTTGCGATTGCCGAAGACTGCGCGTTCCACATCGGAAAGTTTGCTATCACTCTCCGGTCGCAGCGTATGCGCTGAAATGCGGGGTGGACGCGCGTTTGCAATCAAATTCGGATTCACGGAATAGGCATTCGAGTTCGCCGAACTCGGATTGCCGGCGACTGGCGAAGCAACCGAGCTAGAGCTCTTACCTACGTACAGACCGGAGGGTAGGTCGCTGTTGCTTTGGGCACTCGTGCGACTTCCATTTGCTTTTCCGGTTCCGTCGCCCACAGAAACTCCGGGGGCACCGGAAGCGCCGCGATGCCCTTCCGGCATTGACGCGAAGGCGCCGCGGCGATTGCCGGCAGGCGGATCGGCCAGTGCACCGACCGCGGGATGGAGGCTGAGCGCGATCATGCTTCCACCGGGGCGAGAGCCTCCAGAAGCACGCATGGATGGCGGAGGTGCGATGACTTGCGGTGAACGTTTGCTCAAAACCGTAGAGCCTCTGTCCATGAGCGTTCGCTGTTCCTCAAGTGAAAGCTGCGGAGCAGGCGCAATCACCGAACTGTGTCCGATGTCGAGATCGCCCACACGGCGGGTACTACCCGCATCCATTGCAGGCGGGGGCGCGATCACAGCCGGTTGCGGACCCCTCAAAGCAGCTTGACGGTTGATCCTCGAATCCCTCTGCGTGTCGCTCGGCAGGTCCGAAGGGGGAGAGATGACGGACCTTTCCACGCGCGGCGCCAGGCGGGATGTTTCGGATGCGAGGACAACTGGGATGGGGCCGATCGGGAGTTGCGGTTCCCCCTGCCACGCAACAATGTTGGGGACCGAAACATCATGGCGTAACTGGATGTGAGGCGGCGCGACCATCGTCTGTGAATGGTTGTCAGCTTCCGGCGGCAGGGAGATGATCGGCTGGGCAGAGTTTTCGGGATCGGCATTTTGCGCGCGCGTGGTCATGCCGCGCCGAGTGTCAACCGGCGGCAGATATTCCACCGGCGTGTAGTAGATAACGTCGGCGTGTGTAAACGTGGGTTGAACCGTTGCGTGAGGTTGCAGGGCGAGGAAACGAGATCCCCCCCAGATCAGCACGAGCGCCAGAACGTGATACGCACCCGATTGCAAGAAACGGCTCCAGGGCAGTCCTCGGTCAACGAAAACGTCGGACCAAAACGCAGTGGAAGAGGATTCGCCAGGAGCACGCTCGTTCCGCCGAAATAATTCCGTGAGATTCTCGAGAAAATTGCTAGACCATGAATCAGGCGGGATGAGTAGGCGGAGATCCTGTGCAGGTCGTTCGGTCTCAGTCAGTTCGACGCTGCTCGGCACTTCGCGCATCGCTCTATCTTAGACGCTGAACCGATGCCCGGGGCAAATAGTTAGGTAGTCAGGGGAGTCAGGAGGGCATGCATGCGAGGCGCAAAGTAGTACGATGGATGCGGCAGAGTGAACCTTGCGGAAGGTAACCCTTATGAAGATCCGGCGCGCCATTCTCGCCATCGTCTTGGCTTTGTATACGTTCCCATCAGCATTTGCGCAGGATGCAAAGGCTGGTAACACAAACGAAGGAAAGCCGCCGGTCGCGCACGAGACGAAGATGGGGAAACAGTACTCCGGAATGTACAGCTTTCTAAAAGACGGAGAGTTCGTACAAATTACCGTCGAAGACGAAGGCAGGGTAACAGGATTCATCTCGCGCTATGGAGCTGGAGAAAGTGATAATGGAGCATTTCTCGATCAGTTTTTTCGCAGCGGCCAGCTGGAGGGTAGCAAGCTTAGCTTTACCACTGAGACCGTACACGGGGTTTGGTTCGATTTCAAAGGGACGGTTGACCGCGGCGAAGGGAAGAATCCGCAAGACGAGGCGTACTACGTACTGAAAGGAACGCTTACCGACAACATCAGCGACGCGGAGAAGAAAGTTACCGCGCATTCCCAGGACGTGGCTTTGAAAATGTTTCCCAAAGAGGGATCGCCCGTTCCGGCCGTGCGGAATTAGTTCTTGTTGCCAGAGATTCGGAACTTGAAGTCGTACGGACTCTATTGACCGGCTCGAGCGGGCGAGACGACGAGGCGGCTGGTAAGTTTCTTTTTTGTATCCGCCTTCTCCTGCCCATAAACCAGGTCCAATCCGCCATCGGCAGTCGAAGCAGCTTCGGCCAAAGCCGCTGCCAATGCGCGGAACGAACGGCTCACTTCCTGACCTTCCTGCAGAACTACCGGAGTCCCATGGTCAATGGCGGGCGAGATGGCTTGAAACGCATTGGGGATCTTCCACAAAACTTTGCAGCGCGTGGAGTGCTCGACATCCTCGTCGGTGAACCCGGGAATCTTCTTGTATCGGTTCAAAACCATGCGTAACCGGTTGCGGCCCGCGCCTTCTTCGAGGAAGGCCTGGATGCGCCCCGCGCTCCACAGCGAAACCACGTCCGTTTGAGCGACCATGAGCACCGCGTTCGAGAGGTCCGAGAGCAGACGCGTGGTGGCATCGAGACGGCTGGAAGCATCAACCACAACGTAGCGGTAGTGATTCACCAGCAGATCGAAGAGGCGAGCCAACTCGGCCGGGGTTGGAACCGACTGATAAGGTTGCTGCGGGCCGGCGAGAAGCTGCAACCCGCCTTTGGTGGTGGTCATCAGGCCTTCGAGCAGTGATGCGTCCAGGCGGTGCAGGTTTTCGAGCGCGTCGGGCACTCCGAAGCTGGGGCGCAGGTTGAGATGGAGTTGAGCGTGGCCCACCGGCGCAAAGTCCACCAACACAACATTGCCATGAGACTCCTGCAATGCCAGGGCAGTATTCACTGCAGCTGTAGTGGCTCCTGCGCCACCCTTGGCGCTGAGAAAGGTGAAAACGCGTGCCTTGCCTGGTCCTCCCAAGCTGCGGGTGCGGTTAGAACTAAAGCGCGTAAGGGCTTCGAGAAGAGCTTCAGAGCCCGCGCTGTCATCCAGATATTCCCCGGCACCGGCGCGCATGCTGGCGACGATAGTGGCGGGCTGCTGCATGCTTCCGTTGGCAAAAATTCCGATCTGGAGGGTGTTGGCTTGAATGAGTTCGATCGCCTTGATGGCGCGCTGCGGATTCTCCGCTGGAATGTCAATGATGACGACTTCGGCGCGGACATCCTGAATCTGCCGCAGAAGGGGGTCTGTAGGTCCAACGGGAAAACCCACACCGCTGAACACGACCCGGCCCAGGCGCGTGGCTTCAAGGCGGCCCTGCAACTGCGACAAATGTTCCCGGTCTTCGGTCAGGAGCGCAACGGCGATCCCATGCATAGCGCGGTTCTCGCTGATTTCTCTCGGTGTTTGCATGTTAGATAGGAACAGGACTCTCGGCCAAGTGACCTAGGTAACGGGCTGAGAGCACACCATACGCGCGGAGAATCCAGAAGCCATCTGCAGGATAAAAGCCCTCGGGGGAAAAGGCACAGCAGGGACAACTCCCAACTACTCCGCACCTGTATCAGGCATTCTAAGCGAAGCCGCCGAGTTTGGAAAGGGCCGGGAGAAGCCGCAGAAAAAAAAGTGGGGACGCGCGTCCCGGCTGGGATTTCCCCTATGAAGTCCGGCTCATTGGCGAATTGTTATGCCTACCCCATCGCTCGTACGCGGACTAGCTGGCGCGGACGCGGCGGGACGCTCAATCTCGCTGGCGCCGTGCAGCGCAGAAATGCGACGGAAGTCCGCCGAAGCATCCTCGGTCTCGGGCAGATATTCATAGTCGTTCAAGCAGACAGCTACGCCGATTTTGGTCTCAGCAGATTTTATCTCGGCAGGCTTGGCATCGATGTGAGCAGGGGTATCGTTGTTCCAGCAATTTTCAACTGGCTTAACGACGCGCAAAACACGGCCTCGGCATCGGACGGGCATGCTCTCGCCGAGCGTAATCTCGGACGGCATTTTCAACGTGAGCTCGATTTCCGCTCCTGCCTCGATCGCCATGTCTGTGAACAAGAAGGCTCCGCGGGAACTGAGGTCCTGGGTGAAACCGAGTCCTTCGGTTCCCGAGGAAATGTCCCGCAGCGATACTGCAAGGTTAAAGCCGAAGCGCTGCCCAATACGGCGTTCAACACCAACCGGAGGAGTCGTCATACCCGTGTCCCTTCCTTAGGGATTCGCCGAAGAGAGAACAACTGCAACTGTAGCGCAGTCCGGCTCGTCTGGGAAGTCGAAAAATTCGCCCTATTCCCAGTGCATTCCAGTGCGCATTACACAACCTGCATTCCAGGGACCAAGTTCAAGTTATAGTGGTCTGCAGGGCAGTTATGATCATCTAAACAAGCTAACGTGTCTGAGTCGGAAACTTCAATTCAGGAAAGTGGATCGGCAGGCGACGCAGGTTCCGTCCAGGAACGCGGATCGCGCTGGCAGGTAGCGGGGCGAGCTCTGCGCCACCGCAACTTCCAACTCTTCTTCAGCGGACAACTCATCTCGCTCATCGGCACGTGGATGCAGAGTGTCGCGCAGTCCTGGCTGGTCTACCGCCTGACCGGTTCGGCCCTGCTGCTGGGATCAGTCGGGTTCGCCAGCCAGATCCCGGTATTTTTGTTTGCGCCGCTGGGGGGAATGACTGCCGATCGCGTGAACCGCCGTCACATCGTCCTTGGCACGCAGGTCGCGGCAATGTTGCTCGCGTTCATTCTGGCAGTGCTGACTCTGTCTGGCAAGGTCCAGGTCTGGCACGTATTCCTGCTGGCGAGTTTGCTGGGTGTAGTGAATGCATTCGACATCCCCGGGCGGCAATCCTTTCTCGTGGATATGGTCGGCAAGGATGACCTGATGAATGCGATCGCTCTGAACTCCTCCATGTTCAACGGCGCCCGCGTGATCGGTCCTGCAATTGCGGGAATTCTGGTGGCGAAAATCGGCGAAGGCTGGTGCTTTTTTGCCAACGCGGCAAGCTACATCGCTGTAATCGTCGGTTTGCTGTTGATGAAGGTGCAGAGCAGGAGGCGCGCATCGAACGCGTCGCCATTCGAGCACATGATGGAAGGATTCCGGTTCGTCAACCATACTGCGCCGATCCGCGCTCTGCTCCTGTTACTGGGAGTGGTGAGTTTGGTGGGAATGCCTTACGTGGTCTTGATGCCGATTTTCGCCGACCAGATTCTGCATGGCGGTGCGCGCGGCTTGGGCATTCTGATGGGCGCTACCGGCGTGGGCGCTCTTCTGGGAGCGCTAACTCTTGCATTCCGCGAAGGCGTGAAAGGCCTGGGGCGCTGGGTGGCATGGTGCAGCGCCGGTTTTGGAGCCAGCCTGGTAGTCTTCTCGTTGTCGCACACATTTTGGGTTTCTGTGCTCTTACTCCTGCCCGTGGGCTACACGATCATGCTGCAGATGGCATGCTCGAATACGCTGATCCAGGTGATGGTGCCGGATGCGCTGCGGGGGCGAGTCATGGCGGTCTACTCGATGATGTTCATGGGCATGGCACCGATTGGAGCGCTGCTCGGGGGTGCGCTGGCCGACCGGTTGGGTGCTCCGCTCACCGTTGCGATCGGCGGCCTGGCTTCCATCGGAGGCGCGTGCTGGTTCGGATTACAGCTTCCGAAGATTCGCGTGGAAGCGCGGCGCTTGATCGTTGCTCAAGCCGTAGCTGGCGGCGAGCCTTCCGAGACGACGACGCAAGCGGTGGAAGATTAGATCGCTACGGAAGGGCGAGATCCAGCGCGTAGATTTCGTCCGTGCTCATGTTGCGGGAGAACAGGGCGGAGCCGTCGGGGGCAGAGCCGCTCCAACCAAAAGCCGGGGCGACCGAGTATCGGACGATGCCCTTCAGATCGGCCACCAGTTCCGAATGAGTTTGACCGACCTTGATCCGTCGAAAAGTGGGATGGTCGGTGAAAGGGCTATCGTAGTACAGATAGGTTCCATCGTGGGACCAGTTGGGAAACCCGATCAGTTCGCTGGTCCAGTCTGACCACTTCTTGGTTTTGAAATCATAGAGTAGAAGTCTTGTGGACTGTGTATTCAGCGCTGCCAGATACCGTCCATCGGGCGACCAACGCGGGCTGAACAAGCCCTCCGATCCGGGGATGACAGCAACTTCGTGGGTGGCGAGGTCGATGCTACGGATCACGGGTGTGCCGCTGAAAGGGTCTTGTCCGACAATGAGCTTTTTGCCGTCTGGGGACCAAACGGGGTCGATCGGGGTCTTGGTTTCCGCAGGAACTTCGCGGGGCGAGCCGCCCTGCGAGGGAATGATGAAAATCTTAAAGGGTTGACCCGGTCGAAGATCCAGATAGGCGATCAGCATCCCGTCGGGCGACCAGCGGGGCAATCCGGCGGCGGCTGGCGGATAGGTCAGTTGAAGACGGTCGGTGCCGTCGGCGCGGCTGCGCCAAAGTGTGTTATCGGGATAGGTTATGTAGGTGATCCACTTGCCGTCGCGCGAGTAGTCCAGTTCGCCCGCTGAGATTCCAGATAGAAACGGCACGAATTGGTGAGACTTGGAATCGTAAGTCACAAGCTCCGCTCGTCCTTGGGAGGCATCGACAAAGAGCTTCTTGCCGTCGGGGCTGGGAATCAGGTAGTCGAACGACAGCGGGCCGGCCGTCAACTGGACGGGCTGCGGCGAACGCCAGCGCAACCATGCGCTGGGCTCTCGTACAACCCACACATTGCGCAGGGAATTGGCGGAACTGATGAAAAAGAAGTAGCGACCATCCGCCGACCAATGGCCGCCGTATGAATCATGCAGGCCATTTTCTCCAGGGAACAAAGCACGCAGCCCGCTACCGTCGGTCCGAACTTCCCAGATAGAGTTCTCGGTTTTTAAAACAGAGAATCGAAGGCGTGATCCATCCGGAGAGAAACGAAGGAGCCACGGGGATCCTGAAACGGTCACCAATTTCTGTGGATTGGTGCCGTCGGCGTTGGCCAGGTAGAGATCGGAACCGTGGGCGAAGGCCAGATGTTGCCGATCGGGCGACCAGGTGCCACTGGCGTGGTTGGCGACCACTTCAGCCAAACGGCGCGGGGCGCCGGAAGGAAGTGGCAAACTCCACAAAGGCACTTCATCCTCGGTGGCTACCTGGTTGGCCATCAGAAGATGGGTGTAATCAGACGAGATGTCGATGGCGGACGCATTGGCAAATGGAGTGACAATCGGCGAGATGTCGCCGCCGCTGGTCGAAACCTGAACAATACGGTTGTTCGCGCCCTGCTCATCGATGTACAGCCGGGAGCCATCGGTCGCCGCCCCGACCTTGGGAATACCATCGCGGGTGATCTGGGTAGTGCTCAGCACGCGCGGTGGCGGAGGAGGAGAACTCAGCCAGAACGCGGCCGCCATAACGACAATCAGCGAAGCGATGGCCACGGACCAGCGCCAGCGAGACGTTCCGGCTGCTCGGTGGATAGTATCGATTCGGCCTGAAGTCGTATCGCGGCTCAAGCGCTTGAAGTCGGCGCGCATCTCAGCAGCGCTCTGGAACCGGACTTCTCGCTCTTTTTCGAGCGCCTTGTGAATAATGCGCTCCAGTTCGCCGGGAACTTGCGGGTTGTAGCGCAGAGCTGGCTCAGGGACCTTGTTCAGGATGGCGTTGAAAACGGCGGCCGATGTATCGCCGCGGAAGGGAAGCGTGCGCGCGACCATCTCGTAAAGAACCACACCGAAAGAAAACAAATCGGTGCGGGCATCGAGCTCTTTGCCCAGCGCCTGTTCGGGCGACATGTAGGCCACGGTGCCGAGCGTGCTGCCGGGGCTGGTGAGATGGCCTTCGCTCATGGTGCGGGTTCCGTCTGATGCCGGGACAATAACCGCGCCGACCTTAGCCAGGCCGAAATCGAGAATCTTGGCGTGTCCGCGATCGGTGAGGAACAGGTTGGCGGGCTTGATGTCGCGATGTACGATGCCCTTGGCATGGGCCGCGTCCAGGGCGTCGGCAATCTCGATCCCCAGCGACAATATGGTTTCGGTCTCGAGCGGCCGGGCCGCGATCTGGTGCTTTAGCGTCTGACCCTCAAGGAACTCCATGACGATGAACGGCTGGCCGTCGTCATCGCCAATTTCGTAGATGGTGCAGATGTTGGGATGATTCAGCGCAGAAGCGGCTTGCGCTTCCCGCTCGAAACGGGCGAGAGATTGCGCGTCCTTAGCGACCTCATCTGGCAGAAACTTCAGGGCTACAAAGCGGTGCAGTTTTGTATCCTCCGCTTTGTACACCACACCCATGCCCCCGCCACCGAGCTTCTCGACCACGCGGTAATGCGAGATGATCCGGCCAATCATAACGAGTACGCCAGCCTCTGGCCAGCCATGTTAGGGCCGAGGAAGACTCTAGTCAACGGACTGCATCCGCTTTACCTGCCGGAGGGCAACGCGTACTTTATCCAAGTCCGTTAGGCGCAATTCATTCTCAGACGCATTATTTATGACGGCGCGAGGAGAATTGCGATGCATTGTCGCACGCTGATGCATTGTCGCACGCTGAGGATGGCAGCATTGCAGTTTGTGGCGTTCGATGACGTTCATGGGCGTGGCACCGACTGGAGCGCTGCTCGGGGCTGCGCTGGGCAACCAACGCTCCGACTCGTCGGAAATTCTTTCCAGTGGTGTTGTGATCGAAAATCCAAATGGTCTGAATTTGTGGCACACGTGGTTCGCAGTCTCTCCATATTTCTTGAACATCGACGGCAGAACGTGATATATCCGCTTATCATCTCACCGCAAATACTGTCTGCCCATCAATGCGCCGTGCAAGGGCAAGTGAGCCAACCGACTGAGGCAAAAACGATCGTCCAATCGGAGGACAAAATGAATTCACTTTGGAAGATGGTGGCGGCATCGGTTTTGTTCGTCTCGCTATCTGCTGGGATGATGTCAGCTCAGGGCGGCGCCACAGGGGCCATCGGTGGTGTCGTGCAAGATGCCTCCGGAGCCGTAATCGCAAATGCCAAGGTGAGCGTGAAGAACGAAGCCACGGGTGAGTTGCTGCGCCAGGTGACGACGGACGCTACCGGGTTGTTTGTGGCTACTCTGTTACCGGTAGGCACATACTCCGTGGAAGTTACAGAGGCAGGTTTCCCGGTAACAACATTTCCCGGGATAGTAGTGCGCATCACGGAAACGACGCGCATGACCGCCGTGCTGAAAGTGAATACGGTGACGCAAGTCGTGGAGGTGCAATCCCAGATCGAGCAAGTGAATACCACGGACGCGACCACGGGACAATCATTGGGAGCCCAGACAATTACGGACCTTCCCCTCGCTACCAGAAATTTTCAGCAATTGCTGACTCTCTCCACCGGTGCTTCAGCCGACTTGAATGGCGCGGCGCAATTGGGCCGCGGCAGCGTTTTCATCCACGTCAATGGAGGAAGAGAGGATAACAACAACTATCTGATCGATGGCATCACTGTGGCTGACTATGCTTTTGGCGAGTTGACCTATACTCCCCTGCCCAGTCCGGACGCGATTCAGGAGTTCAAGGTCAGCACCAGCCTTTACGACGCAACCCAAGGTCGCAATGGCGGCGGCAACATCAACGCCACTCTTAAAGGCGGAAGCGCAAAGTTTCACGGCGATCTGTGGGAGTACTTCCGCAACACGGCCCTGGATGCAAACGACTATTTCCTGGGCAAGGTCGTCGTCAAGCAGAACATTTTCGGCGGCGATATCGGCGGTCCGATCGGTCCTGGCGCGAAGCTGGGCTATTTTTACTTCAATCTCCAGGGCACGCGACGGCGGAGCGGCGATTCGCCGGGAACGTTCATCAATACCGCTTTTCCCTACGTTCCGCTGGTCGATCGTCAATCAGCCAGTCAGATGGCGATTGATTGCGGCGTGCCAAGCATTGATCCGGTGGCCTTCAAATTATTGAACGTGCAGAGCAATCAATTCGGCGCAGGGGCGGGAGGATTCTTGTATCCTCTACCGACCAATGTTCCCTCAACGACACCGTGTCTCACCTCGGTCCCCTTCGTGCTCACCGATCCGGGCAAGTTCACGGACAACCAGTTCACTGCCAACTGGGACCGCGAATTTCGCAACGGGAAAGATCGTTTGGCAGAGCGCTTCTTCTGGTCCAATTCCGATACCTTTGAGCCGTTCGGCGCCGATTCTTTCGGCATTCAAACCGGAGGTCTTCCAGGTACCAACAACCTGAATTTCCCGCTGGATATTCCCCTGCACAGCCGCTTTGGCAGCATCACCGAGACTCACATATTCAGCAATAGCCTGATCAATGAGTTTCGCTTTGGCGTCAACATCATCAGCGACAAATTGAACAACGAGGCGCCTGTCACGGGCGCGCAGATCGGGATCAACCTGCCCACTGCCACCGGCGTAAATGGCCAAGCCGGCGATCCCAACATGTACCGGCTGCAGTTTGGCACTTTTGGTTTTGGGCCATATACCACGCAACTGCAGTCCGCGCTCTCGAACAATTACACCTGGCTCGACACTGTAAGCTGGACCCACGGCGCCCACCAACTGCGTTTTGGAGGAGAGGCCGACCGCGTCGCCATGCGGCGCAACTTGCCGATTGCCGACAACGGACTGATATTCTTCGTTGCCGGCGCGACCGGGTTTGCCACCGACTTCCAGGCTTTTCTTGCGGGTTCTCCGTTACTAGGAGAGGGTGGCGGCGGCCTCGGCAATCACGACTACCGCATTCCAGGATATGCGTGGTTCGCCCAGGATGACTACCGTGCCAGCAAAACACTCACCCTGAACCTGGGCGTCCGCAATGAGTTTGTGGGTGCGCCGTACGACACGCTTTGCCATACCGGCAACACCATCCCTCAACTGGCGAACACAACGGGCCAACCCTATGTCTATCCCAAGTGCGTGAATAAGTTCGGGCTCACCGGGATCACCGGGACACTCGATCAAGCTGGGTTGGGCAATGAATATGCCACTGTCTGGGAGCCGCGCATCGGCTTCGCCTACGACGTGGCCGGCCACCACACCACATCGATTCGCGGTGGCTATGGCATTTATAGTGTGCGTGAGGACCTGGGAGCGGCAGACAACCTTGCTATCACACCTCCGACGTACCCGTTTCTCGTGGGTTTCGACCCCGGACCGGATACCCTCGCGAATCTTTTTGCGTCCAGCCCCGCATTCCCCAATGGCATTCCTGCGCTGGGGGCGCAGCCGACCCAGAAGTATGTACCTACCGCCGCTATCCTGCAGAACCTGGTTGTCAGCTCCAGTTGCCCGTTTTCCGTGCCCGAGCAATGTAATCCAGTGTTCTCTGGCAATGTGAATAGCCTGATCCAGCTCACCGTCCCGCAGCATTGGGTAGTAGGCACGACGCAGCAGTGGAACTTCACGATTCAGCATGAGCTGGGGCTGGACTGGTACCTGGAACTGGGATATGTGGGCACGAAGGGAAGCCGGTTGCGCTCGACCTTCGATCCCGACCAGGCGACGCTGGCAACGCCACAGAATCCCGTCACTGTCTCGGGAGCCGGCTGTGCCAATCTACAGGCACAGGGGCTGTCATGCAAGATCGTGGATTCGACCGTTGAGAATGCCAGCGTCCGGGCGCCGTTTTTGGGCATCGCGCCTGCGGATTTCGAGGACTTCGCGCCAAACTCCGATTCGCACTACAACGCGTTGCAGGCCACGCTGGCGCACCGTTTTGGCAAGGGCCTGTACTTTCAAAGCGCGTATACCTGGTCCAAATCGATTGATGACGTTTCAACAGCTTCCGTGGCGTTCCTTACCCGGGTCAACAATCAGACCGATGCTGCTGCCTCTCGCGGCCTCTCTGACTTCGACCGGAGGCAGCGCTTCGTGACCAGTGCAGTCTACCAACTTCCATTCTTCGGCCATGCGAACGGATTCACGAAAGCCACGCTGGGCGGTTGGGAGGCGAGTGGCGTAATGATCCTGCAATCGGGCGCACCCTTCTCGATTCTTGATCCTGCGGGAGGCAGTGTCTACGCCCTAGCGAGCACACCATCTTCGACCGCAACCTTCAACCCGGGATTCAGTTGTGCCACCGCTCCCAGCCACGGCACTCCAGAAGCGCGCCTGGCAAATTGGGTTAACCCCGCCGCATACTCGCCCGACCCGCTCGCGACGCTCTCCAACGGCTCTCCGAGCGACGGTACGCTTTACGGCAATACGCCGCGTAACTGCATCATCGGACCTCCGCAGAAGAACGTGGATTTCACGCTCGGGAAGACATTCAAGTTGGGCGAACGTCAGAATCTGCGGTTCCGCGCGGAGTTTTTCAACATCTTCAATCATCCGTCATTCGCCATTCCTGCCGCTACCTCGGTGTCGCCATTCACGCCCGGATCCCCATCGACCGGCGGCGGATCTGCACCGATCACCTCGACCGTGGGCACGCCGCGGCTGATTCAGTTCTCGTTGAAGTATGGGTTCTAGCGTTTGTCTTCTAAACGGGTTTTGAAAGGGCGGCTTCAGCCGTGCCGCCAAGGTTCCAAAAGGGATGCGGGCTTTAGCCCCTGAGGGCCTGCGCGTTCGTTTGAGAATGTTCGTTGGCTTCTGAGATGGGTGAACCCTAGCGATACGCTTCGGGCGGAAGACCGGTGATGCGTATGCCTCCGTGGCCTTTGTGGCGGATGTTCAGTCCGATGAGCAGCGCAGTGATCTGCTCGAGCACCCGGGCATTCTCCAATTTGCCACCGTCGATCGCGCGGACGCCCGGAATCTTCGCGGCGAGGGCGCGCGTGAGCGCAGCCGCATTGGCGTCGTCGCTGCAGACGATGACGTCACAATCGAGCGCTTCGTCTCCGTGCAGAACCTCGGCAGACAAGTTGTGAAACGCCGCCGCGACGGTCACACCCTTAGGCACGAGTTCAGCGGCTTGCTGCGCGGCCGAACCCTGCCAAACGCCAAGCGTGCGCGAGGCGCGACCGCCAACGCCGGCGGCAAGCGCAACCGTTGCATCAATCAGTACGCTGCCCGGGCGGATTGCTGGCTTGAGCTGCTTGAGCAGTGCAGCCTGGCTCTCGAACGGAACGGTGAGCACGAGAATGTCCGCGGCGCCGCAGGCAGCCGAATTTTCCATGCCGGAGATGGAAGCCGGTTTTGCGGCTTTCTGATTGATCTTCGAGGCCGCTTCTTGCGCGCGCTGCACGTCACGCGATCCGATAATGACCGCCTCGCCGGCGCGCGACCAACGCAGCGCCAAGCCCATGCCTGCCCCTCCGGTGCCACCCAGGATTGCGATGGGACGTAGATCAGGCAAATTCCGGCTCCAAGGTTTCTTGCGTAGTGAATTCTTCCAGGGGAAGCTTGAGCTGAATGCGCGTATAGGTTGTGTTGCGCTCCGCCGGGACTCGGCCGATCTCGAAAATCAAAGACTGAAAATCTTCTGGGCTGGTGTACTGGCCGGCGGTGGCGCCGGCTTCGCGCGAAATGTTTTCTTCCATCAGCGTGCCCCCGTAGTCGTTCGCGCCGGCATGAAGGCAGAACTGCGAGAGACGCTGGTTCAGCTTCACCCATGAGACCTGAATGTTATCGATGGAGCCGGCGAGCAGCAGGCGAGACAGGGCGTGCACTTTAAGATGCTCCGCAAATGTGGGTCCGCTGCGAGCCAGGCCTTGATGAAACAGCAAAGTATTCTGATGAACGAAACCCAGCGGAACGAATTCCGTGAAGCCTCCCGTCTCCTCTTGTATCTCTCGCAGCAACAGCATTTGGCGGACCCAGTGCTCGGGCGTTTCGGTGTGTCCGTACATCATGGTTGAAGTGGTGCGAATGCCGCAGCGATGGGCGGTACGAATAACATCGATCCATTGCGCCGTGGAAAGCTTGTTGCGGGAGAGAATGTTGCGGACTTCGTCGTCCAGAATTTCGGCGGCCGTCCCCGGCAGAGTGCCCAGGCCGTTGTCACGCAGCATCGAGAGATAGTCAGCCAGCGGCATGCCTGTGAGTTCGACGCCATAAACGATTTCCATGGGCGAGAACGCGTGGATGTGCATTCCGGGTAATGCGTTCTTAACCGCGCGCAAAATGTCGCGATAGTAGAACGGAGGCAGACCGTGCGGAAGTCCGCCCTGGATGCAGACTTCAGTGGCGCCGAGTTGTGAGGCCTCGATCGCTTTTTGCGCGACTTGATCAGGCTCGAGAAAATACGCGTCGGATTCACGCGGGCCACGGCTGAAGGCGCAGAACTTGCATCCCACAAAACAGACGTTGGTGAAGTTGATGTTGCGATTCACAACGTAGGTGACGAGATTGCCGCAGAGTTCGGCGCGCAGCAGGTTGGCGGCGGCAAGCAGGCCGAGCAGTTCGTCGCCTTCGGCGTTTGCCAGGGCGTAAGCCTCCGGCAAAGAAATAGAGCTGCCGTTTTGAGTTTCAAGAATTCTCTCCAGTGAAGAACGCGCGGCCGGGGCAAGAGTTGGTGCAATATCGAACCAATCGAGAGAAGGAAAATTTTCCAGTTCCGAAGTCGCGAGTCGGCGAGGCACAAATTCCTCCAAATCTACGAGTATTTCAAGTTACTCCCAGAGACCGTTGTTTGGCGAGGGCCTATCGGAAGAGGTCGTTGGCTGCGGGGCGAAGCAGGTCGCGGGTGCAGCCGCGGGCTGGTTCATAGGGAAATCCACGAATGATGCATGCCGGCGTGCGGTTGAGCTTGCCGCAAACGAGTGCGGCGGCGCAGGCCAGCTCATCAACAGTACCTTCCACACTGGCCTGCAACTTGTAACCATGAGGATCGTGGCGTCCGCGATCGTCGCGTAACGCTTTCATTCCCGCTAAGCCAATGCAGAAATCTACCAGGCCCTCGCGCCAGGGACGACCGAATGTGTCGGTGATGAGAACGGGGATCGCGAGTGCGGTGCGCTTGTTGAGTTCGCGATGAAGTTTGCGAGCGGCGCGGTCAGGATCGGCGGGCAGAAGCAAGGCGTGGCGGCCGCCATCGACGTTAGAAACGTCGACACCACTATTGGCGCAGATGAAACCGTGCTGCGTCTCGGTGATCAGCACACCGTTCTGGCGGCGGATAACTCTGCGGCTCTCGGTTAGCGCGAGCTCGATAACTCTGGCATCCAGATCGTATTTCTTCGCCCACGCAACCGAGCCGGCCGATGCTTTGATGGTCGCCAGATCGACGATCCGGCCCTCGGCTTTCGAAACAATCTTGTGCTTGACGACAAGAATGTCGCCTGACTCGAACACAACATTGAGCTGCCGCAGCGATTGCAGAATTTTTTCGGGAAGCGAGTCTCCGGGCTTGATTTCCTCAGCAAGAGGAAGTGGAATCAGTCGCAGTTCGTTATGAGGTTGGCTGGGCGCTGGCTTCACCCCAATGATCGCTCCAGATTTCCTGGCAGCGCGCCTAGGTCGATTCACAAGCACTCCGTTTCGGCCGCCAGGAGGCGCCGGTCGAGCGCCCAACGACGAATCAGGGCCTGCGTGCCGGTTTCACCCGGCCGCGAGAGAAGCTCTTGCAAGTGGACAGGATTGTCTATGTCGAGCGCGAAGCCGGGAAGCCGCAATACCTGGCAAGGCTGGCCGGTGGCTTGGGCCGCGGCGAGGTGTGGTTGAAAGCTGTCGTTCCCAAACCGCAAAGGGAACAGATCCGCAGGGCGACGGAATACGGCGTTCGTCCCCCGCCCGTCGGCGGCGGGAACCAAAACCGAGCCTGTGGCGGGAGCGTGCTCGAGAATTTGGTCGAACTCGCTCGCCTGGACCAAGGGAATGTCCGCCGGCATCACCAGTGTGCTATCGAGACCTCGCGAAACGCACAATCCCGTGGCCATTTCAATGGCCCTGGTTTCGCCGGGGTTGATGGGGTCAGGAATGACCTCAAAATCGTATTTCTGAGCAAGATCGAGGGCAAACGAATCGCTTGTGACCAGCGCACAAGGCGGACGGCGCGGCCAGGCAGCAAGTGCGGCCACAACGTCGCGCAGCATCGCTTGAGCCAACTCGGTGCGCGCGGGCTGATCCAGCACGCCTCTGAGGCGCTGTTTGGCCGTCGACAGATTCTTAACCGGAATGAGGATCACGGCTGGTCGGCGGCGGCGCGAAGTGCGGATTTGTCGGGCCCGTGAGGTTCTTCCGAATGCGAAGCCGGTATTGTCAGGGCGAGGACACTTCGGGCAAGAGCACGGCGGTCTTCGGCGGAGCGCATGATGGTTTGCGTACATTCCACCCGCAAGCCGCCCTGGCGAAGTGCTTCCGCCGGGCGCGCGTCTTGTGTATCGCAAACCAGGAGATCAAGAAAATCCTCGTAAGCTTTGGCGACACCCGCGATTGAGCAAGGGAAGCCTTGCGCGGTCATGAGAATGCCGGCAGGTCCAGCAACGGGCGCATTCCCCACGATTGGACTTACGGCGGCAACCTTGCCCCGTGCACTGCGCAAAGCCTCGCGGATTCCGGGCACGGCAAGAATAGGGCCTATGCTGGTAATGGGATTGCTCGGCGCGATGAGCACCGCATCGGCAGAAACGATGGCTTCGATCACTCCGGGTGCAGCCTCCGCGTCGGATGCTCCGGCAAAACGCACCGACTTCACGGGATCCTGAAACCAGCGCTGTACAAAATACTCTTCAAAACTCAACTCGCCGGAAGGGGTATCCACTCGTGTTTCCACGCGCGAATTGCTCATGGGAAGGATGCGCGCCTTCACGCCCAGTTTGTCGCAGATCGTTGAGGTAGCCTCGGAGAGTGTCTTGCCCTCTGCCATCAGGCGCGAGCGCAGCAGGTGCACCGCAAGGTCGCGATCGCCAGTGTGGAACCAGGTAGGTTCACCCAGTTGTCCCATCGCTTGCAGGCATAGGAAAGTGTCTCCCTTCACACCCCAGCCACGTTCGCGGCTGAGCAGGCCGGAGAGAACATAGGTGATGGAATCTATATCCGGCGAGACGTAGAGGCCCCACCAGAGCAAGTCGTCGCCAGTGTTGATGACCACCGCGATCTCTTCCGCAGGGATGACCTGATGCAAGCCATCCACGAACTTGGCTCCGCCGGTGCCTCCGGTGAGTACGCAGATCATGCGGCCCTCTTTTGTATCGCCAGCCCATCGCGATCGCGTGCGGCCTCAAGCCTCTCAGCCAGTAATCCATGCCGCGACGCGAGGTCGGGTAAAAACTCGGGATAGACAGGCAAGCGCTGCCGCAGATGGAATCCTTTGCCCTCGGTGCGCAGCCGTAGCTGCTCCAAGTGTGGCCAGGGTTTCTCAGGATTGATGTAGTCAGGGGTCAGTGGCGAAATTCCTCCCCAGTCGTTGATGCCTGCATCCAGTAAGTCTTCATAATAAGGCGCATTCAGGTTAGGAGGCGCTTGAATATTGACGTTAGGCATTAATAAACGAGCTACCGCTAGGGTGCGAAGCATCTCTCCCGAGCTGGGCTCTGGCGCATGAGCCATAGGGATAGCCGGCTTGGAGCGGAAGTTTTGAACAATTACTTCCTGGATGTGGCCATACCGATCATTCAGTCCGCGAATGGCAATCAGCGTCTCGACGCGGTCTTTCGGGGTTTCACCGATGCCAATCAATAGGCCGGTAGTAAAGGGGACTCGCAGCCTTCCGGCAGCTTCGATGGTGCGAAGTCGTTGGCTCGGGATTTTGTCGGGAGCGTTGTCGTGCGCGGCCCCCGCAGCCAACAGTGAGTCACTGGTGCTTTCAAGCATGAGTCCCATGCTCGGAGACACTGCTGCCAGGCGAGTGATCCATGCAGCGCTGAGGAGCCCGGGATTCGGGTGGGGCAACAAACGGGTCTCGCGCAAGACAAGCTCGCACATCGCTTCCAGGTAGTGCAGCGTAGACTTGTAGCCAAGGTATTGAAGCGTCTGGCGCATCTCGGGGAAGAGCAACTCCGGCTTGTCGCCAAGGCTAAACAGCGCTTCGGTGCATCCCAGTTTTTCTCCAGCGCGCGCGACGCTAAGGACTTCTTCCGGAGTCATTGTATGGGCTCCAGGATCTCCTGGATCTCGACGGAACGTGCAATAGCCGCAATAATCGCGGCATAGGTTCGTGAGGGGCAGGAAAACTTTCCGCGAGTAGGTGATGAAGCCGGGCTTGAAGTTTTCTTTTGCTGCACGGGCGGAGGCGAGCAGTGCCGGGAGATGGCCGTCACTGCAGTGAATCAGGCGCCTGGCGAGATCACGGGAGATGGGCGATCCTGGAACCAGATCAGCCAATTCCGAGGCGCATCCTGAGTCGTGCTCGAGAGCGGTTGTTCTGATAACGGTTGAAGTCATGGAACTCGATCCTGCGGATGTGCGGATGCATCGAATCATACATCAGTCGCGTTACCCTTTGACCGGCAGGGAGACCAGGAACAGCTGCGCTGGCCGTGGTACCGTGAACGGTTGCGCGTCAGGGAAGCCTAGATGAACGTCAGTCCGAGCGAATTTCGAAGAGCCATGGGATGCTTCGCTACCGGAGTGACGATTGTGACGGTCGACTTAGATGGCGAAGTTCACGGCATGACCGCCAACGCATTCGCTTCCGTGTCGCTCAATCCGCCGATGCTGCTGGTCTGCGTGGATCGTAGCGCCCGCCTGCACGCCCACTTACATGCCAGGAAGCGTTTCGGGATAAATATTCTTGCGGCGGACCAGCATGTGATTTCGGAGTACTACGCCCGCGTGGTAGGCCGGGTGGTAGGGGCTGATCGGCAAACAAAAGATGGTCGCGCCGAAGCGGAGGCTGGGGCGCGCTTTGACCGCACGGTGCAGGGAACCCCGATCTTGCATGGCGCGCTCGCATATCTGGAATGCAGACTGCAGTCAGCGCAGGATGCCGGCGATCACACCATCTTTATCGCGGAGGTAGAGAATGTCGTGGTGCACCAAGGCGAACCACTGTTGTTTTTCCGGGGGAGATATCGCAGCATCGGAGGGGAATCGCCGGAATAAAGAAAAAAATAAAAGGCCCGGAGTCTTATGGAGGGGGACTCCGGGCCGGTGTTACTGGCAGACGTTGAGCAATACTCGTCTGCGGGAGATGTGGAAGACAAGTCTGGATGTCACAGATAAAGCAGAGCAAGAAATGTTAATCGGCGTTGCGCCACTTTTCGATTGTGGAACATCTAATTTACCGTCCAATTCGAAAAATCCGCAAAGTGATAAAAGAGCATTTCTTCATGGGGAGCATAAATGACCGAAAAGATGGCAAAGAGCGAAACGGAGTGGAAGCAGCAACTTACGCCGGAGCAATATCATGTGACGCGTGAGTCTGGAACCGAGCCAGCCTTCACTGGCAAATACTGGAAGACCAAGGATGCCGGAACGTATCACTGTGTCTGCTGCGGGGAGCCTTTGTTTGATTCGTCGACCAAATTCGATTCAGGAACGGGATGGCCGAGTTTCTTTAAGCCCGCGGACGATGGCAAGGTCGAGGAACACAAGGATTCGAGCTACGGAATGGTCCGCACCGAAGCGCGCTGTGGCCGGTGTGGCGCGCATTTGGGGCACGTGTTTGATGACGGTCCCGCCCCGACTGGTCGGCGGTATTGCATGAACTCCGCTGCGCTGGACTTGAAGCCGAACCAGAAGTCGTAGGAACGCTCAGGATTGGTGAAGACGAAGGCGAAAAAAGGGGCACGCATCGCGTGCCCTTTTTGATACCCCAGTTCACCGTGCGTGATTAAGCGCCGGCGGTTGCAGCCTGTCCTTTTGGTGCTTCTACGGCAACGGGCTTCGGCGTTTCCGCGGGTTTTGCCTGAGTCTGCGGCTTGTTCTGCTGTTTGTGCTCGCTGCTGCGCACTTCAATCCCGCCCTTTAGGATGGCGCCGTCTTCCACGCTGATGCGAACCGTGGAAACGTCTCCTGTGACCGAGCCTTCGCTGCGGATGTCTACGCGATCGCTGCACTCGATGTTTCCGCTGACCTTGCCCAGGACCACAACTTCGCGGGCCGTGATATTGGCGTGCACGGTGCCATTGCGACCAATCGTAACGCGGTTGTCCGGAATGCTGATCTTGCCTTCGATGCGGCCATCAATATAGAGCGCCTCAGCACCGCTAAGTTCGCCCTTGATGACAAGCGTGCGGCCGATGGTTGCCTGTTCGATGGGCGCACTGACGGTCTTTACTGGATTGAACGAGTTGGGGTTCGAAGCGGGCGAGGCGTTTTTGCCGTTGTATGTGTAATCTGATGGTTGCAGCATTGCGACCTTCCTTGGTTCCGCGCCGCCGTTGTTCTCGCCGGCCTGCGGTTGCTCTGGAGTTTGGGCTTCCGGTCGGTTCGTGTCCCTTTGGCCAATCTGACTATTTCACAGAGGTAAGCGTTTCTTCGAGATTACGGAAGAGGCTGTACGGTTGCGCGCCGCGGTGTGGCCGTCAGTCGGTCTCCTGCAAGGATTGGGCGAGGTCTTCCCATTCCTTGACGAGGGCGGCGTAGGTGAATTTACGCTGCTCCAACTCATGAGTCTGGCGCTGGGTGTCTTCGGCGCTTATGAATTCCTGCAAGGCGGTTTCGCACTGCGCAATCATTGCCTCAGCGCCGCTGATTTCAGCCTCCAGCATGTGGATGCGATCTTCTATCTTCTTGCGTTTGAGGGGATTCAAGCGCTTTGTCTTAGGGAGACTTGGCGCTCCGTCGCTTAAGGGCAGATTGTCCAAAGAAGAATTACCCGCAGGGGGATTACCCAAAGAACGTTCGCTGGCCGAGTGATTTCCGTTCAATGGAGTCTTAGGAGGAAGCTCAGCCGTGCTTAGTTGACGGCGAATTGCCTCGTTCTGTTTGGCGCTCCCTCCCTGTTTACGCCACAGATAGTCCTCATAGTTGCCCGGGTAGGCCTCAACCTTTCCGTCGCCGATTTCGAAGACCCGCGTGGCCAGTTTGTCGATGAAGTAACGGTCGTGTGAGACAAAGACGACGGTGCCGGTGTATTCCATGAGGGCATCCAGCAGCACATCTTTGGCCCGCAGATCAAGGTGGTTCGTGGGTTCGTCGAGCAATAGAAAATTTGCCGGGTGCAGCAGCAGGCGCAGCAGAGCATAGCGCCCGCGCTCGCCGCCGGAGAGCACTCCGATTTTCTTGAAAACATCGTCTTCGGAAAATAAAAAACATCCCAGCAGGCTGCGCAATTCGGTCTGCGTGGAGCGCGGTGATGCGGCGCCCAGATCGTCGAGAATGCGCCCATCCTGGTCGAGTTCTTTGTATTGATCCTGTGCGAAGTAGTCGGCCTGAACGTTATGGCCAAGTCGGAATTCGCCAAGCGTCGGCAATTCCGTGCCCGCCAGCAGTTTGATTAAAGTGGACTTGCCCGCTCCGTTTATGCCCACCAGCGCGATGCGGTCACCACGCTCAATCAGAAAGTTGACGTCGCGGAAAACCTCTTTTTCTCCACGCGATCCAGCGGTGCCGTTCCCTGTGGCGCTTTTGGCTGGATATCTCTTTGCTACGCCTTCAAACTCTGCCACGATCCTTCCACTCGGCTTGGGCTGCGGGAAGGAAAAGTGAATCGTCTTTTCTTCCGGCGGTATTTCGATGCGCTCAATCTTTTCCAGCTCCTTGATGCGGCTCTGTACCTGCTTCGCCTTGGTTGCCTGGTAACGGAAGCGATTGATGAAGACTTCGAGTTGCTCAATACGATCTCGCTGGTTGCGATAGGAGGCTTGCAACTGCTCGTTGCGTTGCGTCTTCTGCGCCAGAAATTTGTCGTAGTTCCCGGTATAAAACCAAAATCGCTTGTTCCAGATCTCCGCGATTTTGTTGACTGTGACATCGAGAAAATACCGGTCGTGCGAAATCAGGACAAAGGCGTGCGGGTAGTTGTGCAAATACTCTTCCAGCCAGTTGCGCGCTTCCAGGTCGAGATGGTTCGTCGGCTCATCCAGCAAAAGCAAGTTGGGCTTTTGCAGCAGCAGCTTGGCCAGCGCCAGCCGCATCTGCCAGCCGCCAGAGAATTCGTCGGTTTGCCGCTCCCAGTCTTCCTTTCGGAAGCCCAGCCCCATCAAAACCCTTCCCACATCCGCTTCAATCGAATAACCGTCGCGGGTGCGAAACTCATGCTCCAGGCTGTGGTAACGGTCGGCGACGCTGGCATATTCCGGACTTTCATGGTCGAGTTCAGAGATGCGGTTCGTCAGGTTTTCGAGTTCCCGCTCCATGGCGTGAAGCTCGGTAAATACCGCCATGCATTCGGCAAATACAGTGCGGCCGGAAAGAGAAAGGCCATCCTGTGGAAGGTATCCGGCAGTCGTGCCCTTGGCAATGGTGAGTGAGCCGTAGTCGAGCGTATCCAACCCGGCAAGAACCTTCATTAGCGTGGACTTGCCGGTGCCGTTCGCCCCCACCAGGCCGACGCGGTCGCGCGGCGGGATCAGCCAGTCGGTGTTTTCAAAAAGAAGTTTGTGGCCGAAACGTTTTCCGGCGCCAGAAAGCTGAATCATGAGCTGGATTCATGGTCTCACAAAACTAGTCAGGGGTGGCGAGTCGCGAGCGCCGGGTAATGAAAGTTGCTGGAAGATCAGGAGTGCGCGGCCGCGCGGCCGTTGCGGCTTTCCGGATGCTTGCTCCAGAGTGCTCCGTGGAACTGTATGTGCTCGAGCGCGCGATCGATCACCGCTTCCAGTTCGTGCGCGTACTTTACCTCGCGGCCTTTGGCGAGCCGTTGTCGCGCTTCTTCTGGGCTGAACCACGTGGGCCGGCGCATCGGCTCATCGGGCCGGCGCAATTCGTGAATCTCCATCAAGAAGGCCTTCACTACAAATTCCTGCACGCCGCCGGGTTGCCAGAACACTCCTTTCGAGTGAATGTAGAGATGAAAGTGCCGGGGCTCGATGGTGCCGAGCGCGCCGGCCTCTTCCGCGGCTTCGCGCTCAGCGGCCTGGCTGTGCGAGAGGCGGGCCTCCGGCGCTCCCTTGGGAAAAGTCCACTTATTTCCGCCATTGGTGTTTACCAGAAGGAATTCGACCGCCTCGCCCCGTTTGCGATAGCAGACCGCGGCCACCTGCAGCGGGAACGATTTCGGGGCGCGAGATGAACTCATGGCTGGCCTCGTTTGCACAATATTAGTTGCACCATATTGCAGGAATGTTAACGTGCAACAAAAATTGTGCAGCGGCCGGTTACGAAAGGATTACCTGACTTCTACAACCCTCGGCCGTAAACCGGAATGGTGGCACCAGTCACGTCTTTTCCACCATCTCCCGCCAGCCATACCACTAAGCTAGCCACCGAGGCCGGTTGCACCCATTGGGAGACATCCGCTCCGGGCATGTCTTTTCTGTTGCCCGGCGTATCCATGGTCCCCGGCAGGATCACGTTTGCGGTGATGCCTGCGTCCTTATTTTCAAGAGCGACGGTTCGTATCAGCGACACGAGCGCTGCTTTCGAGGCGCTGTAAGCGCCGATCTTGGGCCCGGGCTCTTCGGCCTGACGGCTGCCGATGGCGATGATGCGCCCTGCTTTGGCTTTGCGCATTTCGGGGATCACCGCGCGCAGGATGTGGAAGGCGCTGTTCAGATTCGCGTCGAACATGCGCTGCCAGGTGGCATCGTCGGTTTCGGCAACGCTCCGACCCCCGGTGAAACCGCCGACGAGATGGGCCAGCCCATCAATCTTGCCGCAGCGGGCGATCACGGTGGCGACTGCTTTCTTCGCGGTATCCAGGCTGTTGAGCGTCGCCTGAAGCGCGATGAAATTTGGATGGTTGAAGTCGGACTGCTGGATTCGCGGCGCGAGGCCGACGACTGTGAACCCAGCATCCAACAGGGCTTTGGTGACGTGAGTTCCGAGGCCGCCGTTGGCCCCGGTTACAAGAGCAATCTTTTCAGGCATTGGGCGTAACCGCTTTCATGGGAATTCGATCAAGAGCCTTTCTCGAATTTCATCCCTGTAAAGAACCTCAACCGCGGCAATCCTATCGGCGACCACGTCAAGTACAAACATGCCTTCCTTAGGCTCCAGGGCTACGCTTCGGTGACCGGGCCCTTCGGTTTCGACAATACGTAGAAAGTTGCGCAGAAATCATCGCCACAACGACATCGATCAATCACCGCTAGTCCAGGTATCTGCGCTGCTAACTCGGATTCGCCTGGTGTGACAAGAAGTTGCTGAAGCTCCGTTGATAGCGACGGGAAAAGCTCGATGAGGGGTTTTTTCTCCCGGTTGGCCACAAGATGTGAGTATACCCAATCGGGTGCACAGTCACGCCAACCTGCCCCTCAGCGTCTCACGCCCCAACTCATTTTCCCATCGCGCAACGACGAGCGTGGCTACGCCGTTGCCGATCATATTGACCAGCCCGCGGAACATGCTCATAAAACGGTCGATACCGAGGATGATCGCCATCCCTGCCACCGGAATCGTCGGAATTACTGACAACGTCGTGACCAGTGCGATGAACGATGCTCCTTGCACTCCGCTCGCTCCCTTGGAGGTCAAGGTTGCGACTGAGAAAATGGTGAGCTGTTCGAGTAGCGTCAGATGAGTGTTCGTAGCCTGGGCAACGAACAGCGCCGCCAACGTCATGTAGAGGCTGCTGCCATCGGTGTTGAAGGTGTAGCCGGTTGGAACGACCAGACCCACCAGAGAGCGCGAGCAGCCCAGATTTTCAAGTTTTTCCATCAGGGTTGGAATGGCTGTTTCCGACGAACTCGTGGCCAACACCAACAGGATTTCTTCCTTGATATGAAGCAGAAACCTCACAATGCTGAATCCCGCGACCCGGCAGATTGCCCCCAGAACGACGAGCACAAACAAGATCGAAGTCACATAAAAAGTGGCAATCAGCTTGGCCAGCGGCCCCAGCGATGCGAATCCATACTTACCAATGGTGAACGCCATCGCGCCAAACGCCCCGATAGGCGCGAAGAGCATCAAGATGTTCACCACACGGAAAACGACCTGAGTCAGCGATTCCAGCAGCGCGACAATCGGCTTGGCGCGCGGTCCTGCCGAGGATAAAGCAAAGCCAAAAAGAATCGAGACGAATACGACCTGCAGAATGTCGCCCTTGGCAAACGCATCGGTTACCGTCGTCGGAACAATGTGCATCAGGAATTCTGTGACGCCCTGGGCTTTGGCCTGCCCGGCATAATCGGCAACCGCTCTGGCATCAAGCGTTGCCGTATTCACATGGAAGCCACTTCCGGGACGAACCACATTGCCGACGATGAGTCCTATCACCAGGGCGAAGGTCGAAACAATTTCAAAATAGAGCAGAGCCTTCCCTCCGACGCGGCCCACTTTCTTCAAATCCTGCATACCTGCGATGCCCGTGACCACCGTGCAGAAAATGAGGATGGTGATGATCATGGTGATCATCCGGATGAAGGCGTCGCCCAACGGCTTCATGGCAACGGCGCGCTCAGGGCTGAAATATCCGAGCACCAGGGCAACAGTCATGGCAATCAGCACCTGTACCCATAGAGACGCGTAGACGCGCTTCTGGCGCGGGGCTATGGAGACTGCGGGATCGAGGTCTGAAGTTGCGCCGGGAGTAGGCATGATTCGTCCGGAGGGGTCTCGGTGGTGAGAGTCCTAGTTCGCCGGAGCCTGCAGCGTTTTCACCAGCCACGGAATAATGACTTGCTTGAAGATCAACGGATCGGGCCACACGCCAACCTGCCGCCCGAGATGTCCGCCACGAGGATTAATCCAGGCTTCTTTCGGAACGTCGCCTTTACTTAGCAGCAGATATTCGTCCTCGATGGGTACCTGCGTGTCGAGCACTCCCGCAATAATCAGCATGGGCGCCATCGGTTTGCCCAGCAGCCCCTGCTGCACCAGAGACATCTTGGGGAGGTACTCGGCCATCTCGTCGAGCGTGTGCACACCCTCGAGAATGTTCATGAGCGCGGGCACCTGATCAAACAGATATTCGCGATTGCCCAGCAGTTTATTCATCAGGAAATCCTTCTGAAAAAACCTATCCACGGGCGGCGATTGGGCGCTGCACCCCCTCAGCCGCGGCCGTTCGACGATGGCCATCTTTGTCGCCCAGTAGGCTCCCCAGCTCACCCCGTGCAGCGCGATGCGATTTTTATCGATCTCCGGCCGCGATTGCGCATAGTCGATCACCTTCGAGAGCATGCGATCCGCCGTTTCGCTGACTTTGATTGGATTCTGCCCAGTCCCCGGACCATCGACAGCGAGATAACCGATTCCAAAAGGCAGAATCGCGCTGAAACTCTCTGTCAGGTCTTCCTTGCGGCTATCTAACCCATTCACGGCAATCACCAGCGGAACCGGCCCTTTCGTATCCTTCGGCAGCCGCAAATAGCCGATGATCTCCTTGCCTTCGAAAGGAATGTGTACGACTTCGAGCGGCGGGTCGTAGAAGCGCGCGTGATCCAGGAATGCTTCCAGCGCTTTTTCATAGGATCGCTGCTTACCCGGCGATGAGGGAATCGGCCAGCGTCCAAAGGAATACAGCCGCCACGCCCGGATGTAATCGGCGTTCGCCTTCGCGGGATCGGACTTCTCCAACGACTTCGCTTCATTGAAATAACGATCCGCCACGCGCATGAACCCCGCGGCCCACTCGTCCTTGTCGCTGGTATGGATGCCCTCGAAAGCCTCCTTCACGTCGCCAGGATCAAGCCCGATGAGCGGGTACTGGCCGACCTCCGCGCGATGAACGGCCTCGGCTTTAATCTCATCGATGTTTCGCTCCCGCCGCTCTTCTATTGGTTTTTGAGCAGCAGCAACGGTAGAAATGAATGCGAAAAATCCCAACAGCAAGGCTGCGAAACAAAACTGTCCCTGTACTTTCATGACTTGTCCTTGTCCTTCCTCCTGCGCTTCGCAAACTCTCTCTACAAGAAAAAGCCGGACGGAACCTCGTCCGGCCTTTCCTTCATCCCTCAAACCGATCGGACTTCTAGAAAATGAACTTTAACCCGATTTGAATGGACCGTGGTCCTCCGGAACCTACGGCGGGGTTTGCCGCCGCTACATCCGGCGTGGCGCAACCGCAGCCGAACGGACGTACCGAAGGGTCGTTCAGACCAAACCCATTCTGCCCGCCATACGGATTGGCGAAGTTCGGATGATTGAACATGTTGAAGAACTCCACGCGAGCCTGGAGCCGCATGGTTTCTCCAAAATGGAAGTTCTTGGCCAGAGAGAAATCGAAGTTTCTGAAACCGGAATCTTCGAACATGTTCCGGCTCATATTGCCGAACTCACCTAGAGGCGGCGGAATCATTACCGAGCTGCCGTTCGCGTAGCAACCAAAGCGATTCAACGAGGCTGTCGAACGCCCCGGATTCCCTCCATCTACGGCCAGCGCCTGAGCCGCGCACGCAGGATTCGACGCGGCCGAGAAGTACGGAATGCCAACGCCCTTCTGCGACTTGAAGTCCGAAGTCTTGCCGTAGAAACTCCATCGAATCGGAGTGTTGGCAGGCGGGCTCACCGGCAAGGGCCCTACACCGGCAGCGTCGGTCCCCTCGTCCATCGGTCCCCAGTACTGCGGGCTTTCCAGCGTCGTGATCGTGTTGATCTCCCAGCCTTCAAGCGCCTGTCCGTAGCCCTTCCTGCCGGGAATTGCGTAGGTCAGCGAAATCGTCAGGCGATGCCGAATATCGAAGTCGCTGTTGGCATACTCGGCGGCAACGTTGTGAGCGTTCTGCGGCAAACCTGACCCATATCCAAAATCCCAATTCGCTCCCACATCGTCCAGCGCGTGCGAATAGGTATAGCCAACCACTGCGCTCAGGCCGTGGTAGTTGCGCGCATTCAAGGTGGCTTGCAGTCCGTCGTAGTTGGACCGGTACACGTTTCCCATCTGGAAGATATTGCTCAGATAGGGGAATTTCGCGAAGAAAGGCGCATTGGTCTGCTCGCCTCCGTTATTGTCGACTACACAGTTCTTGTAGGCCGGGGCGCTTGCCAGACAGAGAGTAAGCTCGCCCGTGGGGCCAGTGCCCCATCCCGAACCCACCGGCGGTTGGTTGATGTCCCGGATCCCCGTCAGATTTGAACCATGATTGCCCACGTATGCAACTTCCATTGACAAGTTGGAGCTGAAGGCGTGCTGCATGTTCAAGGTCCAGTTCCATACGTAGGGTGTCGTGAGATTGCGGTCGACAGTCATGATCGGGCACGGACTGTTGGCGCAATTGACCGTGCTGCCGCCATAAAGCGGTCCGTTCACAGCGTCCCATGTAGTAGGAAAATTCAAGAAATTCTTTACGGTGACGTTACTCGTGGTGATCGTTCCACCGGAGGTGTCGCCCGCGGCGTCAATCGGCGCCCCAGTCGGAACGCTGCCCGGACCAAATGCGTTGTTGAAAGCGATGAACGATTGCCAGTTCACGGTTTCGTAAATCAATCCGCCGCCGCCGCGCAACACTGTTTTGCCTCTGCCGCCGATGTCCCATGCGAAGCCCATGCGAGGCCCAAAGTTTTTGTGATCCGAGTTGTACAAGCTGCTGATCTGGTGCCCCACCTGTACCATGCCCAGATTTGGATCGAAATTTCCCAGCAGATTGTGAGCTTCCTGCGGGACCGTGCTGAACTCGTATCGAACCCCGAAGTTGATCGTAAGATTCTTGGTGACTCGCCAGTCATCCTGGAAAAACGCCCCATAGGCCCAATTGTGCAACTGGAGCGTGGGATTTCCCACCTCTACCGTCGACTTGAAGGGTGCGCCGGCGAAGAAGTCTTCCAGCGGACTCGAAGCTGGAGGGGCGTTGGCGGGGGGAGGACCGGGACTCACAACGCCGCCCAGAAAGGTGATGCTGCCTCGCGCATTGCCATACGCGGCGTTGGTGACGTCATTGCGATGCAGTTCACCCCCGAACTTCAGCGAATGCTTGCCTGCGGTGTAGGAAAGGTGATCCACAAATTGCGTGATCGAGTCCGGCCCCTGAAACTTCGGCCACTTGAAGCCGCCCAGCCCGGGGAAGAAGTAACCCCCAAAGCCGATGCGCGGCAGGCCGCCGGTAAAGGGTCCGGTTACACCCGTATCCAGACCGTAAGCCGAGCCCGGCGTGTTCAGATCCCCCGGAAGCGTGGGCTGATAGAGCCGGTTGTAGCCGAAGCGCGCCTCGTTGACCCACCGGTCGCTCGGAGTCCATAGCCAGTTGCCTCCGACAACCTGCGCGCGGGTATGAATATTGGAGAGCCATTTCTGCTGCAGTTCAGGAAAGTCTTCGACCGTTCCCGAGTTGTTTCCAAAAAAATACATGCCGCTGATGCCGTGGCGTTCGTTCAGCCTGTAATCCAGTTTGGTGACCAGATTGTCGACGTGAACGATGTTGTTGAATCCGTTGGTAATGTTGATGCTCGGATTGTTGTTGGTAGGGAACCCTGAGCCCTTGCAGGTGACCGTACCGCCTGTAACCGCACAGCCTGCAATATTCAAACTCGCGGGACTGATCGGAATGCCTCCCGCTTGCAGGTCTGCAATCACGTTGGGAATGCTGTCGGCGCAGTCACCGGTGCCGAGGAATACACATGTTCCATTCGTCGCCATTGACACCATCGAAGGACTGGTGATTCCCCCGAAGGAGTTGCCCACGTTGTAGCGCTGGCCCTCGTAAGCCCCGAAGAAAAACGCTTTGTCCTTTATGATGGCCCCGCCTATGCTGCCGCCGAACTGCTCGAGCGTCCGAGTCAATTTTGGATTCGAACTTTCATTGAAAAAGTTCCTTGCGTCCAGCGATCCATCGCGGCCGAAGCCAAATGCGCTTCCGTGCAACCGGTTGGTACCCGACTTCAAGCCCACGTTGACGACGGCACCTGGTTTCCATCCGTATTCGGCGGGCGGGTTTTGCTGCAGGTTGAACTCCTGAATCGAGTCGATGGGTAGAATCGTTGCCGAGTCGCCTGCGATTCCGGCACCGTTAATAATGGCCTGTCCGGAATACGGCTCGCTGTTGAACAAACCCTCGACGAAGTAGGCATTATCTTCGGCGCGAAGGCCGTTGGCGCTCGTGGTCGAGAAACCGCCGCCGGGATACCGCATCACGCCGGGTCGCAGTTGCAACAAGTTTTCGTAATTGCGGCCGCTTAGCGGCAGGTCGTTAATTTCTTCATTGCTCAATGTTCCGCCCAGCGTAGCGGAGGTGGCGTTGATTAACGGCACATCTTCCGTGACGGTCACGGTTTCAGAGACATTGCCAGGCTGTAGCGTGAAGTCGGCGCGAACGTCGGTCGCGACCTCAACCGTTACGCTGGGTCTCTCCACCGACTTGAAACCCTTGGCCTCAAGGTGAATCTTGTACGTTCCCGGGATCAGGTCAGGGGCCGCGTAGTCGCCGGACGTATCGGTGACGAAGCTTCGCGAGGTACCCCTCTGTATGTCAGTAATGACTACGTTTGCGCCGGTAACGGAGGCGCCGCTCTGGTCGGTGATATTGCCCAGAATGCGACCAGCAGTAGACTGAGCCGTCGTGGTCACACTCATCAGGCTCAAGACAAGAACAACCAGAACAATCCGGATGGCTGGAGCGTCGTGAGCCGCGGACAGAGCGGTGCGTCGGAACGTCATCGGAAATCCCTCCATTATTCTGGTCCGACAGCCATACCACTGCTTTGCGAACGAAGTCAAGCAAATTCGCCAATCTTCTTCTGCACAGAGCTCGGTGGGACCTCATTAGTAAAGCCTTAAGAATCCAATATTGCTGCAAGTGCACGATGAAAATCGAGCCTTGGTTCCGCTTGCGTTACTGCTGGATGAGGTGTTATTGTCTAGCTGTCATACCACCGTACCAACGGACCGGAAATGTTTCATTCTCAATCGAAGATCGTTGACCGCCCGCCGCGAGCCGTGGACCTGCGGTATAGTAGCCAGACCAACGCCAGTTCCCTCAAACTGGCACATGCGGGGGAAATTCCTGTGTACAAGGTTGTGCGGACTTCGCGCCTGTACGAACAAATCGTCCAGCAGATCGAAGAGTCCGTGTTGAATGGCTCGCTGAAACCCGGCGACCAGCTTCCCGCCGAACGTGAATTGGCGCAACGTCTCGGTGTCAGCCGCACCGCCGTGCGCGAGGCGGTCAAGGCACTCCGCGAAAAAGGTTTGGTCGAAGCCTACTCCGGCCGCGGCACTTTCATCACCGACGGCACCTCGAACGCCGCGCGTCAATCCTTCGACTTGATGGTGAAAATCGGGCAGCAGGAGAGTTCCACGCATCTGGCGGAACTCCGCTTGATTCTTGAGCCGGGAATAGCCGCGCTAGCCGCGGAACGGATGGAAGAGGAATATTTGGCGGCCATGCGCGAGGCGGTCGCGGTTATGGACCGCGCACAGAAAGATCCCGCGGCCTACATCGAAGCCGATCTCGATTTCCACCTCGCCTTGGCGGAGGCGGTCGCTAATCCCCTGATTCTTTCCTTGATTGATTCCATCGTGGGTTTGCTGCGCGAGCAACGCATCAAGATTTTCAACGTTGAAGGCGGCCCGCAGCGCGGGCAGATTCATCACAAGCGCATCCTGGATGCTGTGGAGCGCCACGATCCGGAGATGGCTCGCAGCGCAATGCGCGCCCATCTCGAGCAGGTGCGCCAGGATTCGCAGGTTTCTCCCGGCGCCAAGCATTCCGGGAAGCCAGCGTCCGCCTCTTCAAGAGTTACCTGAAAACATTTTGAGAGGGCGCGGCGGGCGGCGCGGTGGCGGACCAAGACGGACCCACAAGAATTTGGAAACTTTAGCCGCTGCAACGGTTCAACGGACGCTATCGATCGCGACCGAAGAACCATGTGTAAAGCGTATTTGGAGGTCTTAGGGGATGGCAAAACTCGGATTTATCGGTCTGGGAGTCATGGGCAGCCAGATGGTCAACCGTCTGCTCAGCAAGGGACACACCGTGACCGGCTACAACCGCACGCGCGCCAAAGCGCAGTGGCTGGTTGAAAAAGGGATGCAGTGGGCCGATTCACCGCGTGCGGTTGCCGGCGCTTCCGATTTTACTTTCGCGATGGTCACCAACGCTGCGGCGATTGCAGCAATCACTGAAGGTCCCGACGGAATGCTGGCCGGCTTAACCACGGGCAAAACATTCATCGACATGAGCACCGTGAGTCCCAATGTGAGCCGTGCGCTCGCCGCGAAAGTTCGCGAGAAGGGCGCGGACATGGTCGACTCGCCGGTCTCCGGCAGCGTGATCACGCTACAGGAAGGCAAGCTGTCGGTGATGGTCGGCGGTCGCCGCGAAACCTTCGAAAAGGTAAAGCCCCTACTCCTCGACATTGGGCCCAAGGTTACACATGTTGGCGACAACGGCCTGGCACTCTCGATGAAGATCGCGGTAAATCTGAGTCTGGCGGTGCAGATGCTAGCTTTCTCTGAGGGAGTGTTACTCGCCGAGAAGAGCGGGATCTCACGCGAGACTGCCGTTGATGTCCTCACCCATAGCGCGATCGCTTCGCCGATGATCCAGTATCGCGGACCTTTCGTGCTGCGGCAGCCGGAAGAAGCCTGGTTCGACGTCAACATGATGCAGAAAGATATGGTTCTCGCGATGGACCTGGGCCGTCAACTCGATGTGCCGCTCCCCACGACAGCGGCAAGCAATGAGATCCTGACCGCTGCTCGTGGCATGGGTTGGACGAAATATGATTTCGCTTGCATGTTCGATGTGCTGGCTGCCATGTCCGGAGTCTCGACGCCAGTCACAAACGGCGGAAAGAAAATATGAGCACCGTTACCTCCAAACCCGAGGCCGGTCGCGAAACTGCGACAGAAAAAGAAAAATGGCTTCATGCTTATCGCCAGATGGTGAGCATCCGCGTGTTTGAGGAACAGGTGAACGAAGTCTACACCCGCGCTCTCATGCCGGGACTCGCCCATTTATACAGTGGCGAAGAAGCTGTCGCGGTTGGAATCTGCGAAGCGCTGCGTATCGATGACTACATCACCAGCACGCACCGTGGTCACGGACATTGTCTCGCCAAGGGAGCCTCGCCCGACCGCATGTTCGCGGAGTTGCTGGGGAAAGAAGCTGGCTACTGTCGCGGCAAAGGTGGATCGATGCACATTGCCGATCCCGCTACCGGTAATCTTGGCGCAAACGCCATCGTCGGTGGCAGCGTCGGCATCGCCACCGGCGCGGCGTTCGCGGCAAAGAACCTCGGCACCGACCGCATCGCAGTCTGTTTCTTCGGAGAAGGAGCGCTCGGCCAGGGATCGCTTTACGAAGTGATGAACCTGGCGCAGTTGTGGAAGCTTCCCGTAATTTACGTCTGCGAAAACAATCAATACAACGAGTACACCCATTACCAGGAAACGACAGCTGGCACCATCCTTGGCCGCGCTGCCGCTTTCGGGATCGAAGCCGCGAGCGTAGACGGACAAGACGTGCGCGCGGTGCATGAAGTTGCCACGCGCCTCGTGAAACGTGCGCGCGCCGCCGAGGGACCCGCATTCCTGCAGTGCGACACCTACCGCTACAGCGGCCATCACGTCGGAGACATCAATCGCGAATACTACCGCTCCAAGCAGGAAGAGCATCTGTGGAAGACGGACCGCGATCCGATCAAAGTCTTGGAGAGATGGCTGCTTAGTCAAGGCTACGCGGATGCTGCGTCCCTCGATCACGTCCTGTCCGAAGTACGCAGCATTATGGAGGCAGCAGTGAAGTTCGCCATCGACTCCCCCTATCCCCATGTGGATGAAGTGGAGAAGCACGTCTATGCCTGAGCGCGAGCTCACATTTGCGCAGGCGGTGCGCGAGGCGCTGGCCGAGGAGATGCGCCGCGACTCGCGTGTATGCATCCTCGGCGAGGATGTGGCCGAGGCCGGCACTCCCTTCAAAGTCCTCTCCGGATTGGTAGAAGAGTTTGGCGCCAAGCGCGTGGTCGACACTCCGATTTCTGAAGCCGGCTTCACTGGAGTTGCCGTGGGCGCGGCGATGACTGGCCTGCGTCCCGTCGTCGACATTATGTTCGGCGATTTCATTACCCTCACCATGGATCAAATGGTTAACCAAGCCGCAAAAGCTCACTACATGTCAGGAGGGCACTGGAAAGTTCCCATGGTGATGCGCACCACGCTGGGCGCAACCCGACGTTCGGCCGCGCAACACTCGCAGTCGCTGCACGCATGGTTCAGCCACGTGCCCGGTTTGAAAGTAGTCCTGCCTTCCACGCCGTATGACGCAAAAGGCCTATTGAAAGCGGCGATCCGCGACGAGAACCCGGTCGTCTTCTTCGAAGACAAAATGATGTACAAGCTAAAAGGTCCGGTGCCGGAGGAGGAATATACGATTCCACTGGGGGTGGCCGATGTGAAGCGCCCCGGCGATGACATCACCCTCGTTGCCACCAGCAGCATGGTGCAAGTCGCGCTGGGCGCGGCAATCCTGTTGGAGAAAGAAGGCATCAGCGCCGAGGTGGTCGATCCGCGAACCACCTGGCCACTGGATGAAAAAACTTTAGTCGACTCGGCGAAGAAGACGTCGCGCGTGATCGTTCTCGATGAAGGATATGGCCGCTATGGTGTTACTGCGGAGTTGGCCGCCGTAATCGCCGAAGGCGCGTTCTACGATCTCGACGCGCCGGTGAGACGAATGGGCGCGATGCACGTTCCCATCCCGTTCTCACCGCCGCTGGAAGACGCAACGGTACCGACGGAACAAACGGTCTTCGACGCGGCGAAGTCGATGTGCAGACGGTGACTGGAATCAGGCGCGTGTAACTCAAGCTAGCAGCTGGAAGCTAGGAGCTGAATTATGGCATTAAGAACTCACGGGACCATGGCAGTCGATTGGGAACAGCGAATCGACTTCGATCGCTTGCGTCGCGAACGTCTGCAAAAGGCGAAAGACCTGTTGAAGAAATCCGAGATGGGCGCGCTGCTCTGCTTCGACATGAACAATGTGCGCTACCTCACCGCAACGCACATCGGCTCGTGGGCGCAGGACAAGGCCAATCGCTTCACCTTGCTGCCGCAGAACGACGAGCCCATTCTGTGGGATTTTGGCTCGGCCGCAAAGCATCATCAATTGAATTGCCCGTGGCTTGGCGAGCGTTCGCGTCCGGGAATTTCCATGCTCCGCGGCGCCATGACGCCGGAGATGGGACGGGCAGAGGATGTAGCGAAAAAGATCCGTATCGAGCTCGAAATGCGCGGCCTTCACAAAGAGCCTGTCGGCATCGACATCATCGAACTGCCGGTTCTTTTCGCGTTGCAGCGTGAAGGCATTAAGGTGGTCGATGGCCAGCAGCTCATGTCAAATGCCCGCGTCATCAAGACACAGGATGAAATTTCGCTGCTCAACACTTCCGCGATGATGGTCGACGCAGCGTACGACGAGCTCTACCGCGCCATGAAGCCGGGCCTGCGCGAAAACGAGGCGGTTGGCCTGGTCAGCAAAGTGCTTTACGATCTCGGTTCGGAGTACGTGGAAGCGGTAAATGCAATCTCCGGTGAGCGCTGCAATCCGCACCCGCACGTTTTTTCCGATCGCGTTCTGCGTCCCGGCGATCCCGTCTATTACGACATTCTGCACTCCTACATGGGATATCGCACCTGTTACTACCGCTGCTTCACGGTTGGATATGCGTCGCATGCCATGGTCGACGCGTATAAACGCTGCCGCGAATATCTCGATGCGGCGATTGAGTTAGTGCGGCCTGGCCGCACAACGGCGGAAATTGCGTCGGTGTGGCCGAAAGCGGAAGAATTCGGCTTTCCGAATGAAGAAGCCTGCTTCGCGCTGCAATACGGCCACGGCATTGGTCTCGCTATTTGGGAGAAGCCGGTGATCAGCCGCCTCGTTTCATTCGAGCATCCCGTGACCATCGAGCCGGGGATGGTGTTCGCGCTGGAAACATTCTGGCCCTCAACTGACGGCTGGAGCGCGGCGCGCATTGAAGAAGAGATCGTCGTGACGCCAACCGGGCACGAGGTGATTACACGCTTCCCAGCAGAAGAACTCTTGGTGGCGGGGGCGCACTACTTCACGGTCAACGGTCCGTTGCCGACCACTCGAGAAACCGAAGCCGCGCCTAGCGCTCGTGTGCTGGATATGATCGAAGCCAGCGCGAAAACTGAGCGCGTAGGAGTTTCGGACTGAAGGCCCTAGCGTAGCCTTCCCCCATAAAACACTATGGCCTTCAGCGTTGTTATGCCCGCCCTCGAGATGGCGCAGGAAACCGGCAAGCTTATTGCCTGGCGAAAGAAGGAAGGCGACCGCGTCAGCAAAGGCGAACCGCTGCTCGAGATCGAAACCGATAAAGCTGTGATGGAGGTCGAAGCTCCCGCTGACGGCGTTCTTGCTGGAATCACCGGGATGGTCGGAGCCGACATCCCCGTGGGGCAGACCATCGCCTGGATCGTCGCACCTGGAGAAATGCCACCTTCGGAAGATCAATCAGCAACGGCCGCACCGACAGCGCGCGCCGCAACTCAGATCAAGACGGAATTACACGTAGCAGCGGCGAACTCTGCTGGACCGCCAGCGAATCACAGCGCCAGAATTTCCCCAAAGGCGCGGCGCCTTGCTAAAGAGCTAGGCGTGGAAGTCGGCACGGTACGCGGCACCGGCCCGGGCGGCGAAATTCTTGCTTCGGACGTGCAATCTGCGGCATCCACCGCTTCCAACACCGTCACAACAGAAAAAAAGTCAGCGCGCCTGGAAGTTCCCAGTACGCTCGGCCGCCTGATGGCGGAACGCACCGCGCAGAGCTGGACGACCGTTCCGCACTTCTTCGTAACCCGTGAGATCGAAGCCACTGCGCTCAATGAATATCGGGAAAAATTGCTGGGTGAAATCGAGCGCACGCACGGTGTCCGCATCACGCATACGGATTTACTGGTCGCGCTAACCGCGCGCGTGCTGCTGAAACATCCACGTTTGAATTCAAGTTGGACGGCGGATGGCATCCGTCTTCACGATTACGTGAACATTGGTGTCGCCATTGCGGTGAACGACGGCGTGGTTGCGGCCACAATTCAGAACGCACACACGGCAAGCCTCCCGGAGATTGCTTGTTACCGTCGCGACGTTGCCGAGCGCGCGCGGGCAGGGAAGCTGCGCCCTAGCGACATCGCCGACGCCACCTTCACTCTCAGCAACCTCGGCATGTATCCTGTGGACCAATTCACTGCGATCATCACCCCGCCGCAAGCCGCAATCCTCGCCATTGGAAGCATCACCGACCGTGTCATAGCAGTCGAGGGTAAGCCCGCGGTCCGTCCTATGATAGCGCTGACTCTATCCTGCGATCATCGCGCCGTCGATGGCGCCCGCGCCGCGATATTCCTGAACGACCTGGCTGATGCAGTTTTTAACCCGCAGAAACTTTCCTGAAGATATCCATCAAAAGGAAAATTGGCCGGCTATTCTTCAAGATAACGGCCACTCTTTAACGTATTCGCAATCCTGAGCGAATCGTTGCGATCAGAAGTTGCATCCCATTCTTGGGGATGATCGTTGAAAGCCGCGATCCTCAAAGCCGCGAGAGACTCGGCGAAGTTTCTCAGTATCGAGGAGGCTCCCAAGCCTCTGCGCACGGCCGGCGAAGTTCTTCTTCGGGTTCGCGCCTGCGGCGTCTGCCGCACCGATCTTCACATCGTCGAGGGAGAATTGCCGCCACAAAAACAGCCACTCATTCCCGGCCACCAAATCGTCGGGGAGATTGTGGAAGGTGCAACATCCAATTTGCCGCTCGCTACCCGCGTAGGTGTTTCCTGGATGGGTGGTGTTGATGGAAATTGTCGGTATTGCCGTTGTGGACTCGAGAATCTTTGTGATGCGCCGGTATTTACCGGATATACCATCGATGGCGGTTATGCGGAGTACGCCGTGGCAAGGAGTGACTTCGTGTACCCCCTCCCACCGGAACTGGATGACCTGCACGCTGCGCCGCTACTGTGCGCTGGCATCATTGGCTTCCGCAGTCTGCGAGTTGCGGGCGTGCAGCCAGGAGACCGCGTTGGATTGTTCGGCTTTGGCGCATCCGCCCATCTGGCGATCGCGGTGCTGCATTCATGGAACTGCAAAGTGTATGTCTCAACTCGCGGCACTTCGCATCGCCAGCTGGCTACCTCTTTAGGGGCCGAGTGGGTGGGCACTGAGACCGAAAAACCGCCCGCTGAGCTCGACTGCGCGATCACCTTCGCGCCCAGCGGAGACGTGGTAGTCGCCGCGCTTGCGAGTCTGCGAAAAGGAGGGGTTGTTGCCATCAACGCCATCCATCTCGACCGGATGCCTGAGTTCGACTACGACCGGCTTCTCTGGGGCGAGCGGCAAATCCGCAGTGTTGCAAACATGACTCGATCGGACGCCCGCGATTTTCTCAAGATCGCCGCTGACATTCGCTTGCAGCCCAAGGTAACTACATTCTCTTTGGAACAGGCCAATGACGCGCTCGCCGCAGTAAAGGGCGATGCTATCGACGGAGCCGCGGTCATCCTTCCCTGACCCTGACTCTTCTAATCGACCTTGCAAGATAGAGGGACTAGATATTCCCCCGGCGATATCGTCGTGCGCAAGGGAATCGACAGCCGCCAACACAATCGAGGCAAACGGCAACTAACTTCCCGGAATGGAGCAATGCGGCTCAGTATTGACGAATACAAACCGGCACAATGGTGGACGGCTTTGAGATAAGGAGACAACTATGCTTTGGACGATCTTCGTCGTGCTCTTGGTTTTGTGGCTCTTGGGATTCAGCCTGCATGTGGCGGGTGGTCTGATCCATTTGTTACTTGTCGTGGCGCTTGTGGTGCTCGTCATCAACCTATTAAGCGGACGACGCGCCGTTTGAGATTGGAAACAAAGATCGGTTTCGGCGGAATCGGGTCTGCGACCAGTGACTGACGGTATGGAGTACACGTTCATAATGCAGAGAAATTGGTCGGGGCGCGCGGATTTGAACCGCGGCCCCCCCTGCGCCGAAGGCAAACCAACTAACGCTATGTGATTGGTCGCCAAGCGTTTTTTCAGGCACAACACGGACAGGCCCGCAGCGCTTCACCAGTCATGCGAACTCTCGGAAGAGTGCGATCGCGCGCGGGCTCTTTCCAGCGAGATGCTCGCGCAGCGTGTGGCGGGAGCAGAAATGCGACCGGTTGCGATTTGCAAAGAGCCTTCCGCATTTCGAGCATTTCCATAGTGGCCCGAGATCCATAGCGTGTCGCGAACTCTAACACAGAATCCGACTTACGCCTTCGTCACTTTTGCAGAGTTCATCGGTCCGTTTGCGGTGAGTTTTGCAAGCTCGATTGTCGCTCGTCGCCGATTGCGGTCGGATGACGGGCAAGCCGGAAGTAATCCCAAGGTAAGGTTTGCGACAAACGGGGAGTCAGGTTGGCTTGGAGGCGGGGGTTGGGAAAGGCTTGCTTGATGGAACTCAGCTCGTTAGCTGGCCACTCTTGAAAGGTGTCAAGTGCTCGCCTTCGCTCTAAGAGGTGCTTTGGATGGAGGGTGTTTATATCAGCATCTTGCTGTGCTGGCGGCGGCCAGGATGGTTGGGGTCGGTGAATTCGAGCAGTTCGATGGGCGCGCCGTTTTCGACTATGAACGCGACGCGGACGCCGTCGGATGGGCTGTTGGGAGGAATCAGGATTTCGCGGCCAGCAAGCTCGGAGGCGAGATCAG
>Ga0073928_10000696_pt1 | contig 73568 bp, 70 predicted proteins | sample PaiPotPPA55metaG_FD_76969 | JGI IMG/M metagenome (GOLD analysis project Ga0073928, IMG submission 76969) | Iron sulfur acid spring bacterial and archeal communities from Banff, Canada, to study Microbial Dark Matter (Phase II) - Paint Pots PPA... ...
ACCTTCGATGCGACGCCGCGCGTCTCGTACGTCGTGAGCGCTCTCAACCTGGTGGACACGTGCTGGGGCGGAACCAAGGAGCCGTGGACGGTTGCGGCGAGCAACAAGGCATGCTGGTATGGCTTGCCTGGCTACGCACCGCTCTCGTATGGCGGCAACTTCAACAACCCGGACACGACCTTCCAGCCGCTTGTGCAATATCCGTACCAGCCGTACTTCGGCCTGACGGGTGGAGAGACGACGGCGCAAGGCGCGATCGGGCCGGTTCAGCTACAATTCGAGCTCAAGGTAAAACTCTAATCTCGAATCGATCCAGACAGACGAAAGGGGGCCTCGGCAACGCCGGGGCCCTCTTCGCATGAAGGGCCATGGACCTGCGGCGCGAAGCAGGTCCGTCAGCTACGCGCAGGGTGCGGCGCTGACGCGGACGTGATCAGCGCCTTTTTCGCGCAACGCACTCGTGGGACGGGCGATCGCCCGCAGGAGATTTTCATCCGCATGACTTCCCGCTTGGCATATGCCCTATTCATCGCGTTCGCGGTATGGGCCGGCGTTGCCGGCTGCAGCAACACCGGCACATCCGTCACCCCAAGCCCGACGCCCGGCGCCAGCATCAGCCCAGCACCAGACACGCTGTACGTGAATGACGCCACGTCGAGGACGATCCGCGCCTACGTCAATGCCTCCAAGCTTAGCGGCAGCGGAGTCGCGACGAGGGTATACTCGACTTCGGACATATCCCGTGGAGATGTGGTCTACGATGCGGCCTCGGATACGCTGTGGTATCCACAAGCGCAGCAGCTGCCGCCGACTCCGCCGGCAACGTTTGTCGAGCGCTTTGGGGCTGCAAGCACCATTGGGGTTGTGCCGTCGCCTCCGGCCGCGCCGAGCTCCATGACGCAGCTGAACAACATGGAAGGCACCGCGACGTACGATAAGAATCACAACTACTTGTACGTCGCGCTCACCACCTCGAACGCGATCCAAGTGTTTACGAACGCGACGGCGCTGACGTCGGGCAGCACGCCGGCGGCGCAAGTCACGGTGAGCTTTACCGACGGCAGCGTCCCGAACCCACACCCGCAAGAGATCTACTACGACTCAGTCAACGATCGGCTCTTCGTGGCTGATGACGCCGCCGTTGTCGCTGAATTCGACAACTTCGGCGCCGGGGCGGGCGTCACGCACACGGCGCTGGCGAACCGTCAGATTTGCGGACTGTTCAGCCCGGATGGTCTCGCGTACAACGCCACGACCGACACGCTGTTCATCGGCGAGGAGACGGCGAAGCAAGTGGACGTCGTACAACACGCGAGCACCGTTTCGAGCACCTGCCTCACGCATACGCAGACGATCTCCGGTTTTTCCGTCGGACCCCTCGGGCTCGCCTACGACACGCCGCGCGATATCCTGTATGTGTACGATCCAACGAATATCGTTGTGATCGGCCCGGGCGCCTCAAGCGACGCCGGCAGCGTCGGTAGCATCGCCAACGTTCGGGAGTTTACCGACAACGTCAGCTCGCTCGACGGCTTCGGTCTCTTCGTCGATACGACGCACTGATGTAGTCGCGGCCGTCGGTCGGCTGAAGCCGACCGCTCCAAGTTAGAGGCCGAGAAGCCGGGCGATCACCATGCGCTGCACTTCGTTCGTGCCTTCGCCGATCTCGTTGATCTTGCAATCGCGCCAGTAGCGCGAGACCGGATATTCGTCCATGAACCCGTAGCCGCCGTGGATCTGGACGGCCGCGTTCGCGCAGCGCCGCGAAACCTCGCCGGAAAAAAGCTTCGCCATGGCCGCCGCCTGGGCAAAATCCCGACCTTGATCTTTCAGCCACGCGGCCTTCAGGACCGCGGTCCGCGCCAGGTCGATCTCGACGGCCATGTCGACGAGCTGGAACTGCACGGCCTGAAAGCGAGAAATCGACTGGCCGAACTGCACGCGCTCTTTCGCGTATTTCATGGAGGCGTCGTAACACGCTTGCGCCAGGCCCACGGACAGCGCGCCGACGCTGATGCGTCCACCGTCCAGGGTGGTAAGGAACTGATGGAAGCCGCGGCCGCGCTCGCCAAGCAGGTTTTCGGCCGGCACTTCGGCCCGCTGGAACGAGAGTTCGCGCGTGTCCGACGCGCGCCAGCCCATCTTGCGATACGGCTTCGCGCGCGCGTAGCCGGCGGTGTCCTGCGGCACGATGATGTTCGAGATCTCCGGTTTGCCGTTGCTGGTGCCGGTGACTGCGGTGATCGTCACGCCGCCGGTCATCGGCGTTCCGGCATTCGTGATGAAGCACTTCGTGCCGTTGATAAGCCACTTGCCGTCGCGCAGCTCGGCCGTCGTTTTCGTGGCGCCCGCATCGGAGCCGGCCTGCGGTTCAGTCAATCCGAACGCCCACAGCTGCTCGCCGCGGGCCAACGGAACCAGATATTTCTGCTTCTGCTCCTCGCTGCCGTACACGAAGAAGGGAGCCGAGCCCAGCGACACGTGCGCCGCCATCGTGATGCCGACGGACGCATCCGCGCGGCCGATCTCCATGACCGCAAGCGCGTACGAGACGGTGTCCGCCCCCGCGCCGCCATATTTCTCGGGGAACGGCAAACCCAGCAGGCCCAACGCCGCCATCTTCTTGACCGTTTCGAGCGGGAAGTGCGATTTCGCATCCCACTCCTCGGCGTGCGGCGCGATCTCGGCCTGCGCGAATTCGCGGCACAGCTTCTGAACGTCCAATTGCTCAGTGCTGAGGTCGAAGTGCATGCGTCGGAGCTTCGTATTCTAGGAGCGCAGAGCCTACCATTGCGTGGCCGCAAACGCCTTGCCGCGGGCTACGTGGTCGGTGAAGTTTGGGGAGGCGCGCAAATCGTCGCGGCGAACCCACGAGGAAATAGGATCGGCATGGCTTTGTTCGACACTTTGCAGTACTACGAGGACCTGAAACGCGCCGGGCTCGACGAATCGGCTGCGTCGGCCATCGCACACGGCCAGCTGCGTTTCGCCGAGCAGCAGCTCGTAAGCAAGTCCCACTTCGATTCGGCGATGCAACGGCTGGAAGCCGATTTCGATTCGAGGATGCAACGGCTTGAGGCCAAGATCGGGGAACTGCGAACCGAGGTCAGACCGCTGTACCTCTATATCACGCTAGCGATCCTCGTGTTCGGAACGCTCGCGCATTTTCATATCGTCTAACAGGTCATCGAAGGTCGCCCGCTCACCGAGTCGAAATTGTCGCCAAGCATGATCCTCTATCAGGACGTCAGCTTGGTGTATCCCAACGGCGTTCACGCGCTGACCGATGTCAATCTATCGGTGGCGAGGGCCGAGTTTTTGTTCCTCGTCGGCAGCACGGGGCAAGGCAAGTCCAGCTTGCTGCGCTGCGTCTACCGGGAGATCCGGCCGACGTCCGGCGACGTGATGGTCGACGAGCAGCTTCTTTCGCGCCTGCCGCATTCCAAAGTTCCGGCGCTGCGCCGCAAGGTCGGCGTCGTCTTTCAAGATTTCAAGCTGCTCAACCAGAAAACGGTCTGGGAAAACGTCGCCTACGCGCTGCAGGTGACGGGCGCGAGCTCGCGCGACGTGATGCGTCGCGTGCCGCGCATCCTCGAGCTCGTCGGCATCGCGCACAAGAGCAAGATGTTCCCGCAAGAACTGTCGGGCGGCGAGCAGCAGCGCACCGCCATCGCGCGCGCGCTCGTGAATAACCCGCTGATCCTGTTGTGCGACGAGCCCACCGGCAACCTCGATCCGGAGACGTCGAGCGAGATCATGGCGCTGCTCGCGCGCATCAACGCCAAGGGCACGACCGTCGTGGTCGCCACGCACAATCAAGCCATCGTCGATCGCATGCGGCGGCGCGTCGTGCGCCTCATCAATGGGCGCATCGCGCACGACGAAGAGCGCGGACGGTATCATGTTGGACTGGGGTAGGGTCAAGTTCTTTTGGGGCGAGGTCGCCCAAAACTTCACGCGTAACGTCACGATGACGTTGACGGCCATCGGCACGGTGGCCGTGTCCATCGTGGTGCTCGGCGCCTTCCTGTTCGCGCGCGAGGCGTTCGACAACGTCATGCGCAGCGTCGTGGGTCAAGTCGTGGTGGCGGCGTATCTCAAGGACGGCGTTCCACTGCCTCGGATCGCCGCGATCGTGACCGAGCTGCGGGCCGATCCCCGCATCGACTCAGTGCGGTACGTCAGCAAGTCTCAGGCGCTGTCGGATCTGCGCCATCGCCTGCGGGGACAGGTCGACCTTGGTCTGATCAATCAAAATCCGCTGCCCAACGCCGTCATCGTCCACACGCGCGATCCGGCCGAGGTCCCCGGCGTCGCCGACGGCCTCCGCGAACGGCCCGAGATCGAAGTGGTCAACTATCACAGCACCACATTCCAAAAGATGGTGCGCATGGAGGCGGTGCTGAGCATCATCGGACTCGGCATCGTCGCGCTGCTGCTCGCCGCGACGGCGCTCATCATCTACAACACCATTCGCTTGACGATTTTCGCGCGCCAGCGCGAGATCAACATCATGCAGCTCGTCGGCGCGACGCGCTGGACCATCCGCTGGCCGTTCGTGCTCGAAGGGACCCTGTCGGGCGTCATCGGCGCGGGCGTCGGGCTCTGCGCGCTGTGGATCGCCTATCGCGCCGTCGAGCCGAAGATCGTCGTGAATCTGCCGTTCTTGCCCCTGAATCTCACGTCGGTGCCGGTCGGGCATCTCGCGTTCGAGCTGCTGATCACCGGCGCCATCGTCGGCATGCTCGCCAGCCTCATCTCGGTCAGCCGGGTGTTGCAAGCGGCGTGAGGTGGCTCGCGGTCGCCGCCCTCGCGATCGCACTGCTCGCGCAGGGCGCCGTCGCGCTCTCCCCACGCGCGGACGCCGCCACGCCGGTCCCGCTGAGCGTGCGGATCCGCGAGAAGCAGAAGCTCGTCGAGCTGACTCGGCTTCGGCTTGAGCGCAAGCGCGGCCAGCTGCACCAAGCGCGTTATAAAGTGCTCACGATCTCCCAACAGCTCGACGCGACCAACTACAGCATCTCGCGCGTCGAAGACCAGATCGCAGCGCTTTCCTACCAGATCGAGAAGACCCAGATGCGCCTGCAGATCCGCCGGCGCCAGCTCGCGGCGACACGCGCGAGCCTGGATCGCCATCGTGGCGCGCTCGGCGACCGCTTGCGCGGCATGTACGAGTACGGGCCTGCGTCCTACCTCGACGTGCTGCTGAATTCCACATCGTTCACCGACTTCGTCGAGCGCTGGGATCTGCTGCGCTACATCCTCCATTCCGACGGCGTGCTGATCGCGCGGATCAACGTGGAAGCGGAGCACTATGCGACGATGGTCGACGCTCTCGCGGCCACCGAAGCGACGTTGAGTTCGCAGGAGCAGGATCAACAGCGCAAGCGCTCGGAGCTCGGCGTGCTCGCCGACGAGCGGCAGCAGCTCTTGGCGGCGGCGCAAGCGCAGAAATCCGTCATCGCCACGCAGGTCGTCCAGCTCGAGAACCTGACCGCAGCCGAAGAGGCGCGGCTGCAGGCGCTGATCGCCGAAAAGCAACGAGAAGATGCGGCGGCGGTGTGCGGCGCGCAGATCGCCGCCGCCCAGGCGCGCCGGGCGGCGGCAGCGGCTGCTGGCCTGCCGCCGCCCATCGAGCACCCGTGCACAAGCGCGCCGGGAGTTTTCTCGTGGCCAGCGCACGGTCCCATCACGTCGCCGTTCGGCTACCGCATCAGTCCGATCACCGGCGGCCGAGAGTTCCACACCGGCATCGATATCGGCGCCGATTACGGCGCGCCGATCCTAGCGTCTGCCGACGGCATCGTGATCTATGCCGGTTGGTACGGCGGTTATGGCAACGTCGAGATCATCGACCACGGCAGCGGTCTGTCGACGCTGTACGCGCATTGCTCGGTGCTGTATGCGGTGGTCAACCAACGCGTGCAGCGCGGACAGGTCATCGCACTGGTCGGCGCGACCGGTTGGGCCACCGGACCGCATCTGCATTTTGAGATCCGCGTCAACGGCGTTCCCGTGGATCCGCTGACGCGATTGTAGTCGCGCTCATCGTTGTGGCGGTCGACCTTGGTCGACCGAACGGATAGGCCGAAGCGGCCAATCGGCTTAATTTTCGCTGAGAGTGGTACCTGTGGCCCCGAAGCGGCGTTACGCGGGTGGAGACAGGGAATAGAATGCCGAACAGAAATATGCAAGGCTCCAGCTCGCGCGTCGACCGCGTCCCGTTTGAAAGGACCTGAGCGAACAGTGCCCCGGAAGATGCCCGCCCTCGCGGTTTTGATCGTCATCGTCGCGGCCGCCGCCATCGCGCTGGCGGCGAACAAATATTTCTTCCATCGACCTTCGGCGATCGGGCCGGATCTCACCCAGCTGCGCATCGCGCTCGGGAACGAACGGCGCGATGTCGCCTCGGCCGCCGGTTCGCACCCACCGTCGGATCAAGGCCAGGACATCGACGAGCTCGATTACACGTTCGAGAAAGTCCGCGACGGGTTCTATCGGCCCACCGACGACGTGACGCTGCTCAACGGCGAGCGCAAGGGTATCGTCACGTTCCTGAAATCCAAGCGCGTGGTCGCGCAGCTGCCCATGGTCGCCGAGCTTCAAAGCCGGGGCGGCGGCGACGACGAGGCGATCGCCAACGAGCTCCTCACCGCGTCCTTCCAAAAATATGCCGCGCAATTCGCGGCTGAAGATCTGGCGTACGCGGCCATGGAAGGCATGCTCGACTCGCTCGGCGACCCATACACGGAGGCGCTCACCCCGCGCGACATGCGGGCGCTCACCGAGCTCATGCGCGGCGGAGATTTCGGCGGCATCGGCGTGTACATCGGCATCGATCCGAAGACGCGCTACGTGCTCGTGCTTGCGCCCATCCAGGGCACGCCCGCGGCGCGCGCCGGGCTCAAAGCCGGCGACCTCGTGCTGGCCGTGGACAATCACAACACGCACGGCATGGATCTGGACGTGGTGATGGGACTCATCCGCGGGAAAGCCGGCTCGACCGTCGACTTGCTCGTCGATCGAAAAGGCGTGCGCAAGACCTTCTCGGTCGAACGCGAGCAGATCATCGTGCCGTCGGTCAGCTATCGCATGATCGACGGCAACATCGGCTACGTTCAGCTCATCGATTTCGGCGACCGATCGGCGCGCGAAGTGTCCGACGCGCTCGACGCGCTGCTCCGCCAAGGCGCCAAAGCCGTCATCTTGGATCTGCGCAACAACGGCGGCGGACTGCTGCAAGCCGCCGTCGACATCTCCTCGAAGTTCGTCGCGGACGGCCCGATCGTCTCGACGATCGACCGGCAGGGCCAAGTACAAACGGCCGACGCGAACCAAGACGCGATCCCCGCGCGGCCGCTGGTCGTGCTCGTCAACCAGTATTCCGCCAGCGCGTCGGAGATCACGGCCGGCGCGATTCAGGATTCGAAAACCGGCGTCCTGATCGGCAGCAAGACGTTTGGCAAAGGCGTCGTGCAGACGATCTACGATCTGCCCGACGGCGGCGCCATCAAGATCACGACCGCTCGCTACGTCACCCCGGCGGGCCGCGACATCAACAAGAAAGGCATCCAACCCAACATCGACGTGCCGATGAAACCGCAGATCGTCGGCGAAGACCTGAGCGACCGCCTGCACGGCAAGGACGTGCAGCTGATCGCCGCCCTCAATTACCTCAATAAGGAACTGGCAGCGAACTCACGATGAAAAAAGCTCTGCACGTCAAGGTAATCCGTTTCGGGCTGGCCGCGTTCGCGGCGGCGCTCGTCGTCGGCGCGTTTGCGCCCGCGCCGGTCCGCGCAGCGGACGACGTCGAGCGCTCGATGGTCGACTTCTCGTTCTCGCAGGCGGCGGACGCGTTCTACAAACACGTCGGCGACCAGGCGATCCTCGACGGCGCGATCGACGGCATGCGCGTGGTGCTCAAGGCGCACGGCGTCAACTCGGGCAGCGTGCAATACGTGCACCAGACTGGCAGCGAGCAAGCGGATATCTCGGCCCTCAATCACGCCCTGATCGTGGCGTCGCGCTCGCATGCATCCGTGCCCGAGCGCGATATCGCATACGGCGCGATGGCGGGCATGATGAATTCGCTGCACGACCGCTGGAGCGTTTTCCTCACGCCGCAGCAGTATCGGGCCCTAAACGAAGGCCTCGACGGCGGCAACTTCCCCGGCGTGGGCGTCGTCATCGACGTGGATGCCGCGACCAAGGAACTGCTGGTACAAGAGGTCCTCGAGGGCGGACCGGCCGCAAAGGCTGGCCTGCAGCCGGGCGACGTCATCGTGACCGTGGACGGCAAGTCCACCAAAGGGTTGACCACCGAGCAAGACAGCACCATGATCCGCGGCAAGGCGGGCAGCACGGTTCAGCTGGTCGTGCAGCGGCCGAACCAGGCGCAGCCGCTGACGTTCAACGTCGTGCGCGAGGTCATCCACACGCCCAGCGTGCTGGCGCGCATGGTCAACGGCGACATCGGCTACATCCAGGTGCTCGTGTTCGGCCTGACCACGGGCGACGAACTGGCCTCGGCGCTCGCTCGGCTGCAGCAGCAAGGCGCAAAAGGCTACATCCTCGACTTGCGCAACAACGGCGGCGGCTATCTCAACGCGGCGATCGACGTGTCTTCGAAGTTCATCGCCGAGGGGCCGATCGTGTCGATCGAATCGCGCACCAAACCGCTGACCACCTTCGACGCCGAAGACCAAGCGATCTCGCCGCATCCGCTGGCCGTGCTCGTCAACCAGTTCACCGCCTCTGCGTCGGAGATCACGTCAGGAGCGATTCAAGAATCGGGCGCCGGTGTGCTCATCGGCACGAAGACATTCGGAAAAGGCGTCGTGCAGACGATCTATCCGCTGCCGGACGGCAGCGCCATCAAGATCACGACCGCACGGTACCTCACGCCGAAGGGTCACGACATCAACGACGTCGGCATCCAACCCGACATCTTCTCGGCGAACGTCCAGCCGGCCACCATCGGCAACCTGAATCTGGATTCGCAGCTGCAGCGCGCGATCGCGTACGTGCAGGATGCGATCGCGGCCAATACGACACCGGGATCGCCGGCGCCGGCGGCACCAGCCGGCAGTTCGCGCTGACGCCTTGAGCTAGCCGGGCGTGGCCGTCAGGGGCGCCGCTCGCGACGCGCACGTCTGGGAACCCACGCCCGAGGACATCGAGCGCGCCAACGTCACGCGATTCGCGCGCCGCTTCGGCTGCGAATCGGTCGACGCGCTCATCGATCGCGCGCGCAGCGATCTACCCGCGTTCTACCACGCGCTTCAAAGCGACATGGGCCTCGAGTGGTTCGAGCCATACGCCGCGACGCTGGATCTCTCGCGAGGCCCGGCCTTCGCGCGCTGGTTCGTGGGAGGCAAGTACAACGCGTCGTGCAATTGCTTGGATCGCTGGGTGCGGGCCGGCGCGGGCGCACGCCTGGCGCTGTCGTGGGAAGGCGACGACGGCGCAACGCGGTCCCTCACGTTCGACGAGCTGCTCGTCCAGGTGAGCCGGCTCGGCGCCGCGTTGCGATCCGCCGGCATCGGCGCGGGCGATGTCGTCGGCATCTACATGCCCATGCTTCCCGAAACGGCGGTCGCGCTGCTCGCGATCGCCCGGATCGGAGCCATCGCTGTTCCGGCTTTTTCGGGCTACGGCGCGCCGGCGCTGGCGACGCGCTTGGCGGACGCCAAAGCCAAGCTGCTGCTCACCGTCGACGGCGTGCCGCGGCGGGGAAAAGTCGTGGACATGAAGGCCGTGGCCGACGCCGCGCTGGCGGACGTGCCGAGCGTGCGAACATCGTTCGTGTTTCGGCGCACCGGCGCAGCGGTGGCGTGGAACCCCGATCGCGACGTGGACTGGGCGCGCGCCGTCGAGGTTCAGCCGGATTTCATCGAAGCGGAACGCACCGACGCGAACGATCCCTACCTCTTGCTCTACACGTCCGGTTCGACCGGCAAACCCAAAGGCGCCGTGCATGGCCACGCCGGCTTTCCGGTCAAGGTGATGATGGATCAGCACCTGTGCTTCGATACGAAGCCGGGCGACCGGATGCTCTGGTTCACCGATATCGGTTGGATGATGGGGCCGTTCCTGGTGCTCGGCGCGCTCGGCTTGGGCGCCGCGGCCGTCATGTACGAAGGCGTGCCCGATTATCCGAACCCCGATCGACTTTGGGAAGTCGTGGCGCGCCATCGCGCGACGCATTTGGGCATCGCGCCGACCGCCATCCGGTCGCTGATGAGCCACGGCGACGAATTGCCGCGGCGCCACGATCTCTCGAGTCTGCGCATTTTGGGATCCACGGGTGAAGCCTGGAATCCCGAACCCTACCGCTGGTTTTCGCGCGTCATCGGCGGCGACCGGTTGCCCATCATCAATTATTCCGGCGGCACGGAGATCTCGGGCGGTATTTTGGGATGCTATCCGGTGAAGCCGCTGGCAGCCTGCGCGTTCCATGGGCCCGTGGCGGGCATGGACGCGGACGTCGTGGATGCGGACGGCCGGCCGCTGCGAGGAGAAGTGGGCGAGCTCGTCATCCGCCAACCGTGGCCCGGGATGACCATGGGCTTTTGGCACGACGACGAGCGCTATCTCAAAACGTATTGGTCGCGGTTTCCCGACACGTGGGTGCATGGCGACTGGGCCCGCATCGACGCTGAGGGGTTCTGGTACATCCAAGGCCGCTCCGACGACACCATCAACGTGGCGGGCAAGCGCGTCGGGCCCGCCGAGTACGAGAGCGCGCTCGTCGCGCATCCGGCGGTACGAGAGGCAGCGGCGATCTCCGTGCCCGATCCGTTGAAGGGCGAGACGGTCGTGTGCCTCGCCATCCTGCGTCCGAACGCCGCGCCGAGCGAAACCTTGCGCGCGGAGTTGATGGGCCAAACGGGCCAAGCGTTGGGGAAAGCGCTCGCTCCCGCGGCCGTGAAGTTCGTGGACGACCTGCCGCGCACGCGCAATGCGAAACTGATGCGCCGCGTCGCGCGAGCCCGCTACCTCAAGATGGAAAACCTGGGGGACATCTCGGCGCTCGAGAACCCGTCGGCGCTCGACGCCATCGACCGCGCCCACTGATATCCCACAACAATTTGTGGCGGTCGAGCTTGCTCGACCGGTCGACCAAGGTCGACCTCCACAATCTCATACGAGCGAAGCGTGCTTCTCGCGGAGGCGGCGGGCGGCTTCGACCATGTTGGTGAGCGCGGGGATAACCTCTTCCCAGGTGCGCGTCTTCAGGCCGCAATCCGGGTTCACCCAGAGATTTTCTGGCGGCAGCACGCGGGCGGCCTTGTCGAGCAAGGCCTCGATCTCGTCGACGCTCGGGATGCGCGGCGAGTGGATGTCGTACACGCCCGGGCCGATCTCGTTCGGATAGCGCGCGGCCGCGCCGCTCTCGAGCAGCTCCATCTGCGAGCGCGACGATTCGATGGTGATGACGTCCGCGTCGAGCGCGGCGATCGCGTCGAGGATCTCGTTGAACTCCGCGTAGCACATGTGCGTGTGGATTTGCGTGGCATGGCCGACGCCCGACGACGCGACGCGGAACGCCCGGGTCGCCCACTCCACGTACGCCGGCCAGTCCTTGTGTTTGAGCGGCAGGCCCTCGCGAAAGGCGGGCTCGTCGATCTGGATGATGGGAACGCCGGCGCGCTCGAGATCGCTCACTTCGTCGCGGATCGCGAGCGCGATCTGCAGGGCCGTCTCCGAGCGCGGCTGATCGTCGCGCACGAACGACCATTGCAGGATCGTGACCGGACCGGTCAGCATGCCTTTCAGCGGCTTGCGCGTGAGGGATTGTCCGAACGCGATCCACGGAACCGTCATCGGCGCCGGCCGAGACACGTCGCCGAAGATGATCGGCGGTTTGACGTAGCGCGATCCATAGCTTTGCACCCACGCGTGCTGCGTGAACGCAAACCCCTGCATCTGCTCGCCGAAGTACTCGACCATATCGTTGCGCTCGGCCTCGCCATGCACGAGCACGTCGAGTCCGATCTGCTCCTGCATGGCGATGGCGTGCTCGATTTCGCTCTTCATGATGCGGTCATAGTCGGCCGTGGAGATCTCGCCTCTGCGCAGTTGCGCGCGCGCCTCGCGGATCGTCGCCGTTTGCGGAAAACTTCCGATCGTGGTGGTGGGAAACGGCCCGAGCTTGAGCCGATCGCGCTGCAGAACGCGCCGCTCCGCGAAGGAAGCCGCGCGCCGCGCGTCCGCGCCGGTCAAGGTGGCCACGCGCGCTTTCACCGCGCGATCGTGGATGCGCTTCGAGGTGCGCCTGCTTTCGGCGACCGCGCGAGAGCCGGCCAGCTCGTCTGCGACGGCTGCTTCGCCCTCGGTTAGGGCGCGCTTCAGCACGCTGACTTCGCGCAGCTTCTGGACGGAGAACGCCATCCACGACTTCAGCCCGTCGTCGAGCCTGCTCTCCAGGTGCAGGTCGATTGGCGCGTGCAGCAGGCTGCAGGATGGCGCGATCCACAGCCAGTCGTCGACGACGGGCCGCGCGCGCTTGAGCGTCGCCAGCGCGGCTGAAAGATCCGTTCGCCACAAGTTGCGCCCATCCACGACGCCGAGCGAAAGGAATTTGTCCTTGGGATACTCGCGCAGGAACGCATCGAGTTGCTGCGGCGCGCGCACGAGATCGAGATGCAGGCCCTGCACGGGGATCCGCACGAGCGTCCGCGCGTGGTCGCTCACCGATTCGAAATACGTCGCGAGCAGAATCGGCGGATGCACGGCGCCGGCCAGCTCCGCATACGCGCGCTCGAGCTCGACCAGCCAGTCGTCGGGAAGATCCGCGACCAGCGCCGGCTCGTCGATCTGGACCGCCGCGACGTCGAGCGCGCTTAAGCGCTCCAGGATCTGCGCGTAGACCGGCAGCAGCCGGTCCAGCAGGCTTAGGCGCGAGAACGTCGCGCTCGCGTCGCGATCCTTGCCCAACCGCAAAAACGTGATCGGTCCGAGGACGACGGCCTTGACCGCGTGACCGAGCGCTTTGGCCTCCGCGACCTCGTCGAACAGCTTGGTCGCGCAGAGAGCCGGCTGCGTCGTCTCGTTGAATTCCGGAACGATGTAGTGGTAGTTGGTGTCAAACCACTTGGTCATCTCCATGGCGCCGGCGTCGGCCGTGCCGCGCGCCATTGCGAAGTACGTCGGCGCGGCGACGTTGCCGCCGCGAAAGCCGAATCGGGCGGGCACCGCGCCGAGCATCGCGCTGGTGTCGAGCACGTGATCGTAGTACGAGAAGTCGCCCACCGTCACGTAGTCGAGGCCGGCGTCTTTTTGCAGCGCCCAGTTCTGGGCGCGGATCCGGCGCGCGACGTCGTGCAGTTCCGGCTCACCGATCGAACCGTTCCAGTGCGCCTCAAGCGCTTTCTTGAGCTCGCGCTTGGGGCCGATGCGGGGGAAGCCAAGGGTATGTGCGATCAAGGTGCGTTCTCCATCGGGACGTGCGGGAACTATTTGCCGAGGACTTGGCGCGCGATGACGATGCGCTGGATCTGCTGCGTGCCCTCGTAGATCTGGGTGATCTTCGCATCGCGCATCATGCGTTCGACCGGATACTCGGTCATATAACCGTAGCCGCCGAGCAGCTGCACCGCGTCGGTCGTGACTCGCATCGCCACGTCGCCGCACTTGAGCTTGCACAGTGCGCCCCAGTAGGTGACGTCGCTCGCCGCCTCGTCGCATTTGCGCGCGGCCTCATACAGCAGCAAGCGGGCTGCCTGCGTCTCGGAATCCATGTCGGCGATCATCCAGCGCAGCCCTTGCTGCTGCGCCAACGGCGTGCCGAACGCCACGCGGTCTTTGAGGTAGGCCGCCGCGACGTCGAGCGCGCCTTGCGCGAGACCGAGCGCCTGCGCGGCCACGCCGGGGCGCGACTTGTCGAGCGTGGCCATGGCGATCCGAAAACCTTGGCCCTCCTCGCCGAGCAATCGGTCGGCGGGGATGCGGCAGTTATCCAAGACCACTTCGTTGGTCGGCGAGCCTTTGATGCCCATCTTGTTCTCGACCTTGCCGAGCTTGAATCCGGGATCGCCCGTGCGGCAGATGAACGCGGAGATGCCCTTATTGCCCTTGTCTTTGTCGGTCATGGCAAACACGATGCAGACGTCCGCAACCGCGACGTTGGTGATGAACACCTTCGTGCCGTTGAGCACGTAGTGGTCGCCGTCGCGGACTGCGCTGGTGCGCATGCGCGACGCGTCGGATCCGGAGGTCGCCTCGGTGAGCGCGTAGGACGTCATCCATTCGCCCGTCGCGAATTTCGGAAGATAGGTCTCTTTCTGCGACGTGCTGCCGGCGATCATGATGGGCAGCGCGCCGAGCTCTTGCACCGCGATGATGAGCGCCGACGTGGCGCAGACCTTGGACACTTCCTCGACGACTTTGACGTACGTCAAAAAGCTGTTTAAGCCCCCGTACTCTTCGGGGAACGGGATGCCCAGCAGGTCGTTCTTCGCGAAGAGATCGCGCACGTCGCGTGGATACTCGCCGGTCTGATCGATCTCGGCGGCGCGCGGCGCGATTTTCTCCTGCGCCAGTTTGCGCACCGTCTCGAGGATCATCTCCTCCGCTTCGAGCATTTCGCGGGAGCGTTCTGGCGCGAGCATGCGTCTCTCTCTCCTCTGGTTTCAGCTACTTGGAGCGGTCGGCTTTAGCCGACCGTCTACGTTCGGGTTCTCGAAAATGCCGACCTTCGGCGCCGCGCCCGAGAGCGACGTACTTCACAGCATGTATTCCAGGTCCGACGAACCCGTGGGATAGGCGAAGATCAGATCCCGCAGGGCCGGCGCCTTCAATCCCGCGTGCATGGCAAGCGTGAATGCGTTGATCTGCTCCGGCGCGTCGGGACCGATGACGTGCGCGCCGATGATCGTGTCGGTGCCTTCTTCGATCAGCGTCTTGAACGCGGTGTGCTTCGCATCCACGCGCCGGCTCGTGTACCAAGAATCCATCGAATCGTGGACGACTCGGAAGCGCAGGCCGCGCTCGGCTGCCTGCGCTTGCGTGAGACCGACCGCCGCGAGCGGCGGAATCGAATACACGATGCTCGGCACCACGCGCAGGTCGGCTTTCTTCGCGTTGCCGTGCATCATGTTTTCCGCGACGACCGCGCCTTCCGCGCCCGCGACGGGCGTGAGCGGCAGCCCTCCGCCGTCGGCCGCGTCGCCGGCCGCGTAGACGCTGGAATTGGAAACGCTCTGCAAGTATTCGTTGACGGCCACGCCTTTTTTTGTAACCGTAACGCCCGCCTCATCCAAACCCAAGTCGGCGATGTTGGGCACGCGCCCCGCGCCGTGCACGGCGAGGTCTGCCTCAAAGATGCGCTCGACGCCGTTCTGTTTGGCGCGCACCTGCATGCGTTCGCCGCGGCGTTCGATCGCGGACACTGTGGCGTTGAGCTGCACGTCGATGCCGACGGCGCGGCTCGCCTCCACGAGAACCGCGACGAGATCGGCGTCGAAACCCTCGAGTGGGCGCGCGCCGCGGTGCACGATGGTCGCCTTCGCGCCGGCGCGAGCCGAGACGTGCGCGAATTCGAACGAGATGTAACCGCCTCCGATGAAGAGGATGTCGCTCGGCAGCCGATCGAGTTCCAAGAACCGGTCGCTCGTGATGACGAGGTCTTCGCCGGGAACCCGCAACGGGCCCGGGATCGCGCCGGCCGCGATGACGAAGTGCGTCGCCGAAAGCGCTTCGCCGTCGACGGTCAGGCAGGCGCGATCGGCGAAGCGCGCGCGTCCGTGAAATGCCGAGATACCCGCGGCGGAGAGCGCCTGCTCTTCTTGCGCGGGCACGGGGTCGGTGAAGGCGCGCTTGAAGCGCATGAGCGCCGGCCAATCGATCGCGACCTGATTGCTGACGCCGCGCCCGTGCATGCGCCGCGCCCAGTCCGACAGCTCGGCCGCGCCGACAAGGATTTTCTTCGGGTCGCAGCCGCGCAGCTGACACGTGCCGCCGAAGGGCAGCGAATCGACGATCGCGACTCTTCGTCCGGCTTCGCGAACCGCAAACGCCGCCGCTTTGCCGGCCGAACCCGTGCCGACGACGACAAGATCAAAATTGTTTGCCATGGCCCGGCCTTCGCTTGTTGTAGAGGTCGACCTTGGTCGACCTCTTTTTATGAGGCCTTAGTTGGATTCGATCGTGAACTTGACGGCATTCGTCGGGACCTTCAGTTCGTCGGCACGATCGATTCCGAGGACTCGATACGCCGTCATCGTGTACGTGCCAGGCCTGAGCTGGTATCCCCATTCGCTTAGGTAGAGCTCCGAATCAACAGCACGTTGACCGGGGTCGAGCGAGAGCAGATGACCCAGGGTCCGTGCTCCGTACTGCATCCCGATAAAGGTGACGAGTATACATGCGAACCCGCGCCATGGGGGAATCCCCCTCGCATCCGATGCCAATGTACGCACCTCGGTCAATCCCTGGGCGAAGGTCGACCAAGGTCGACCGCTACAGACCCCACCGTTATCATTGCTGCTGGAGGTCGCGGATGTCGTCGAGCAGGCGCAGCACGACATCGACACCTGCGAGATTGATGCCGCAAACGTCGGTGAGGCGGCGGATGGTTTCGAGCCGCCGGATATCCCGTTCGGTGTAGAAGCGCACCTCGTTGACAATCTGAGGCTGCAACAGACCAGCGTGTTCGTACCGGATGAGCGTTTCCGGACCGACCTCGAATTGCGCAGCGACCGCGGTGATCGCGTACAGCGATTGCGTGATGTCGGTATCCATCAGCGTTGCTCAGCCAGAGCAGCCAGCTGCTTGAACAGCTCGCGTTCTTGCTCGGTTAGCTTCGTCGGCACGCTCGCGCTCAGTCTCACCAGCAAGTCTCCATGCCCGGATCCACCGAGTTTCGGCATGCCTTTGCCCTTGATGCGCAAAACTCGGCCGCTCTGCGTGCCCGGCGGGATCTTGACGTCGATCGAACCGGTCATCGTCGGGACGACGATTTCCCCTCCAAGCACGAGCGTGTAGACGCTTACCTTCGCCTCGACTTCGAGGTCGTCGCCGCGGCGTAGGAATGTCGGGTCGCTGGCGATCCGGACGCGCAAGTACAGGTCGCCGCTTGCCGCGTTGCCCATGCCGGGCGCGCCCTGACCGGCCAAACGTATGCGTTGTCCATCGCGAACGCCCGGTGGTATCGTGACCTCCAGCGTTTTCAGCGCGGGGGTCATCCCCTGGCCGTGACATTCGCGGCACAGCTTGCCTCCGACCGCACCGGTGCCGGCGCATTTCGGGCAGCGCGTCTGCGTCTGCAAATTGAGCGCGCGCTTGCCGCCGGTGTAGGCGTCACGAAGCGTCAGCTCGATCTCGGACTCGGCGTCGCTGCCCCGCAGACCAGCAGTTGTAGACGTCGATCTTGCTCGACCGCGCGGTGCGCCGAAGTTACCGAAGATCGACTGGAAGAAGTCGGAGAAGCCCGCGCCGTCGCCGAGGTCTCCGAACTCGAACTGAACGTCGGATGGCGAGCCCTGGTAGGTCTGATACCGGAATCCGCCGGGCGCGCCCGCGCCTGTTTGGCGGACGCGTTGTTCCCAGTCCGGGCCGAGCGTGTCGTAGGTCTTGCGCTTCTCAGCGTCGCTGAGGACTTCGTAGGCCTCGGAGATATCTTTGAATTTCTCCTCGGCTTCGTTCTTACGCGTGGGGTTGACGTCGGGATGCCATTGCCGGGCGAGCTTCCGATACGCCGCCTTGATGTCTTTCGACGAAGCGGTCTTCGGCACGCCGAGGATCTTGTAGTAATCTTTGTATTGTACGGGCATGGTCTCTACCCGAGCTGCGCTCGGGAAGCTACGGCGAGCTTCGCTCGCACGCTACAAGCTTGCGCGCTATGAGGATTTTGCGACCACGACCTGCGCCGGGCGCAGCACTGATTCACCCAGCGTGTAACCCCGGCGCGCCTCCTCGACGACGGTGTTCTCCGGCACGTCGGCTGCGACGTGGACGGCGATCGCCTCCGCGACGGCGGGGTCGAACGGCTTGCCGACCACCTCGATCGGGCGCACGCCTTCGGCGTTGAGAAAATCGCGAAACTGCTTGATCGTGGCGAGCACGCCGTCCACCAGTTGATCGGCCGGCACGCCCTTTTTCCGGAACGCTGCGGCGCGTTCGAGATTGTCCACCACACCGAGCATGCGGGTCAGCAGCTTGCGGCGCTCTTCGTCTGCGCGGTCGCTCGCGATGCGTTCGAAGCGCTTCTTCGCGTTGTCGAAATCAGCGAGCAGCCGGGCGTACGCGCCACGCTGTTCCTCGAGCTGGGCGTATGCTTTGTCCAGCGCATCGCGCAGCGAGGTACCGGCGGCTCCGCCCGACGCCGCGCCATCGGAAGCATCGACGCCGGGCAGCGGCTCGCTCGAGAGCGAGTCGAACTCGTCCGTCGGATTGTTGTCCGGCATGCGGCGCTACGAGCGCTCCTTGAATTCCGCGTCGATGACGTCTTCTTGGCCGGGCTTCGGTCCAGCGCCATCGCCGCCCGCGCCGGCTTCCTGCGCTTCGGGGCCCCCGCTCGCGGCCGAACCGTTGCCCGCGCCACCGGCGGCGGCTCCCGCCGAGGCGCCCGCCTGCTGATACAGCGTTTGGGCGAGCTTGTACGACGCTTCCTGGAGCTGGTCGGACGCGCGTTTGATCTCGTCGGGCGAGCCGGTCTTCAGCAGCGAGCGGACGTTGTCGATGCCCTTTTGGACGTCGGCCTTGTCGCTCGCGGACGCCTTGTCGCCGGCGGTCTTCAATGTCTGTTCGGCCTTGTACGCCAGGTTGTCCGCGTTGTTGCGGATCTCGATCTCTTCTCGCTTGCGCTTGTCTTCGGCCGCGTGCGATTCCGCGTCGCGCACCATGCGATCCACGTCGGCCTTGTTCAGGTTGCTGGACGCGGTGATCGTGATCCGCTGTTCCTTGCCGGTGCCGAGGTCCTTGGCATTCACGTGCGTGATGCCGTTGGCGTCGATGTCGAACGTGACCTCGATCTGCGGCGTGCCGCGCGATGCCGGGGGAATGCCTTCGAGACGGAAGTTGCCGAGCGTCTTGTTGTCCCCGGCCATCTCGCGCTCGCCTTGGAGCACGTGGATGTCGACCGACGTTTGACCGTCTTCCGCCGTGGTGAAGATCTGCGACTTGCGCGTCGGGATGGTGGTGTTGCGCTCGATGAGCCGCGTCATGACGCCGCCGAGGGTCTCAAGGCCGAGCGAAAGCGGCGTGACGTCGAGCAGCACGACGTCGCGAACTTCGCCGGAGAGCACGCCCGCCTGGATGGCGGCCCCGACCGCGACGACTTCGTCCGGGTTGATGCCTTGGTGCGGGTCCTTGCCCGCCAGCCGCTTGACGAGCTCGACGATAGCGGGCATGCGCGTCGCGCCGCCCACGAGGATCACTTCGTTGATGTCCTTGACGTCGAGCTTGGCGTCGGCCAGCGCATTCTGGAACGGCTTCACGCAGCGTTGCGTGAGGTCGTCGGTGAGCTGCTCGAACTTCGCGCGGGTGAGCGTGTAGTCCAAATACTTGGGGCCGTTCTGATCGGCCGTGATGAACGGCAGATTGATGTTGGTCTGCTGTAGCGAGGAGAGCTCGATCTTCGCTTTTTCCGCGGCTTCGGTCAGGCGCTGCATGGCTTGGCGGTCGCCGGACAGATCGATGCCCTGGTCTTTTTTGAACTCCGCGACGAGCCAATCGACGATGCGCTTGTCGTAGTCGTCGCCGCCCAGATGCGTGTCGCCGTTGGTCGACTTGACCTCGAAGACGCCGTCACCCACTTCGAGGATCGAGACGTCGAACGTGCCGCCGCCGAGGTCCCAAACCAAGATGGTCTCGCTGCCCTTCTTGTCGAGGCCGTAGGCGAGCGCCGCTGCGGTCGGCTCGTTGATGATGCGCAGCACGTCCAGGCCGGCGATGCGGCCGGCGTCCTTGGTGGCTTGACGCTGCGCGTCGTTGAAGTAGGCCGGCACCGTGATGACCGCTTTGGTCACTTTCTCGCCGAGATAGGTGCTCGCGTCGGTGACCAGTTTTTGCAGGATCATGGCAGAGATCTCTTGCGGCGTGTAGGCCTTGCCGTCGATCGTCACCTTGAAGTCGGTGCCCATGTGCCGCTTGATCGAGGAGATCGTCCGCTCCGGATTGGTGATCGCTTGGCGTTTGGCCAGCGACCCCACGAGCCGCTCGCCGCTCTTGGTGAATGCGACGACGGACGGCGTAAGACGGCTGCCTTCGGCGTTGGTGATGACGGTGGGCGTCGTGCCTTCCATGAATGCGACGACCGAGTTGGTCGTGCCGAGGTCGATGCCGACGACTTTTGCCATGACTTATTTGCTCCTCAACTATTGTAGAGGTCGACCTTGGTCGACCTGACCTTTAACTTTGCGGCACGCTATCCGGCTGGTTGGCCAGCGTGACGTCCACCGGTTGGAGGTTGCCGCCGCGCCAGACCAGCAGCGACACGCGATCGCCGATCTTCTGCGCCGCCACGGCCTTGCTGATGTCTTCCGGCGATGCCACCTTCTGGTGGTTGAGTTCCACGATGACGTCGCCTTGCTGCAGCCCCGCCTTGTCAGCTGGGCTTCCCTGAATGACGTTGACGACCACCACGCCATTCCCGCGGTACTTCAAATAGTTCGAGATCTGCGGGTTCAGCGATTCCATGTAGACGCCGATGTACGGATGGCTGATCGCATGATGCAGTTCGAGCTCGGCCAGCACGGGCTGCGCCGAGCTGATCGGGATCGCGAAGCCTATGTTCTGGGCGCGCGGATCCACGACGGCGGTGATGCCGACGACTTGGCCGTCGAGCGTCACGAGCGGGCCGCCCGAATTGCCCGGGTTGATGGGCGCCGTGGTCTGCAGCAGATCGGCGTAGTGGATCGGCGGCGGCCCGATGGAGCCGTCACCGCTCGCCGTGATCTCGTGCCGGTGCAGCGCCGAGACGATGCCGAAACTCACGGAGTTCTGGAACGATTCCGGCTCGCCGAGCGCCAGCACGAACTGGCCCTGCTGGAGCCCGTTCGAGTCGCCCAGCGGCAGCGGCGCCGGCAGATTCGAGCCGGTGATCTTCAGAATCGCCAAGTCGGTGCGGATGTCCGAGCCGGCGCGTTCGGCAGAAACCTTGCGGCCGTCCGCGAGCTGGACCTCGATCGAATCGGCGTTGAAGATGACGTGCGCGTTGGTGGCGACGTAGGCGGTGTCGCCGGTGCGCTTGATGATGAACCCCGAACCGGACGCATTTGCGATGAAGGGTTGCGACTGCGGTCCGGCCTCGGGCCCGAACATCTCGTAAAACGGATTGATCTGCTGGCCGTGGAGCGTCGACTTGATGAGCACCACGGACGGCTCCACGCGCTTGACGGCGGCGATGACCTGCGACTGCAGCTGATCGGCCAGCGTGTGGCCGCCCGACGCGGCGACCGCGGGTTGGATGGCCGGCAGGCTGCTGGCTTCCTTGAAGATCTTGCCGCTCGTCCATGCGACGACGATGGCGCCGATCAGGACGCCGAGCAGACCGACGAAGAGGATGCCGAGCGCCGTGCGCGTCGGCGAACTGGACGGAACGTTCATGCGGATGACTCCTGTGCCTTGGGTTGATTCGACGACTGTCTGGGCGTGGCCCATCAGGGGGCGGCCCAGAGCGGGCTCGGCTGCCCCGTTCAATCTACCCTCGATCGCTGGATAGTGTTTCCAAAAGGGGGCGCGGCAAGCCGTCCCGCGATAAAGACCAAAGTGGACGAACTACCCGCCGTTAGCACTATAGCATTGAGAGTGCTAATCGTCAAGATTGCCCCGCGATCGGCTTTTCGCCGTCCGCCAGGATCGCGTAGCGCGACTTGGAGCGGTCGGCTTTAGCCGACCGTCAGGATCGCGTAGCGCGACTTGGAGCGGTCGGCTTTTCGCCGTCCGCCAGGATCGCGTAGCGCGACTTGGAGCGGTCGGCTTTAGCCGACCGTCGATAGCGGCGGTGATCCGGGGACCATCGGGCGGCATACTTGGGATGCCATCTTCAATACGGGAGGTCACCGTGCTCGACCGATTCGGTCCAGCGGCAGTCGCCGCGGTCATCATCGCTTCAAGCGCCCTCGCGTCGCACGCCGGACGAGCCGATGCGCCGGCGGCGCCCACCGTGCACGTGCGCATCAGCAACTACGCATTCAAGGATCCGAGCATCACCGTCGCCCGCGGCACTACCGTGGTGTGGCAAAACAGCGACGATGATCCGCACACCGTCACCGCTGTTGACGGTTCCTTCGATTCGCATGGGCTCGGCAACGGCGACACGTACAGTCATCGATTCGACACGAGCGGCACGTTCCAGTACTATTGCAAAGTGCATCCGTTCATGAAAGGCGTCGTCATCGTACAAGGAGCGCAGCCGTGAGCGAGCCAGCCAAGATCCAACGAGCGAAGTTTCTCGAATGCATGGCGTGGTGCGGCACGGGGGTCGTGTATAGCCTGACGTCCGGCGGCCTGATCGGCCGCGCGCTCGCCGACGGCGTTCCGGCCTCGTTGCCGGGGCTGTCGTTCGTGCAGATCAGCGACACGCACGTCGGATTTCACGGCGATGCCAACCCGGATGTCATCGGCACTTTTCAGAGCGCGATCGATAAGATCAACGCGCTGCCCGTGCGACCCGAGTTCGTGATGCACACCGGCGACCTGAGCCACTTGTCGACGGCGGCGCAATTCGATACCGTCAAGCAGATGCTCGGCACGATCAAAGCCGGCGCCAGCTACGCGGTCCCCGGCGAACACGACGTGATCGACGACCGCGGCGCCGCCTTCCTGGGCATGTTCGGCCGGGCGGGAAAAACGCCGTGGTACAGTTTCGACGCGGCGGGCGTGCATGCGCTCGGGCTGACCAACGTGCTGGACATCACCAAGGGCGGGATATTAGGTCGCGATCAGTTGGAGTGGGCGCGCGCGGATTTGGCCGGACAGAAAAGCAGCACGCCGATCGTGGTCTTCGCGCACATCCCGCTGTACGCAGTCTATCCGCAGTGGGGCTGGAGCACCGATGATTATCTCGAGCTGCTCGCGATGCTGCGGCGTTTCGATTCCGTGACCGTGCTCAACGGTCATATCCACCAGGTGTTCTCGAAAGTCGACGGCAACGTGACGTTCTTCACCGCCGATTCGACGGCGTTTCCACAACCCGCGCCGGGTACGGCGCCGAAGCCTGGTCCGTTGAAAGTGCCGGCAGGCGAACTGGGTAGGCATCTGGGGATCCGATCCGTGACGGTGAAGAGCGGATCGAACCCCATCGCGATCGCCGACGAGCCCCTGTAGCGCTCGAGAATGTAGCGCTCGACCGAAGGTCCACTTATGCTGTGCTCGACCGAAGGTCGACGCCGCGGCCGACCGAAGGTCGGCTGCCGAGGAACATGGATACGGCCAACACCGACTCAGCGCACGATCTCATCCGCCGCCTGACGTCGGACGATCCCAGCGCGCTCGACGACGCCTATCGAGCTCACGGCTCGAGATGCTACTCCACGGCGTATGCCATCTTGCGCGATGCCACGCTCGCCGAAGATGCCGTTCAGGAAGCGTTTCTCTCGCTGTGGCGGCATCGCCACGGTCTCGTCGCGCGAACGGCCGGCGTCGGACCGTGGCTCGTGGTCGTGTCGCGCAACGCCGCGCTCGAATCGCTTCGCCGAGAATCGCGCCGCGCAGCTCGCGAGGCGCGGGTTCCGGAGAGCTCTCCGGTTGAGGATCCCGCGGCGGCGGTCGCGGCGCAGGCAGCCGCGGCTGAAGTGCGCGCCGCGTTGAACGAGCTGCCGGACGACCAGCGCATCGTGATCGAATACGCGTACTTCCGCCGGCGGACGATGGCCGAAATCGCCCAAGCCACGAGCACGCCGCTCGGCACCGTCAAGAGCCGTGTCCGCCTCGCCTTGGCGCGCCTCGGGAGTCTGTTGGAGCCGACGACCACATGACGAACCATCCGTACGAAGACATCGAAGCGTTCGCGCTCGGTGAGCTCGACGAACTCTCGTCGCGCCGCCTGCTCGAGCATGCCGATGCATGCCCGGCGTGCGCGGTCCTCGTCGCGCAGGCGGGCAGCGGCGTGGCTGCCCTCGCGCTGACGGAACCGCAAGCCGAACCGCGTGCCGACCTTCGGCGGCGGATCGCCAAATCTGTTCGATCGCGCAGCGCGTTCGGCCCAAGCAGCTGGATCGCCGGCGCCGCCGTCGCCGCATGTCTCGTTCTTGCGGTTTGGAACGTCAATCTTCGAAATTCAACAGCGATCGTGCCCGTGGACGCGCTCGTGCACAGTCATTTCGCGCACCACGCGCTGGCGGGCGGCCCGGGCTCGGCGAAGGTGCTGCTGGCGCTCGACGGTTCGTGGGTCTACGTCGTGGCCGATGGCCTGCAGCCTCGCGTCGCGTATGCAGTGAGCGAGACGCGCGGCGATCGATCGGTTCGGCTGGGATCGCTCATCGCGGGAGCGGACGGCCGCGGCACCGCGTTTTGGAGACAGAGCGCGGGTCCGGTGAGCAGCGTCCTCATGGAAGGCCCGGGCGACGCGACGCTGCGCTGGCCATAGGTCTGCGCGGCTCGATGCTGTGCTCGAGCGAAGCGAACGTCATGCTGCGCTCGAGCGAAGCTCGACGTCGCCTTCGACCGAAGGTCGATTGCTAGCGCCAGACGTCGACAATCCCCGTATGCGGATAATCACGCGACTGTTTCACGAGTCCGGCACGCACTGGGTTCGCGATGACATATTTCGCGAAATCGTCCGGTTTTTGAAAATCTCGAAGAATCCAATCGTGAAACCCCCACTGAAATAGGACACACGTGTTTTCATTTCGAGTTCGATAACTGATCTGGTTCTTGATGGATGCCACGATTCTTGAGAGTGATCGCAGCGTGTTTCGAAGCCGTAGTAGTAGGTGTACGTGATCGGGCATGATACAGTACGCGAGCAACCAATACCAGTCACGTCGGCGGTAGTCGAGCACGACGTCTCGGGCGATCGTAGCAGTGCGTGGATCGGCAAACGCCGGCACCTTATCGCGGACCGTAAATGTGACGAAGTACGTCCGATCCTGAGCGTAGTCGTGCCCTTGCAGACGTCGATTTGTTCCGTGGCGGGCATGGTGAAGAATCACGCCGCATAAGTACGTCGTCAATCGGCGGCGGCGTCGATGAGCGCCGACCTACGGTCGGCGAATTCGTTGAGCTTCGCTCGAGCACAGCATTGCGCTTCGCTCGAGCACAGCATCGAGTTTCGCTCGATCACCGCACCAGCTCAGCTCGAGCACAGCATAGGGCTTTGGGTTATAGAATCTTGCGGGATTGGACCGATTCGTCGCTCACCACGAGGCCGTCCAGCAGCCGGATGATCCGCTTCGCGTGGCGAGCGATGTTCTCGTCGTGCGTCACCATGACGATGGTATGACCTTCCGCATTGAGCTGCTGGAACAGCCCCATCAGGCTCTCGGCGGTCAACGAGTCGAGATTGCCGGTCGGTTCGTCCGCCAACAGAATCGCGGGATCGTTCACCAGCGCGCGCGCGATGGCCACCCGCTGTTGCTGGCCGCCCGATAGCTCGTTCGGACGGTGATAGAGGCGGTCGCCAAGCCCGACTTTCTCGAGCATCGCGGCCGCTTTGACTTCGCGCCCGCGCTCGCCCGCATAGAAGAGCGGCAGCTCCACGTTCCGCACCGCTGAGGTGCGCGCGAGCAAATTGAAACCCTGAAAAATGAAGCCAAGCTTGCGCAGGCGGATCAGCGCGAGCTCGCGGTCGTCGAGCTGCGAGACGTCGATGCCGTCGAGCGTGTACACCCCGCTGGTGGGCTTGTCGAGGCAGCCCAACAGATTCATGAGCGTCGACTTGCCGGAACCCGACGGCCCCATGATCGCCACGTACTCGCCGCGATCGATGCCGAACGTGACGCCGCGCAACGCGGGCACCTGGATGTCGCCGATGACGTAGGTCTTCGCGACGCCATCGAGCCGAACGACTCGCGCCGCGGTCCGCCGGTCGGGCTCGAGCACCTTACTCATAGCGCAAGGCGTCGATCGGATTCAAATACGACGCGCGCACCGCAGGATACGTGCCGAACAGGATGCCGACGCCGGCGGAAAAGCCGATGGAGACGGCGATGATGGGCAGCCATGAGAACGAGACGACGGCCCCGGTCAGCTTGGTGATGAGCGCGTGGATGACCAGCTCCGCCAGCAGGACGCCGACCACGAGTCCGATCAGTCCGCCGACGAGGCACAGCAGCAGCGCTTCGCTGAAGAATTGCAGCAAGATGTCGCCCCGGCTTGCGCCGATCGCCTTGCGGATGCCGATCTCGCGGGTCCGTTCGGTGACCGACACGAGCATGATGTTCATGATGCCGACGCCGCCGACGACCAGCGAGACGCCGGCGACGACGCTGATCACCGCGGTCAGGACGGCGAAGGTCTTCGAGATCGCATCGCTCGCCGATCCGATGTCCTGCTCGTCGTACTCCGCGCGCTGGCCGTGGAGTTTTTTGAGCTCCGCAATGGCGGCATTGCTCACCGTCGCGACGCTCGCGGCGCTCGGCGCCACCACGGCGAGCCCGAACAGATATTGCTCGCCGATCTCCGGGATGAGCGTGTACGGCACCGTGACCGTGACGTCGCCCGATCCGTTCCCGATGAGGCCGCCGCCGACGGGAGCCTGCAGCACGCCGACGACGAGGTAGTCGGCGCCGCTGAGCTTCACGGTGCGGCCCAGCGCCGGTTCGGCGCCGAACAGCTGCGTGCGCGCCGCATCCGACAAAATGCACACGTGGTGGCGACCGCTGACGTCTTCGTCGGTGAAGCGCCGGCCTTCCGCTAGCGGCGTCGAGTCGAAACCGACGCCCGCGCCGTCCGACTGCACGAAAAATGTTTGATCCGTGTGGTGCACGCGCGTTTCCATCGGCGCGTACAGAACCGGCTGCACGGCGACCGCATCGGGCACCGCACGGGCCACGCGTTGTGCGTCGCTATACCGGATGGCCGCGCTTTCGGGGTCCGGCTGATTTTCCTTCGGCGAGATGAGGCTCGACAGCTGCGAGTACGGCGCCAGCAGATTCTGCACGGAGCGATTCGTCGAATCGCCAACCGCGAGGATCGCGATGACGGAGCCCACGCCGATGATGAGCCCGAGCATCGTGAGCAGCGAGCGCAGGCGATTGCTCCACAGGATGCGCCACGCCTGCGAGCAGTACTCCACGAATTTACTCATGGCGCAGGGCCTCGATGGGCTCGAGGCGCGACGCGCGCACCGCGGGGTATGTGCCGAAGAAGATGCCGACGAGCGCGGAAAAGCTCAGGCTGCCCGCGATGAGCGGCAGCCATGCGATGGTCCCCGCGTGGCCGGCCAACTTCGTGATGAGCACGCCGCTCGCGGCGATCGCGGTGAGCACCCCGAGGCTCGTGCCGATGAGCCCGCCGACGACCGTGATCGCGACGGCTTCGAGCAGGAACTGCACGAGGATGTCGCGCTGGGTGGCGCCGATGGCTTTGCGGATGCCGATCTCGCGCGTGCGCTCGATGACGGACACGAGCATGATGTTCATCACGCCGATCCCCCCGACCACCAACGCGATGGCGCCCACCGCCGAGATGCCGATGGCGACGTAGTCGATCACGTTCAAGAACGCCGAGAATTCTTGCGAGATATCGATGCCTTGATATTTGCTGCGCGGCCCATGGATGCGCTTGAGAATGCTCTCGACCTCGTCGATCGTGCGAGCCGGCGACACGCCGTCGGCTGGGTAGACCTGCACGCTGTTGATGGTCGCGTTGGGCAATTCGTGGAAGGTCGAGTAGGGGATAAACACTACGTTCCCGCCGGCCGCGCCCGTATTGAAAATGCCAGCGGATATGTTCGCAAACACGCCGACGACGGTGAAGCGCCGGCCCGCGACGTGGATGTCCTTCCCCACCGCGCTCGCGTCGCCGAACAACTTCGTCTTCATCGGCCAGAGCAGCATCGCGACGGCTTTGGCGCCGTTGACGTCATCCGCGTCGAACCTGCGCCCCTCGGCGACCGGAAAGTTGTCGCCGTTGTAGTCGGTCCGCGACGTGAGCACGAAGACGTCGCGCGTATGCCCCGTGCGCATCGACTGATACGCGAAATAGCGCGGGTAGACGTGGGCGCACAGCGTGCAGCCGTCGCGCAGCGCCTGCACGTCGTGCCAGGTGATCTGCGAATTGCTCAGATAGGCGGATTCCGACTCGGGAGCGACGATGAGGCCCTGATTGCCGATGGTGCCGAGGAAGCCGCCGATGGCGGATGCCGCGCTCTGGCCGATGGCGAAAATCGCGATGACCGCCGCGGTGCCGATGATGATGCCGATCATCGTCAACGCCGAGCGCAAGCGGTTCGCCCACAACGCGTCGAGCGCGGCCCCGAAAAACTCGAAAAATTTCATGGAGTGGTATGTGCCGGCGAGCTCCGCTCGCACGCTACACGGCTGTGGCGATACGTCACGTGCTGGACGGGCTCGGCGTCGGGGTGGCTGCCGCCGCCTGCACCGGCGCGCCATCGTGCAGCGTCTTGAGATTGGAGGCGGCGACCACGTCGCCTTTCGACAACCCGGACGTGATGGCCACGTCCGTATCGTTGGCCAAGCCCTTCGTCACTTGCACCTTGTGCGCGTGGCCTTTGCGGATCACGTAGGCATAGTGCTTGCCGCCCTCGTCGAACACGGCCGCGAGCGGCGCGGTGATGGCATTCTTCGCTTCGCCCGTCACGATGTCGACGTCGCACGACATCCCGGCGCGCAAGAACGGGTATGGCCGCGAAAGCGAGATCGTGGTCTCGACATTCTTGGCGGCGTTCGCGGCCGAGCTCTGCTGCACGACGACAGGTGCGATGCGCGTGATGGTCCCCTCGAGCGTCCGGTTCGGAAAGTCGTCGCCGGTGATGATGACCCGCTGACCGAGCCGCACGCCGGAGATGTCCTGTTCGTCGACCTGTGCGCGCACGACCATGGGACCGGCGCCGGCAACCGTGAACAGCGTCTGGCCGGGCGTCACGGCGTCGCCGACCGCCAGATCGACCTGCAGGCCGTTGGTCGGCGAGGTGACCGTGCCGATCGTCTGGATGACGCCGTCGAACGGCGCGCGGACGTCGGTGTCCCCAAGCTGCTGCTCGTGCAGCTGTAAGGTGGCGGCGGCGGACTCCACGCCCGCTTGGGCGCTCGTCACGCCGTTCTGGTCGGCCTGGACCTGCGAATTCATCTGACCCGCCGTGTCCTGCAGCTCCTGTTTCACGAGATTGTATTGACTCTGCGCGGCCGCCAGATTGGTCTGCGCCTGTTGATACGCGGCGCGGTCCCGATCGAGTTGCTGCTTCGGCAAACCGTTGATCTTGTAGAGCGCGAGATCTCCCTGATACGTCTCTTGCGCCGTTTGCAGGTTGGATTGCGCGATCTGCAGCCCTTGCTGCGCCTGCACGAGCTGCGCTTCCCCCGACATGCCGAGCGACGAACCGGACATGAGTCCGGACAACTGGCCCTCTCGCTTGCCGTTGATGTCCGCCTGCAGTTTCGCTTGGGCGTTCGTCAACGTGGCCTGCGCCTGGGCAAGTGCGGCGCGGTCGGCATCCACCGTCGCGGCGATCTGGCGATCGTCGAGCTTCATCAACAGATCGCCCGCCGACACGCGCTGGCCCGGATGCGCGACGATGTCCACAATGTTGGCGGCCGTCTGAGCCGCGATGGTCGCGGTCTCGGGCAGATCGGTCACGCCGTTCTCCGGCAGCTTCACCGTGAGCGTCGCCTGCTTCACCGTCGCGGTCGTCACGTCGATGCCGCTCGAGTGATGAGACGCCGCCCCGATCAGGATGACGAGCCCGATGCCGGCGATCACGAGCACGATCGGCAGCCAGCGCGGCATCTTGCGTTTCTTCATCTATAAGGTTCCTGTTGCGAGCTTGAGCTTCTCCACGCCGAGCACGTATGCCACCTGCGCCGCCAACAGATTCATGGCGGCCTGCAGGTAGGATTGCTCGCTGGACACCGCGTCGATCTGGCCGGTGACCCCCACCTTATACTGCACTTGGGAGATGTCCGCGACCTGCTTGGCGAGTTGGGCGTTCGCCGCCGCGCTGGAGAGGTTCGCGCGATCGACCTGCAGGCGGCGCACCGCCTGGTCGACGTCGACGAGCGCTTGACGTTTGGTATTGTCGAGCGTGACCTGCTGCGCGCCGATGGCGGCGCGAGCGCTGGTGTGCGAACTGTGCGTCGCCCCCCAGTCGAGGAACGGCAGCGTCCACGTCGACTCCAGCCCGACGTTGTAGAAATGCGTGGCGCCGGGGCACGGCACCGTGAGGGGATTCGCTTGGCAGGCGGCGATCTGCTGCGCGTGCGCGGTGGGCGATTCCTGGTTGCCCCACGCGCTCGAGAAGCTGACGATCGGCCGGTTCGGCGCGTCGATCAGTTGGTTGGCGATGACCGAATTCGCCAGATTGTCCTGCGCGGCCGCGATCTCGGGGCGGTGGGTGAGCGCCACTGCATTGAGACGCGCGCCGTCGAGCGCCGGCTGCTGCGGCACGGGTATGCTGGCGAGCTGCACGAACTGGGTTTGCGGATCGGCGCCGATCACGAGCGCCAGATTTTCGCGCGCGTCTTCGGCGTCCGCCTTCGCCGACGCGAGCTGCTCGTCGCTCGCGGTCACCTGCACCTGCGCTTTGAGGCGATCGATGCCGGCGACGCGGCCAGCGGAATAGTTGGCGGTCGCGATGTCCAGCAGCCCTTTGTTGTACGCCAGCGCCGACGCATCGACGTTGGCGATGTCGACGTCCTGCAAGTACGTGTAGTAGGAGGTTTCTGCGTCGAGCGTGGTCTGCTCGCGCACGAGGCGCAGGTTTTCCAGCGCGGCATCCAGCGAATTCCTGGCCTGTCGCGCGCCCAGCGTGTCGCTGAGGTTGAAGACGTTGAGACTGCTGAGCAAGGCGGCGGTGTTCTGCGAGAAATTCGTGCTCGGCGTCAATCCGAACTGGGCGAAGGTGCCCGAATTCGAGGCACTCTGCTTGGTCATGATGTTCTGCAGCTGCCCTTGGATGAGCGGCAGCTGCAGCGAGCGAGCCTTGGCGAGCGAGGCGGCCGCGGACACCGCCTGCGAAAAGGCCTCTTGCACGTTGAGGTTGTGGTCTTGCGCGAAGGCGACGGCCTGCGCGAGCGTCATAGGTGCCGCAGACGGCGTTGGCGTCGGAGTCGGAGTCGGAGTCGAGTCGGCGAAAGCCGGTGCTCTGCCCAGCGCGATCGAGACGAAGCAAAACCAGAGGGCGCGTCGCAAGAGCCTCATTTCGCGAACAGCATCACGAAGCCGGCGATCAGCAGGCTGAAGATGATGGTGGTGACGAGCGCGGCCGTCCGGCTCATCTTCATCAGCTGCTCGAGTCCGATGAACGTGACGACATACGCCCAGATGTAGATGATGCCGTACGAGTACAAGAACGCGGAGAGCTTGGGTCCGCCGTGCACGACCATCGCGAGCGACGGCAACGCCAAGACGTCGAACGGCGAGTTGACGGCGTCGGGTCCTCGCATCGCGATGAGAATCGCATTCACGATCACGGCGATGGCCGAGATCACGTAGGCGTTGACCGCGAGCACCCACGCATTTCGGAATCGCGGAACGCCTCCGCCGAGTGCTGCGCCGATCAAGAAGACCACCGCTCCGATGAGCCAGCCGATCCACGGCTGGATGAGCGCGGCGATGATGTACGTGAACTTCGCGTACGGCTCGAACTTCGCCATGGCTGGTCCCGCCTGCGCCTGCTGATCGGCGGTCATCTGCGCAAGCTGCTGCTGCTGCATGACGTGACCCAGATGGATCTGCTCGGGCAGCATGATGAAGGTCGCGGCGACGGTGAGGATGATGCCCAAGACCGCCGCCCAGCCCCACATCGGCGTTCGAGACAGCTGCTCGAACGCCGCGCGCGGCGTCGCGATGATCGACAAGTAGGTGACGAAGCCGTTGGCGCGCTCCTGCGGCGCCGGAGAGTCGACCGCTGTGCTCACTCGTTATCCTCCTGTAGCAGCGATGGTTGCGGCGATGGTGCCTGCATCCGTCGCGGCGCTCGCCGTGCCGCTGTCGGGTGGCGCAGCCGCCGGAGTTGGTTTCGGCGCAGAAACGTCGGGCTTCGGGAATCCGCCCATGCCGAGCGCGGCAAGTCCGCTGATGGTGCCGAGCCCCATCGTCTCGACCGCGCTGCTCGGCACGACGATCATCGCGCCTTTTTCCTTCAATCCTTCGTAGAGCATGTTCATGGCACGCAGGTGCAGCGCGATCGGATCGCTCGCGTACGCCTTCGCCGCGGCCAGGAACGACTGCGAGATCTGTTCCTCCGCTTGGCCGAGGATGACGCGCGCCTGGCGCTCGCGTTCCGCTTGCGCCTGTCGGGACATCGCATCCTGCAAGTTGTCTGGGATTTGGATGTCGCGGATCTCGACCGACTGCACGGTGATGCCCCACGGCGTCGTGCGCGCGTCGATGGTCTGCTGCAGGCTTTCATCGACGGTTTTGCGGCTCGAGAGCAGATCGGCGAGCATGGTGGTGCCGATGATGTCGCGCAGCGCCGTCTGCGACGCCCAACCGATCGCGTCGCGATAGGACGCGACCTCGAGCGCCGCTTTCTTCGTATCCCAGACGATCCAGAACAGCACGGCGTCCACGTCGACCGGCACCGTGTCTTTGGTGAGCGTCTGCTCGGCCGTGAAGGTGCTGGTTTGGACCCGCTGGTCGATCCACGCTGCGACCGTATCGATGGCGGGGATCAGGAAGAAGACGCCTGGGCCTGCGATCGCGCGGAAATGGCCCAGCCGGAGCACGACGGCCTTTTCCCACGCCTTTGCGATCTGCAGCGAGGCGAGCACCACGATCGACAGCACGATCGCGCCGATGATGTAGGCCGCCGACTGCGTGACGACGGTCGCCACGGCTCCAAGGATGTAGAGCAGGATGGCGACGACCCAGGATACCGGATTCCCGAAGTGGACGGCTTGCCGTCCGGCGGTGACCGCACCGGCAGGAGCCGACGACGTGAATGTTACCGAAGGCATGACGATCGTTTCCTCCGCGTCTTCAAATGTGGTCTTCGCGCGCCACGCGAGCGATGCTTTTCATCAGCTCGTCGCTGCCGAACCCGAACGCTCTGGCTTCTCCGAGCGCGCGCCTGGCGATGTCTTTGATCCGCGTCGACTGGGCGGCGGCGTCCGGCTTTCGACTGCGCTCAGCCACGAAGGTGCCGCGTCCGCGCCGCGTCTCGAGCACGCCGTCGCGCTCGAGTTCGGCGTATGCACGGTTCACCGTATTCGGATTGATGGTGAGTTCCACCGCGACTTCCCTGACCGTGGGCAGCTGGTCGCCCGACTTGAGCCGGCCGCGCGAGAGCGCATGAAGGATCTGCTCCTTCAGTTGCAGGTAGACCGGAGCGCCGCTGGCCGGATCGACGTCGAGAAACTGCAAACCCCTCGTCCTGGATCTCCTTGTCCTATTGTCTTAAGTGTTTAGGACAACTCGAGTATAGCAATGCGGTTCTGCCGTGTCAAGCCACGCAAGGCGACTTGGAGCGGTCGGCTTTAGCCGACCGTTAAGGAAACGCAAGGCGACTTGGAGCGGTCGGCTTTAGCCGACCGTAAAGGAAACGCAAGGCGACCTGGAGCGGTCGGCTTTAGCCGACCGTTAAGAGGAGCGCAGTCGACGATGTTTGGCAGGCCCAGTAGGCGTCGCGCACCAAGCTGATCTGGTCATGACAAGTTCTCGACCGGCGCCGCTCGCCCGCGGGGCGCTGCTCGCGCTGCGCGTGGGCGCAGCTGCGATCGGAGCGTTCGCTCTTGGCGCGCTCGCCATCGGCGCCGTTGCGATAGGCAGCGCGGCGGTCCGGCGATTCGCGGTCGGTCGGGGCGCATTCGATTCGCTCATAATCGACGAATTGCGCGTGCGAAGCCTTCGCGTCGCCGAGCTTTCCGTCACCGATTCGCTGGCCATCCCGCCGACGACTGATTCGTCGCTACGCTCCTCACGGTCGGCTAAAGCCGACCGCTCCAGTTAACGTTGCGCTCCTCACGGTCGGCTAAAGCCGGCCGCTCCAGTTAACGTTGCGCTCCTCACGGTCGGCTAAAGCCGACCGCTCCAGTTAACGTTGCGCTCCTCACGGTCGGCTAAAGCCGACCGCTCCAGTTAACGTTGCGCTCCTCACGGTCGGCTAAAGCCGACCGCTCCAGTTAACGTTGCGCTCCACACGGTCGGCTAAAGCCGACCGCTCCAAGTACCGCTAAGCCGACCGCTCCAATTGACGCTGGGCATCTCCGGTGGGATGGACCATGCATTATGGTGGTTCCGATTCTGGCTGCCGTGCTCTTGACGGCGCTTCCCTGTCCGACACCCCATCCGCACAAGCAGTACGCGCGATGCGCGAGCGCATCCGCCAAGTCATCCAACATCATGCAGGAGCGTGCGCTGCGCCGCCGCGTCATCTGGATGGCGCGCATCGCATACCTCGAGCGGCGCGAGGCCGGCTTGTCGGAGCTTCTCGCGCAAACCCGAGCCGCGTCGCTGGAATTCCGGGATTCGAGAATCGCGCGCTTTCGCGGCCTTGAGGTCGGGCCGACGCTCGTCACGGCCGACTTTCTCGGCAGTCCCATCGTGCGCGTCACGGTCACCAACCGCGGCTCGAACGCTGCCGGCGCGCTGCTCATCGCCCATCTGCGCGATCGCGACGGCCGCTCGGCCGACGCGAGCGAGGCGGTGGAATCTCTTTCGCCGGGCGAGTCCCGGTCGGTCGAGATCCTCTGCCCGAACCGATTCATTCCCACGTCGATCGACTGGTCGGTTGTCTGGTTGTAAGCATCGCGCGGCGAGGGCGTTCGCCAGACCAGCTCGAACGCCGGGGCGATGAATCGCCGCGACTACATGCGGGTCGCCATCAGCCTCGCCATCCTCTGCGCGTCCGCCGTGATCTGCTCTCCAGCGACGGCGCTCGCCTGGGGCTTGGAAGGTCATGCGATCATCGGCGCGGCTGCCATGGCGCACCTCCCTGCAGACGTGCCCGATTTTCTCAAGGCACCCGCCGCGCAGGCCGAGATCGCCTACCTCAACGCGGAAGAGGACCGGCTCAAAATCGATGAAGACGTCGATCGTGCATGGTACCGGCAATGGAGCACCGACCACTACCTCGACGTGACCGACGACGGCAGCGTCGGCGGCTCGATCCGCTTGAGCGACCTGCCCGCCACGCGCGACGATTTCATCAAAACGCTGTGGACCGGCTCCCATCCGGTCGATCCGTACGACGTGGGTTTCCTTCCATACGCGATTCTCGAGGGCTACCAGCAGGTCCGAGCGGATTTCGGGTTGTGGCGGATGGCGACGACGCCGCAAGAACGCGCGTGGCGAGCGCAGCTGACGGTTCACGACATCGGCATGTTCGCGCACTTCGTCGGCGACGGCTCGCAGCCGCTGCACGTGTCCGTTCACTTCAACGGCTGGGGCGACTTTCCGAATCCGAACGGCTATTCGCAAAGCCGCACGCTTCACGCAGATTTTGAAACGGGATTCGTCGATCGCTACGCCGACGCACATGCCGTCACTGCACTGGTCGCGCCCGCGCAGACGTTCGACGCGGTTCCGCTGAGCGCGATCGAGCGCTACCTCGGCGCCACGAATGTGCAGCTCGCGCCGCTCTATCAACTCGAAAAGCGCGGCGGCTTTGCGCTGACCGATTCGACGAGCTCGATCCACCTCGAAGCCGTTCGTTTCACCGACGCGCGGCTCGCGGCGGCTGCGACGATGCTCGATTCGCTTATCGAGACGGCGTGGCGCACGAGCGCGCAGATCCACAACGGATAGGCCCAGTCCCAGGTCGCGCGCCGCACGGAGCCTAATCATCTTCCGAGATGCGGCATAGTTTTTTCCCGGTCGACTCTTCTCGCGAGAACAACGACGCGTTGCCCGAGCCGCCGCGAGGCGAATACCTGCGCGTGGTCTCTCTCGGCGGCTGCGGCGAGATCGGCCGCAACATGGTGGTCTACGAGACCGCCTCGGACATGGTCGTCGTCGACGCGGGGGTGCAGTTCCCCGAAGAGGAGATGCTCGGCGTCGATCTCGTGATCAACGACGTCTCGTACCTGCTCGAGCGGGCGAAAAAAGTGCGCGCGCTCCTGCTCACGCACGCGCACGAAGACCACGTCGGCGGCGTGCCGTATCTGCTCGCGCAGCTCAATCTGCCGGTGTACGGCACCGACGTCACGCTCGCGCTGCTGCGCGGGAAGCTCAAAGAGCACAAGCTCGACAGGACCGCTCAGCTCAACGTCGTCGATCCCGGCGACGAGGTGCGTTTGGGAAACCTCACGGCGCACTTCATCCGCATCACGCACAGCGTGTCGGGCTCATGCAGCATCGCATTGCGCACGCCGGCGGGCACGGTCATCCATACCGGCGATTTCAAATTCGACCAGACGCCGATCGACGGCAAGCCGTCCGACATCGGCGCGCTCGCGCAATACGGAAAGGATGGCGTGCTGCTGCTGTGCTCGGATTCCACGAACGCCGAGCTGCCCGGCCACACGCCGTCCGAGCGCGTGGTCGGCGAGACGTTCAAAGACATCTTCGCGCACTGCGACGGTCGCGTCATCGTCACCATGTTCGCGTCGAACGTGCCGCGCCTGCAGCAGACGGTCGACGCCGCCGCACTCTACGGACGAAAAGTCTGCTTCGTCGGCCGCAGCATGCAAAACGTCGCGAGCATCGCGATCGAACACGGCTACCTCGAGCTCGCTCCGAGCCAACAGATCCGCGAGCACGAGCTCGACGAGTATCCTCCCAACAAGCTCGTGATCTGCACGACCGGCAGTCAGGGCGAACCAACCTCCGCCCTCGTGCGCATGGCCGCACGCGACCATCGCCGGGTGAAGCTCGTCGCCGGCGACACCGTGATCTTGTCGGCCACCCCGATTCCGGGCAACGAGCGCAGCGTCGGGCGAACGATCAACAACCTGTTCAAGCTGGGCGTCGACGTCATCTACGGCCGGCAACGCATGGCGCACGTCAGCGGACACGGCTGCCAAGAAGAGCTGCTGCTCATGCTCAACCTGACGAAGCCGAAGTTCTTCATGCCGGTGCACGGCGAGTACCGCATGCTGGTCCAACATGCCGAACTGGCGCGTGAGACCGGCATCCAGGCCGCCAATCTGTTCGTCGTCGAAAACGGTGACGTCGTGCAATTCGCGGACGGGCGCGCCGAGCGGGTCGGGCGCATCTATGGCGGCCCGGTGTACGTGGATGGCCTCGGAGTCGGAGACGTCGGAGAAGTGGTGCTGCGCGACCGGCGCCACCTGTCGGTCGACGGCATGATCGTCGTGACGGTCACGGTTGACAGCACGGACGGCAAGGTGCTCGCGGGGCCGTTCATCACGTCGCGCGGCTTCACGTACGGCGCGCCAGGCGACGATGGCATCATCGAAGACGTGCGCCGCGAGGCGATGGCGATCATGGAAGTCGGCGCGCAGCAGGGGCTCACGGAGTGGGCCGCGATCCGCGAGCACGTGCACAAGGGATTGCAGAAATTCATCTTCGATAAGACCAAGCGTCGCCCGATGATCGTCCCGGTCGTGATGGAGGTCTAACCAGATCGCGCTCGTTCTCGACGTCAGCGCGGTCCTCGGCGCGCTCGCGGTCGTCGGCCTCGCCATCGCGGCGTGGCCGGCGCTGCCCGCCCGCATTCCAATCCACTTCGGCATCAGCGGGCTGCCCAATGGATATGGCCCGAAGGCGGCCATCGCGATTTGGCCGATCGCGGCGCTCGGTTTCGTCTTCGGGTTCGGCGCGCTCTCGTATGCGCTCGGCCAGGGCATTCTGCAGCCGAAGCCCGGCAGCGACGTGGGGCGGACGCTGATGCTCCTCGCATGGATCAGAGTTGAAGTCGTCCTGCTGCTCCTGTACATCGAGTGGCTGACGATCGAGGTCGCCGTGGGCAGAGAGCAGCGCATCAATCCGCTTGTGCTGATCGCGGTCGTCGTCGCGGCGATCGGCACCACGGTCTTCCTCATCGGCAGACGATGACGCATCGAAGGCGGCGCGCGCGTGCCCATCGAACGTCTGTGCGGGCCGGCGAATCACGGATCGTTCGACCCAGACGATGAAGCGCATCAAGACCATGGCCCGCTCGCGGCGCGTCGACAAGCTGCCCGGGCTGACGCTCAACCTCGAGATCCTCGGCGCCGCGCTGTTCTGCATCGCGCTGCTGCTGGCGCTCGCCTTGTCCTTTCCGCACGGCGGCGCCGGCGCCGCCGGTTCCGTGGCGAACGTCACGCTGCATGCGTGGTTCGGGGCGGCTGCCTGGCTCGCGGTAGCGGCGCTGGCGGTCGTCGGAGCGATCATCTTCCTCGAACTGCACGTTCCGTCGACGATGGCGGCGTATGCGGCCTGCGCGGCGGGAGCATTTTTCGCCATCGACGGGCTGCTGGGGATGCGCGCCCGAGGCGGCGCGTTCGGCGGCGCGCTGGCGCACGGCCTGACGTGGCTGTTCGGTTCGGCGGGCGCCGACATCGTGTTCATCTTCTTGGTGGTGGCGTTCGTCGTCACGCCGACCGGCATTTCGCTCAAGCGCACGATCGGCGGGGCGGCCGTCGCCGCGGCGCGCGCCTCGACCTCGATCGCCGACAGAGCGCGCGAGTTCGCCGCCACGCACTCCACGCTTGCCCCCAACGGCGTCATCGAACCGCCGTCGCACTGGACGCCGCCCGCCGAGCCAGTCAAGGCGGTGGAATTCGAACAGCCGCTCGAACCGCAACCAGCGCAGGAATTGCTCGTGCCTTCGCCAGTCGAGCGTCCGCCGGCGGCGGCGAATATCGTGCCGGTGGAAAAGCCGAAGCCCGCGCGCGATCGCAAGGTCATCGGCCAGTATCGTTTGCCCGATTTCGCGCTCTTCGACCCGCCGGAAAAACGCGTCCAGAGCGAGACGAGCGCCGCGCTCTTGCTCGAAGAGACGCTCGCGTCGTTCGGGGTGGCTGCGAAAGTCACGCACATCGAGCGCGGGCCGAGCGTCACGCGCTACGAACTGACGCCGGCCAGAGGCGTGAAGGTCAGCTCCATCCGATCGCTCTCCGATAACATCCAGCTCGCGCTTGCGGCGCAAACGCTGCGCATCGAAGCGCCGATTCCCGGCAAGGCGGCGGTCGGCATCGAGGTTCCCAACACGTCGGTGTCCACCGTCGCGATCCGCGAGATCCTCGACTACTTGCCGAAGGCCGAAGGCAAGCTGTCGATCGGATTGGGTAAAGACATCACGGGCCGTCCGATCGTCGCCGATCTCACGCGCATGCCGCACCTGCTGGTCGCCGGCGCGACCGGCGCGGGCAAGAGCGTCTGTCTCAACGTCATCATCAGCTCGCTGCTCGCGACCTGCACGCCGGATCACGTGCAGATCGTGCTCATCGACCCGAAGCGCGTCGAGCTGGCGGCGTACGATGGGGTGCCGCACCTCATCAGCGACTGCATCACCGACCCGAAACTGGCGGCGGGCGCGCTCTACGAGCTCACGCGCGAAATGGACGCGCGCTACGAGCGCTTCGCGCAAGCCGGCGTGCGCAAGATCGAAGAGTACAACGAGCAGCATCCGGACGAGCGCCTGCCGTACATCGTCGTGGGCATCGACGAACTCGCGGACCTCATGCTGGTCGCGCCGACGCGCGTCGAGACGAGCATCTGCCGCATCGCGCAGCTGGCGCGCGCGACGGGCATCCATCTGGTGATCGCCACGCAGCGGCCATCGGTGGACGTCATCACGGGTCTCATCAAAGCGAATATTCCGTCGCGCATCGCGTTCGCGGTGTCGTCGCAGGTCGATTCGCGAACGATTTTGGACATGGCGGGGGCGGAGCGGCTGCTCGGCCGCGGTGACATGCTGTATCTGCCGATCGACGCGCCCAAACCCGTGCGCGTGCAGGGCGCGCTCGTCACCGGCGCGGAGATCGAGCGGCTGTGCGGGTTTTGGCGCGAGCAAGAAGAGCCGGAGAACCGCGCGACGATCTCGCCCACGGAGCTCGAAGACGAGGACGGCGGCCCGGCGGACGAACTCGCTTTCGACGCTGCCAAGCTCATCGTCGAGCGCCAGATGGCGTCGGTCGCGCTGCTGCAGGCGGAACTGAAAGTCGGTCATCCGCGCGCGGTACGCCTGATGCGGATCTTGGAACACTATCGCGTGGTCGGGCCCGCCGAAGGGACTAAGCCGCGCAAGATACTCGTCGGCGACGCCGACATGGATCAAGTCGCCGCATTGCTCGCCGTCTAATACTAAACCGTCATCGCACCACAGGCCGGTTCCGGCGAACCGTCGAACCGCTGGCAACCATGCCGTCGACTGCGCCTTCGTTCGACGCGATCGCCGAAAAGATCCGCGCGCGCGAGCCGTTGTCGCGCACCGAGGGCATCTATCTCTACGAGCAAGCGCCGTTCCACGAGCTCGGCAAGCTCGCGCACCGCGTGCGCACCGAGAAGAACGGCGCCCGCGCCTACTACGTCTTCAAGCGCTATCTCAACACCACCAACGTGTGCTATGCGGGCTGCAAGTTCTGCTCGTTCGCGGCGCACGAAACGGAGTCGCGAGCCTATCGCTGGTCGGCAGCGGAAATCGTCGAGAAGGCGTGCGCGCAGCCGAACGACTACGACGAGCTTCACATCGTCGGCGGCCACGATCCCAAGCAGACGAGCTTCGAGTTTTGGATCCCGGTCATCGAGGAGCTGCACCGCCGCATCCCGCACGTCCAGCTCGCGCTCTTCACCGCCGCAGAAGTGGACTACATGTGCAAGCGCGCGCGCTGTTCGTACGCGCAGGGTCTGACCCGGCTGCGCGACGCCGGCGTCACGTCGCTCAACGGCGGCGGCGCCGAGATCCTGGTCAAACGCGTGCGCGACCTCGTGTGCCCGCACAAAGCTTCGTCGGAAGAATGGCTGGAAGTCCATCGCGTGGCGCACGGCGTCGGCATGACCACCAACTGCACGATGCTGTACGGGCACGTCGAGACGATCGCCGAGCGCGTCGAGCACTTAGCGCTGCTGCGCGAGCTGCAGTCGCAGACCGGCGGCTTCAAGTGTTTCGTGCCGCTCGCGTTCCATCCGGAAGAGAACGACCTCGAGGAGTATGGCTGGACGCAGGGCATCGACGACCTGCGCACGATCGCCGTTTCGCGGCTCATGCTCGACAATATCCCGCACATCAAGGCGTACTGGATCTCGTACGGCATCAAGATGGCCCAGCTCGGCCTCCATTTCGGCGCCGACGACATCGACGGCACCGTCGATAACGAGCAGCGCATCTACCGCGACGCGGGCAGCAAGACCGACCAAGCGACGCCGCTCGACGAGCTGCGCCGAGCGATCACCGAAGCCGGCTTCGTCCCCACGCGTCGCGATCTCGTCTACGGCGTCCTGGAACCGGCCTCGGCCTGAGCATGGCGACGTCTGGGCCGCGCTGCGGACGCATCGACTACACGAACGACTTGCCGGTGTACGCCGCCTTTGACGAAGGGGCGCTGTCTTTTCCCGGAAGCGTGCGAGCAGGGGTTCCGGCAGAACTCAACCGCGCGTTGCTGGCCGGCGACCTCGATTGCAGCCCGATCTCATCATTCTTCTACGCGCAGCATGCCGATGAACTCGTCTTGCTGCCCGGGGTGTGCATCGGCTCGCGCGGCGCGGTGCGAAGCATCGTCTGCGTGTCCGCAACTCCTCCGCAGCGGCTGTCCGACGCGCCGATCGCCGTGACGAAGGAATCCGCGACGGGCCGAGCGCTGTTCGAAGCGATCTGCCGCAGCCGCTTCGGATTTGCGCCAAGCCTCGTCGAAGCCGACGATCCGTACGCGTCGTATCTCGAAGGCGGAGCGTGCATCGTCATCGGCGACAAGGCCATCGACGCCGCGCTCGCCGCGCCCGCGGCGCACGTGCACGACCTCGGCGTCTTGTGGCACGAACAGTTCCAAACGCCGATGGTCTACGCCGTGTGGGCGTCGCGGCGTGAATTTGCGGCGCGCGAACCGCACGCGCTGCGCGCCGTCGGCGACGCGCTCGCCGGCGCGCTGGCGTGGGGATTCGCGCATCCCGACCGCGTGCTGGACCGCGCGCAACGCGCGCACCCGCGCCCCGAAGGATTTTACGCTGAATATTACCGCGGGCTGCTGTTCGCGTTCGATGCCGAAGCGCAGGCGGGCTTGAGCCGATTCTTCTCGGTTGCGGCCGCGTGCGGCATGCTGGCTGCGGCGCCCGACCTCACGTTCGTCGATGGAGCTCTCGAGCGTGTCTGACGCGCCGATCGAGCGCCTGCTCGAACGGGCCGCCGACGGCGAGCGCCTCGGGCTCGATGACGGTGTGCGCGTCTACCGCGAAGCGTCGATCCACGATTTGGGCCGCGCCGCGCACGAGCGCCGCAGCCGCCTGCACCCTGGTCGCGAGGTGTCGTACGTCATCGATACCACCATCAACTACACGAACATCTGCGACGTGCACTGCTCGTTCTGCGCGTTCTTTCGCCCCGAGGGCCACCCCGAGGGTTACACGATGACCCACGACGAGGTGTTGGCTCGCGTGCTCTATGCGGTCGAGCGCGGCGCCACGCAGATCATGATCCAGGGCGGCGTGAATCCCGACCTGCCGATCGGCTATTACGTCGACCTCTTCACGAAGGTTCGCGATCGATTTCCGAACGTCGATATCCACTCGTTGTCGACGAGCGAGATCTGCGGAATCGCCAAGCGTGAAGGCATGTCCGTGCGCGGCGTGCTCGAGACGCTGCGCGAAGCTGGGTTGAAGTCGCTGCCCGGCGCCGGAGCCGAGATTCTCGTCGAGCGCGTGCGCAAGCGCATCTCCGCTCGCAAGATCGACGACGACCGCTGGCTCGAAGTCATGCGCGTCGCGCAAGGGCTCGGGATGCCGACCACCGCCACGATGATGTTCGGCTCCGTCGAGACGGACGCGGAGCGCATCATGCATCTCCACGTGCTGCGAGAACTGCAGGACGAGACCGGCGGCTTCACCGCGTTCATCCCCTGGTACTACGTTCCGTTCAAGACGCCGCTCAAAGGCCGTGAGGCGAGCGGCATCGACTATCTGCGCGTGCTCGCGATCAGCCGCCTGTATCTGGATAATTTCCCGCACATCCAGTCGTCCTGGCTGACGCCGGGGCTGAAGCTGGGCCAGCTCGGCTTGCTCTTCGGCGCCGACGACATGGGTGGAACAATCCTCGAGGAACGCGTCGTCACGCTCGCGGGTAGTTCCAACTCGGCGAGCCGCGCCGATCTCGAGAAGGCCATCCGGCGGGCGGGCTACATCCCGGTCGTGCGCGACACCTATTTCAACACGCGCGACTACCCGCTGGCCACCCCCGCATAGAAGGTGTTGTAGAGGTCGACCTTGGTCGACCTTAGCGCGCGACGATTCGGAAGAACTCGACCAGCGATTCGACCGGCGGCGGCAGGGGCAGCGAGCCCACGATCGCGGCGAAGAAAGCGTCCTGCACCGCTTGGGGAGTGAACGCCGCCAGGCGCTTCACCAGCTCGCGCACGTTGAACTCCGTGACGTACGCGGCGTCCGGCCCAAGCGTCTTGCGGAAATTGAACGAATCGGCGAGCAGATACCAGAGTTCGCCGACCCGATCGACGCGCATGGCCAGCGCGTAGTGCAGCGTCTCCTCGCGGACGGTCGTCGACTTTCGGCCCACCGACGAGAGAAGGCCCACCGGCAGGCCGGTCGTCGCGGTCAGGGCGACGGAGCTCAATGCGGGTCCTGCGCCCTTCGGAGGCAGCTGCGTCACGGATTCACGGCGGATGCGCGCGCCGTGGAGCGCTCGAACGTCAGCGACGCCGACGATGCGCTCGGCGTCCCCATCGGCGAGCGTGATCCGAAGCGTCTTCGCTGCGTGATCGAATGCGATGGTTTTCATGCGCGCGTTCGGCGGCAGCTTGACGTCATATTGCGTGGTGATGGTTTCATCGGGCGTCATGTCGGCCGTCCTTACGTGTGCCACGGATCGGAGACGAAATTATCCACGTGTTGGTCAGCGTACTGACCCGAAACCTTTGCCTGCGTGATCGCGCTCATCAGGGTCGCCCCGGCGTCGTTCACCAGCGAGATGCTGATGACGCTGAACGCTGCATACGGGTCGTTCGGATTCGCGGCGGCCATCTCGATGATGACGTGGTCGGTCGTGTCGTACAGGTCGCGGGTACGCGTATCGATCGCGCCCACGATGAGCTCGTAGGAGTCCTGGTGGCCGCTGCGCCGCTTGTGGTCGAGCCGCAGCAACTTGTGGACTTGCTCCTCTTGCATTCCGAGCGTGATCCCGAACGGGCCGACGTAGAGCGGATCGGAGGCGATCGTGACCGCGACGACGCGATCGTGCTGGAGCAGAACCTGCCCGAACGGATACGTCATGACGTCCGCGCTGATCGCACCCAACAGGAACGGTCCCCGCTGCGATGGTTTGCCCAGGATCTTTTCGACGCCGTCGCGCGATATGCCGGGGATCACGCCGGGTCGATAGCCGTTCTGGCTCTGCGCGCGCGGCCCGCAGCCGACCACGAGCAGCACGACGCAGGCGGCGAACAGCACGCGCTTCACGTGCCCGCGCCGATCTCGCACGATTCGAAGTCAAACTCGTACACGCCGAGCCCGGCCTGCACTGGGTGCAGTTGCAGATCGTGGGAGCCGAAGCGCGTGTTCATCACCAGCTCGTATTCACGCGGCGCATCCACCACGACGTACGAATGGCCGCTCGCGTCGAAACGAACGTCGCTGCCGGCATCTTCCCTGGCGAGCGGCTTGCCGTCCTGCACCACGAACGCCGTGAACGAGCCTGCCTCGAGCTGCCATCGCAAGCCGTCGCCCGGGCGCGAGCCTGGTCATGAATCGATGATGCCGGATGCAAGCACCTCGTCGCCGCTCGGACTGTAGAGCACCAACAGTTGACCGGGCGTGACCACCGGCACCGCGCGTTCGAACTCCACGGATAGGCGCCCATCTCTCGCGCGCGCCCCCGCTGGAACGGCTGCGCTGCGGTAGCGGCACACCGCGACCCCGTGCGCGTCTTGTTGCGCGAACAGGTCCGGGCGGATCAGATTCGCGTGGCTGCACTCCACGCGCGTGCGAGCCAGATCCTGTCTGCGGCCAACGATGACGGCGTTACGAGTGCGATCGATCCGCACGACGTACCACGGCCCGTCCGCGAGATCGTCCGGAAGCCCTTTGCGCTGGCCGACGGTGTAGCCCAGCAGACCGCGATGCGCGCCCACCTCGCGGCCGTCCAGCGAGACGACGGGCCCCGAGCGCGCGCTCTCCGGAAAGCGGCGCTCGATAAAACCACGATAATCGCCATCGACGAAACACAGGTCCATCGAATCTGGTTTCTCGGCCACCTGCAGCGCGCGTTCGCGCGCCAGGCGGCGCGTCGCATCCTTCGTCAAATCGCCGAGCGGCGTCACGACGCACGCAAGCTGCTCGGGCTGCAACCCCGCGAGCATGTACGATTGATCCTTCGAAGGGTCGGCCGCCCGGAACAGGCGCGGTCCATCGGCATCGTGGCGGACGCACGCGTAGTGCCCGGTGACGACGGCATCGGCTCCCAGCACGCGAGCGAAGTCGAGGAGCGCGCCGAACTTGACCAAGTTGTTGCATGCCACGCATGGGTTGGGCGTTCGCCCCGCCAGATACTCGTCGCAGAAATAGCGTATCACGGCACGTTCAAACGCGCGCTCGAAGTTGACGACGAAGTGCGGGATGCCCAGCTCGCCGGCGACGCGCCGCGCGTCTTCGTACGCCGTCGGGCCGCAGCATTGACGGACCTTGTCGCTCAGCTCTCCGAGGCCGGGGCTCCACAAGCGCATGGTGACGCCGACGGATACCAAGCCCGCCTCGGCTGTGAGCGCGGTCGCGACAGCGCTGTCGACGCCCCCGCTCATCGCCGCGAGGACGCGACGTCCGTCACACCCGTCGAGCAGTGCGCGAACGGAGTTCGCCGCGTCGGCGGCGGCATCGGTGCTAAGCGATTCGGCGATCATGCGGCTTTCACGGAGGGAGCGGATTGCGATTTCTCCAATTCTTGCAAGGGCCACAGCCTCCATTTCCACCCCCCTCAGGAGTACGTTTCGCCCGTGCCGATCGGTTTAGAACTCGCCGCCGCTCGCGAGGCGAAGGGGATGACTATCTCCGACGTCGCCGCGCGTCTGAAGATCCGAGCGATGTTCGTCGACGCCATCGAGCGCGACCGCTGGGACACGATCGGCGAACCCGTCTACGTGCGCGGCTTCGTCAAGAGCTATGCCCGCTTCATCGGTCTCGATCCGGCTCCGCTGCTCGACGAACTCAGCGCGACGTATCCAAGCCGACCGCCGGTGAACGATCCCGCCGTCGAACCGCAGAGCGAGGCGCGCGACGAGTACGGCTACGACACGCACGTGCGCGCGCAACGTCAGTCGAGCTTCTATACGTGGCTGCTCGGCGCGCTCACGCCGATCGCAGCCGTGCTCGTCTATCTCGTCGTCCGCGTGTATTTTTTTGCGCCGCAAGACACGACCGCATCGACGCAGATGCAGACGCAAGCGCAACCGGCGGTCACGACCGCTGCGACGCCGGCCGCGGTCGCGGATCAATCGGGTCTCTATTCTTCGAGCGAGCAAGCGCGAGGCGTGGTCCTGCGGCTGCAGCTCACTCAGGACTGCTGGCTGTCGGTGACGGTCGACGGCAAGCGCGTCGTGTACGAGACGCTGCGCGCCGGCACCGTGCGCGAATTCCGCGCGACGCACGCGATCACGCTGCGCGCCGGCAACGCCGGCGGCGTCATCGCCGCCGTCGACGGCCAACCCTTAGGCACGCTGGGCACGAACGGTCAAGTGCAGGACCGCACCTTCGCGGCGAAGACGAACGGCCTGGGCGGCCCAAATCCGGGTGAGTGAATTCTCCTTCGATATCGTCTCGCGGGTCGATAAGCAGAGCTTGACGGACGCAGTCGAGCAGGCCAAGCGCGAAATCGCCACCCGATTCGACTTCCGCGGCTCCAAGTCGTCGCTCGACCTCGCCGACGGCACCATCACGATCGTCGCCGACGACGACATGAAATTGCGCAACGTCGTCGACATTCTGCAGAGCAAGTGCGCGAAGCGCCAAGTCCCGCTCAAGGCGCTCTCGTACGGCAAAGCGGAGCCCGCGGCGCAGGGCACGCTGCGCCAAGTCGTTTCGGTTTCCAACGGCATCCCGACCGACAAGGCCAAGAAGCTGGCGGACGCCATCCGAGCGGCAAAATTGAAGGTGACGACGCGCATTCAAGACGAGCAATTGCGCGTCGCCGGATCGTCGAAGGACGAATTGCAGAAGGTCGTCGCGCTCGTGCGAGGCATGGACCTCGATTACGCGGTCCAGTTCGTAAATTATCGATGAGAAACGGCGCCTGCTCGGTCGGCTAAAGCCGACCGCTCCAAGGGCAAGCGCAAACGCCCGGCTAAGGCCGATTGCGACAAAGAAGGAAGCGAATTGAATAACGAGTCGAGCATCCCGCAGCCCGGCCCACCGCGCCAGAAGCGACGCAATCTCGTGGCCCTCGGACTGGTCGGGCTCGTGCTGGTGGCCGCCGCCGTCGGCTGGGTCCAGCACAAGGGCGGCGTCCGCTATCTGTTCGCTTCGGTTCCGTTCCTGTCCCCGCCGGACCTCACACAGGTGTTCGGCAAACAGAAGCTCCACGTGCTCGTGATGGGTGTCGACGAGAACTGGACCGACACCGACCAGATGTATACGAATTTCACCCGGTCCGATACCATGATGGTCGTGATGATCGATCTCGCGTCCAAGCACGTGAGCGTGCTGTCGGTGCCGCGCGACCTGTGGGTCTACATCCCGAAGTCGGGCTACGGCAAGCTCAACGAAGCGATCGAGGATGGCGGACCCGAGCGCGCCGAGCTCGCGGTCGAGAAGAATCTCGGCACGCCGCCCTTCGACTACTACGTCGTCCTGAAGATCGACGCCACGAAGAACATCGCCGACGCGCTCGGCGGCCTCGACGTCAACGTCGAAGAGAACATGGACTATGACGACTCGTGGGGCCACCTGCACATCCATCTCAAGAAGGGACCGCAGCATCTCAACGGCGAGCAGCTCGTCGGCTACACGCGCTTTCGCCACGATCCGGAAGGCGATCTCGGCCGCATGCGACGCCAACGCCAAGTGATTCAAGATCTCATCCACCAGATCAAGAACCCGTCGATCATTCTGCGGCTGCCCGAAATGCTTCAGATCGTCCAGCAGAACGTGCGCACCGATATGCCGGCCGACAAGATGCTCCAACTCGCCGAGGGCATGAAAGACGTCACGCCGTCGATGGTGCACTCCGCGCAGGTCCCGGTGAACGTCGGCTGGACGGACGGGGAATCGGTCGTGTATGCGGACACCACTGCGCAAGCGCTCGTGCACAAGTATCTGGTCGTCGGGTTCAACGGCCAATTCGATCCGTCCACGGTTCACGTGGAGGTGCATAACGGCTCCGGCATGCCGGGCGCCGCGTCAGCGCTTGCCGACTACCTGCGCCAGCGCGGCTTCACGGTCGTTGAGACCGGCAACGCGCGCGATTTCAACGTCCGCAAGACCACGGTGACGGGCGCAGATCAGAAGATCGTGGGCGAGGTCGCAAAGCAGCTCCCGGTCGCCAACCCGCTGCTGACCACGAGCCAAGTGAACGGCGGCGACGTCGACATCATCGTCGGTCAGGACTATCGCACGCAGTAGCGCGAACTCGCTGTGGCGGACCGTTCGAGCGCTGGCCGCGGCGTGTGCGATCGTCGCCGTCGTGGTCTTAGTGCGGCGCTGGGTCCATCATGCGCAGCTCGAGCTGGTGCCCGTGCTCGTGCCACCGGGTTCCAACGTCGCTGCGCTGCTGCACCCGCCCGTGCCGGCGCTGCTTGCGCGCATGGCCCGCGACGTATCGGAATCGCTCTCGCCGCCGCAGCGGCGCAGGCTCGCGGTGCTGACCTTTGACGACGGCCCGTATCCGGTGACGACGCCGGCGTTGATTGCGCGCTTGCGCTCGCTGGGCGTGCCGGCGGATTTCTTTCTGATCGGAGACGACGTCATCACGCAGCCCGCCATCGCGATGCAAGCGGCCGCAGCCGGTATCGAGCTCGGCAATCACACCTTGACGCATCCGGAACTCGTTGCCCTCGGGCCGGCGGCGCAGCTCGCCGAGATCGCGGGCGGCGCGCGAGCGCTCTCGCGTGTGACTGGGCGAGACCCGGCGTTCTTCCGGCCGCCGCACGGCAACTATGAAGCGGCAACCCTCTCCGCGGCCGCTCAGGCGAACGAGACGGTGGCGCTCTGGGATATCGATCCCGGCGACTGGCGCACGCTCACCGCAGACCAGATCGTGGCCTCGGTGTTCAAACAAGCGCGGGCGCCGGCGGTCATCCTGTTCCACAACGGCAAGGAAGCCACGATCGAGGCACTGCCGCGCATCGTCGCGGAATTTCGGCGTGCCGGTTTCGACTTCGTGACGCTCTCCGAACTGCAGCGCGAAATGGCGGCGGACGAGATCAACGATCCCGTCCGCGTCCGGTTGCCCTGACCTCGAGCGCCCTACGGCCCGAACGTCACTCCGTCCGGGCTCGTGAACCCTGGAATGGTCGCGACGGGCGTGCTGGTCGCGGTAAACGGCGGCGAGTAGATGGTCACGGTCGTGCCGCCGTCGTTCGCGACGTAGAGGTTGCCGTGCGAATCGAACGTCATCCCAGCCGGTCCTACGAGGCCGCTCGACACGCCGCTGATCGTGGTCGTCGGCGCGCCGGAGGCGGTGAACGGCGGCGTGAAGATGAAGATGCTGTTGGCCAAGAAGTCGGAGACGTAGAGATTCCCGGCACTATCGAACGCCACACCCACCACGTTGGTGAAGGCGGCCGGCTTGATCAAGAGCGTGCTCGTGCTGGTGCCGGAAAACGGCGGCGTAAACACGTGGATCGAGTCGGTCCCCGGATCGACCAAGAACAGCCGGCCGCTCGAATCGAACGCGAGCTGAGCCGGAGTGGTGATGGTCGCGCCGTCGGTGAACGCGAACGCCGGCGCGCTCGTGCTGGTCAGCGGCGGATTGTAGACGCTCACCGACTTGGCGGTGAAATCACCGACGTAGAGATTGCCCGACGAATCGAAGCCGAGCCCAGACGGGTGCGTCAGCCCGGTGGAGATGACCGCGCTCGTCGTGCTCCCGCTGGTCACCAGGGGCGCGTAGACTTTGACGTTGCCAGCGCCGCTGTCGCTCACGTAGATGTTGCCGTTGTTCTGCACCGCGTCGAACGGCAAGCTCGAGCCTGCTCCCGGCGCGACGACTGCCACGGGCGTGCTCGTATTGGTGAACGGTGGCGCGAACACCGACAGGGTGCCGCCCGTGCGGAACTCGGTCACGTAGAGCCGCGGAAATTGCGGCGGCGGCGTCGTGCCCGGCGGCGGAAGGCTGACTTGCTGGCTGTTGCAGGCGACGCTGGAGGCGGCGGCGGCGATGAGCGCAACGAAGAACGGCGCATGACGCATGGAACGATCCCTCCCATGGACGATCCGTAGGGTTGAGGAGTTTGCGAGGCGTAGGCGTCCTCCTGTAGGGAAGGATCGGCGCGCCATGTCCAGGCAGATCATCAAGACGCGACCTCAGCGACCATACATCGTGACCCGCATCATTCTGGTGGCGATCGCGCTGATCGTCATCCTCATCGCCATCGCCTATTCCATCGCGGAGCATCGCGCGCGCATCCACAACGCAGCGCTCTCGGCGCGGGCGCTCATCCGGCAGGACATGCCTGAGGCGTTTTGGAACCCACAAAGCCCGCTCATCGCAGCCGCCTGAGGACACGATCGCATGCACGTGTACGTTCGAGGCAAGAACCTTCGGCTGCCCAGCACGGCCCGCGCCTATGCCGAAGAGAAGATCAGCCACCTGACGCATTACCTGGACAACATCGTGGACGCGCACGTCACCATCCACACCGAGCGCAAGGACTACATCGTCGACGTCACGCTCAATCTGCCGCATATGGTACTCAAGGCGGAAGAGCGCGCGTCGAGCATCCCGGCATCGGTCGATCTCGTGCGCGACCGTCTCGAGCAGCAGATCCGCAAGTACAAGACCAAACACTGGGAGCGCCGGCATCGCGGCAACGGCCGTTCCGCGGTCGCGGCGGAGCTGACGCCCGGACCGGGCGAGGACGTCGAGGGGCCGCGCATCGGCAAGGTCAAGCGCTTCACGATCAAGCCGATGCACGAAGATGAGGCGGCCAGGCAGATGGAGATGCTCGGGCATGACTTTTTCGTCTTCTTGAACGCCGAAACCGAGCAAGTCAACGTGCTGTATAAGAGGAAGAAAGGCGACTTCGGCATCCTGGAGCCCGTCCGCTAAGGAATCAACCAACCCTTGTCACTGTTCGGAACCGTCAAGTCCTGGGTCGACGGCAACGACCGCGAGGTCGCTCGCCTGCGCCGCAAAGTCGGGCGCATCAACGATCTCGAGCCCGCGATGCAAGCGCTCTCGGACGAGCAGCTCGCCGCGACCACGCTCGCCTTCAAAGAACGGCTTTCGCGCGGTGAGAGCCTCGACGAGCTGTTGCCGGAGGCGTTCGCCGCCGCCCGCGAAGCCGCGCGCCGGACGCTGTCGATGCGCCACTTCGACGTGCAGCTCATCGGTGGCATGGTGCTCCACGAAGGCAAAGTCGCGGAGATGCGCACCGGCGAAGGCAAGACGCTCGTGGCCACGTTGGCGGTGTACTTGAACGCGCTCGCGGATCACGGCGTCCACTTGGTCACGGTCAACGACTATCTGGCCAAGCGCGACGCCGAATGGATGGGACCGATCTACCGCGCGCTCGGCCTGTCCGTCGGCGTCATCCAGCATTTCATGCCGCCGCCCGAACGCCGAGCAGCGTATCGCTCGGACGTCACCTATGTGACGAACAACGAAGCCGGCTTCGACTACCTGCGCGACAACATGGCGCCGCACATCGATTATTGCGTGCAGCGCGAGCTCTGGTATGCCATCGTCGACGAGGTCGATTCGATCCTCATCGACGAAGCGCGCACGCCGCTGATCATCAGCGGGTCACCCGAGGCGGTGCTGGGCCCGAATTACAAAGATCCGTCGCATCTCTACGAGCATTTCGCGCGAAACATCATGCCGCAGCTCATCCGCGACGAGGACTACACCGTCGACGAGAAGATGCACGCCGTGCCGGTGACGGAAAAAGGCGTCGCGAAGGCCGAGCGGCTGCTGGGCGTCCAGAACCTCTACGATCCGGCGCAGCTCGAGCTCGCGCATCAGTTGCAAGCGGCGCTCAAGGCGAAAGAGCTGTTCCGAAAAGACGAGCAATACGTCGTCAAGGACGGCGAGATCATCATCGTCGACGAGTTCACCGGCCGTCTGATGTATGGGCGCCGCTATTCCGACGGCATCCATCAAGCCATCGAAGCCAAAGAAGGCATCAAGGTCAAGAGCGAAGACCAGACGCTCGCCACGATCACGTTTCAGAATTATTTCCGCCTGTACAAGAAGCTGGCCGGCATGACTGGAACCGCGAAGACGGAAGAGCGCGAATTCCGCGAGATCTACAGCCTGGACGTGCTCGCGATTCCCACGAACCAGCAGGTGGTGCGCAAAGACCACGACGATGTCGTCTACAAGAACGAAGCCGGCAAGTTCCGCGCGGTGATCAACGAGATCGTCGACATGCACGAGAAGGGCCGGCCGGTGCTGGTCGGAACGCGCTCGATCGAGAAATCCGAGCGGCTCTCGTCGCTGCTGTCGAAGCGCGGCATCGAGCATAACGTGCTCAACGCGAAGTATCACGAGAAGGAAGCCGAAATCATCAAGGATGCCGGCCTGCGCAGCAAGGTGACGATCGCGACCAACATGGCCGGGCGCGGCGTCGACATCAAGCTGGGCGAAGGCGTGACCGAAGCGGGCGGTCTGCACATCGTCGGAACCGAGCGGCACGAATCGCGGCGCATCGACAACCAGTTGCGCGGGCGATCGGGGCGTCAAGGCGATCCCGGCTCGTCGCGCTTCTTCGTCGGACTCGACGACGAGCTGATGAGGATCTTCGGCGGCGAGCGCATCCGTGGCATCATGGAGCGCTTCCAGATCGACGACGATACGCCGATCGAGGCCGGCATCCTCACCGCAAGCATCGAGCGCTCGCAGAAGAAAGTGGAATCGCACCACTACGAGACGCGCAAGCACGTGCTCGAGTATGACGACGTGATGAACAAGCAGCGCTCTGTCGTGTACGCCGAGCGGCGCCGCGTCTTGGAAGGGCATAACTTGCGACCGTCGCTCACGGAGATCGTGCGCGAGAAAGCGCGTGAGGCCGTTGAAACGGATTGCCCCGACAACGTGCACCCGGCCGAGTGGAACCGCGCCGCGATCGTCGCCGATTTGGATACGATGGTCCGCGGCATCGCCAAGCGCGTCACGCCCGAGCAGCTCGAGCCGCTCTCGAAGGACGAGATGGTGGAGCTGCTGGCGACCGAGGGCGACAAGATCTATTCGGACAAAGAAGAGCGGTTCGTCGAACGCTATCACGAGCAGCTCCCGCCCGAACAGCTCCACGAGGGCCTGCGCATGCTGGAGCGCGGCACCATGTTGCAGATCATCGACCGCTTGTGGATCGACCACCTCTACACGATGGATACGCTCAAGCAGGGCATCGGGTTGCGCGGCTGGGGCCAGAAGGATCCTCGCGTCGAGTACGAACGCGAAGCGTTCGAATTATTCGAGGCGCTGAAGGCGGCGATTCAGGAAGAGTTCTTGAGCGCGATATATCAGGGCGACGATTTCCACGTGGTCATCAATCCGCCGCCCGTCGAAACGGTCGAGCAAGCTCGACCGCTCCAACAGCAAGATGGGGCGCCGTTCGAAACGCTGCCGCCGGTGGATGCGCGGGCCGCGCAGCGTTTCAATCAATTGCACACCAACCGCGACGATGCGGGCAGCGCTCCCGCGCCGGTACGCCGCTCCGAGAAGATCGGCCGAAACGACCCGTGCCCGTGCGGCTCAGGCAAGAAGTACAAGAAATGCCACGGTGCCTCCGCGGCGTAAAAAAAGACTTCTGCCCGACCATTTTGGGACACTTGAGCGAGGGCCCTAATTCCGCCGATTGCCCGAATGCGAAACGTCCTGTAAAGATGGTTCAAGCCAGCGAGGGTTGGTATTGCATCGCAGTTGGGGATCCAACTAGGGCATGATCCGTGCGCGAGAGGTTTGATGGGGGCACTTCAGTTCGACGATCTAATCGGGCGACAAAGCTTGAGCTTCATCTGGTCAATCGCACGATTGAACGACGTTTGAGCATCGAATCGAACAGAACCCCCGGACGTTTCTCAGTTGCCGCGTTTCGCGGCCCGAACAAAGTATCAGTTCTGAGCTATCGGCCTTACCGGACGTTCGCGTCCAATCACAAACGCGACCGGACGTCTTGTGTTTCGGTCACCGGACGTTTTGCAAATTCGTGGATCGGGGCAGGTTAAAGCGCTCGAGTGTCCCAAAATAGCCGGGCACCCGGATGTCGCTTACGCAGAGCCAGATCGAGAAGAAGCTCACCAACGAGAATCTCGACGAGTTGTTGGACCTGTGGCGGACCGAGCAAGGCGCCGAGAAGTGTCGTGACCTCGACCTGATGGCCGCGGCGATTCCTTTTTCCAAAGATGCGACTCTTCGTGTTCTCGATTTGTGTTGCGGTCCCGGGGACGTCGGGCGGGCCGTTCGCGCGCGCTATACTCAGTCACGGATCGATTGCCTCGATCGCGACGTCTTCTTGATCTCGATATGCATCGCGACGAATCGGCGCGAAGCCGTTTCAGGTCAGAATTTTGTGCGCGACTTGTGGGACGCTGATTGGTGCAGGGACTTGGAACGCGACTACGATGTGATCGCTACGGCGAACGCACTTCATTGGCTCGACGCGCGACGCGTCTCTGAGTTATTCAAAGATGTGTTCCAACTGCTCCGCCCCGGCGGTGTGTTTTTGTTCGCCGAGCCCGCCTGCAGCGAGACGGTGTTCGCCGCCGGATTCGCCGAGTGGAAGTCGCGGCAGCCGAGCCGTTACAGCCGAGAGAACTGGGAACGGTTCTGGAGCCGGGCCAACGAAATTCTTGGTTACGATCACACGAAGCTCTTGGGCTCGCGAGATTCGCATTTGATAGACGAAGGCATGCCGGTTTCGGGTTGGGTCCGGGTTTTGAAAAACGCCGGTTTTGAGTCCATCGACGTGCTTCTCCGAGATGCCGACGAGGTGATGCTTGCTGCTGCCAAACCTGGAGGCTCAGCCCCGGTCATCCCATGAACGCACGGTATAATGCCTTCGCAAACCTTTTTTTGCTAACGCGGCCTAAACGGAGAGAACACCAGTGAAAATCAAATTGATCGGCGTTTACGTGGACGACCAGGACAAGGCCCTGCGCTTCTATATGGAGGTACTGGGCTTTGCCAAGAAGGCCGATTTCAGTCATGGCTCATATCGCTGGCTGACCGTGGCCTCACCCGAGGAGCCGGACGGCACTGAGCTGCAGCTGGCGCTGAACAACAACCCCGCGGCTAAAGCGTATCAGCAGGCGATGTTTCAACAGGGCCAGCCCGCGGCAATGTTCTACACGGACGACGTCAAGAGCGACTACGAGCGGATCAAGGCCCGCGGCGCCGCGTTCACGATGCCGCCCACCGACGTGACCGGCTCGACCATTGCGATGCTGAACGACACCTGCGGCAACCTCGTGCAGCTCACCCAGCTGAAACGCTAATTGAGGGCGGGAGACAGGCGGGAAGATATGAAGAGGAAGAACGACACTTCGCAGAGAGGCAAGACTCCATCGCGGTTGATAGACGCGAGGATCAAGGAGCTGGCCGACTGGCGCGGCGAGACGCTCTCCCGGATCCGCTCCCTGATCAAACAAGCCGCCCCCGGAGTTACCGAAGAGTGGAAATGGAGAGGCGTTCCGGTGTGGTACCACGGCGGGATGATCTGCACGGGCGAGACATACAAGGACAAGGTCAAGGTGACATTCGCCAAGGGTGCTCAGCTGAGGGACCCTTCGAAGCTCTTCAACTCCAGCCTTGAAGGCAACATCAGGCGTGCCATCGACCTGCACGAAGGCGACAAAGTTGACGCGTCCGCCTTCAAGGCTCTCATCCGCGGCGCAGTGGCGCTGAACGCCTCGGCTCGCCGAGGCTAGTCCGCCGCGCGACGGGTAGAGGTCGGCCTTGGTCGACCTAGCGAAACGCACTCGCACGCGATGAACGAACAGCTCCAATCCGATCTCGAAAAAATCAACGATCGCCTCAAAACGCTGCAGGTGCGGCTTTGACTATGCCGGCAAGCAGCGGCAGCTCGCGGAGCTCGAGCGGCTAAGCAGCGATGCGTCGTTCTGGAACGACGCGCAACACGCCCAACAGCAAATGAAGAAACTGGCCGATCTCCGCAGCGAGGTCGAGCCGATGGCGCGCCTCGACGCAAAATCCAAAGAGCTCGGCGAGTACCTCGCGCTAGGGGCGGACGGCGAGGCCCTTTCCGTCGAACTCTCGGCGGAGCTGAAGCAGCTCGGCGAGCAGCTGGACGCGGCCGAGATGACGGCCGTTCTCGACGGCCCCAACGACAGCCATTCCGCCATCGTCAGCATCCACGCCGGCGCCGGCGGCACCGAAGCCTGCGACTGGACGGCAATGCTACTGCGCATGTACCTGCGCTGGGCCGAAAAGCGCGGCTACCGAACCGAGATCGTGGACCAGCTCGAAGGCGAGGAGGCCGGAATCAAGAGTGTCACCTTTCTGGTCGAAGGGCGAAACGCGTACGGTTACCTCGAAAGCGAGCGCGGCGTGCATCGTCTGGTGCGGATCTCGCCGTTCGATGCCGCGAAACGCCGGCACACGTCGTTCGCGTCGGTGGACGTCACGCCCGACATCGAAGAAGGCGAAGCGGTCGAGATCAAGCCCGATGAGATCGAGATCGAGACCTTCAAGAGCGGCGGCGCAGGTGGTCAGTACGTCAACAAGACCGAGAGCGCCATCCGCATCATCCACAAGCCGAGCGGGCTGATCGTCGCGGTGCAGAACGAACGCTCCCAGCTCGCCAACCGCAACCGCGCCATGAAGATGCTCGCGGCGAAACTGGCCCAGCGCGCTCGCGAGGAGCGCGAGGCGAAACTGACCGCGCTCGCCGGCGAGAAGAGCAAGATCGAATGGGGCAGCCAGATCCGCTCGTACGTCCTTCAACCCTACACGATGATCAACGACCATCGCACCGGGATTAAGGATTCCAACGCGCAAGCGGTGTTAGACGGCGATCTCGATCAATTCATGTGGGCGTATCTGCAGCAGCGCCGCCGCGGTCCCGTGTAGTCGCGGCCGCTTACAGCCGCGCGCCTAACAGGTGTGGATGCCCCAGGTCAGCGTGAAGACATACTGGCCCGACGCGTTCGGCGAGAACATCAACGCGGCGACGTACGGCCCCTTTTCGAAATACGCGTCGTCCGGGATCGCGTTCGGATCCGACGGCGGATTGCAGGCCCGCCAGCCCAGTCCCTTGAGGGCCCCGGCATAATCGGCGTAGATTTCGTTTTGGCCCAGCGGTGCCGACATGGAGGCGCCCACCGAAATCGCATGCTCTTGTCGAATGTCGACTCGGCTCAACACCTTTGCGCGCGGTGGCGGCGCGATCCGCGCGTAGGCTTCATGCAAGGCCGTGGCCCGCGCGAGCAGCTCCGGCGACGTCGTCGATTGGTTATAGTGGGCGAACACGAAGTATACGGCAGCCGCGAAAAGCGTGAGCGCGGCGAGCACGCCGATCGCGGTTCGCATGAACCGCTAGCTGGCCGACGGGCGCGGCGCCGGCACGGATATCGCCGAAGATCCGATGTTAATCATCGTCTCGCCCGGCATCCCGGTCACCTCGATCTGTTTAGCCGCCACGCCGCCTGGCACGCCCGCGTAATATTGATAGGTGATTGCTTGCACCGGACCGATGTGGAACTGCATGATACGAGCTTTGGATTTGAGGCGCGCATCATAGAACGACCGGACTCGGTTGAAATCGTCGGGCGTTTCGAACATCGCGCCGATTACGTGAGTTCCCAAAACTGATTGCCGGTCGGCGCCGCCCTTTGTCGGCTTTGCGCCCGGATAGATCGGAACGCCGATTTCTTTAAGGACCGCTGGGGTGATTTTTTCATGCTGCATGGGTGTGCTAAACGGCATGCACGCGCCGGTGAGGAACCCCGCACATGCCATCAAGACAGCAAGCGCTCTCATCGAAAGCAGCGATTCTGCGCGGCGCAAAAGGTGTCCCGCGCGGGCTGAAAGAAACCATTCGGCGTAAACACCCGCGGCAGCCGCAAGACTTGAGACACGAATGGCGGCGCGCGACGGGAGAAGGGGGTGGTCGCCGTCAGTACGGACAGTCCAAAATTTCATCAAGCCCTTACAGTCGGCGAGGCCTTCGCTCTGGATCCCAGAGCGAGAGCGGTCTTCGCCAACTTTCACCTCGGGGGATGCTCTCACTGCGCGATCTCGGAGTTCGAGACCATCGAGCAAGTGAGCGAAGGTTACGGCATCCCGCTGGACATGATTCTCGACGCGCTGAACGCCCTGGATCAACCGGTTCCCGTCGGGGCCGAGAAAGCGAGTTGACCTTCCGGTCGGCGCAGGGCTGACCGCAAAAACCGCCTTGCAGTGAAACGAGCGTCTTCAGCAGACGCTCGTTTTTTATGTCCGAAGAGTCGTCGCGCGCCGTCTTACGGGCCGACGAACTTCACCGTTCCGTCGTTGCTGTCGTTGAAGTACACGATTTGTTGACCGGCGCTTTGGGCGGCCACGACGCTGAAGAGCGCGCCGGCCGGGCCGCTGTCGAGGCTGAGCGTGCCGACGCTACGTCCGCCGGTCGAGATCTCCGACATGAGATTGTCGCTTGAGTTCACTGTGACGAGATCGCCGTTCGTGAGTTGTGTGAGGCCTAGCGGGTTGTTCAACGGCGCTCCGCTGAAAATCACGCTTGCCGATGACCCCGACGGGCCGCTGAAGGTGGCGTCGTTGTTCGACACCGTGATCCCGCCCGCCGCCACGCTCGAGACGTTCGCGATGGCGATCAGCTTGTTGCTGTTGGTCTCCGCGATGTAGAGCGTGTCGTTCGCCGGGTTGTAGGTCATGCCGTATGGCGCGAAGATGTTCCCCGGCGCTCCGCCGTTGAAGGAGAACCCGGTGGCGATCGTCTCCGTCGTGTAGGTGCTCGGACCGGTGACGTTGATGCGGACGAGGCTGCCGTCGTTGGCATTCGCGACATAGATGGCCGGCTTCGTCGAGCTATTCGCGTACGTCGATCCCCACGGCCCATTGAACGGCGCGCCGCTGAACGTGGTCTGCGTTGATCCGTCGCTGTTGAAGATCACGACGTCGTCCGCAATTTTCCCGGTGACCGATACGCGGTCGTCCGGCAGCACCGCGACCGAGCCGCAGCCGAGCAGGCTCGCGCCTTGGGCGAACCGGTGTACCGTCGAGCCGGGCGTCGCGTGGATGTACTCGACGGTCGTGCCCGTGCCTTGGACGTTCGCCGTGTTGTTGAAGTTGCAGACCATGAGATCTCCGGCAGTCAAGAGGCCGCTGGTGAGCGGCACAAGCGCCAATCCATAGGGATTCTGGTCGCCGTTCGTCGGATCGACGATCGACCCGATGTTCGTGATCGTGTGGAAATTGAACGCGTTCGTGCCGGGTGGCGGCAGCGTTACGCTGCCATTGCCGTTGCAGCCGACCAAACCCAGGATGAGCACGGCCGCGCCGACCGCCCGCAGTACACTCGCCTTCACAGAAGTCTCCTCTTCATATGGACATCGGGGTTCGCCCTGGTAGCTATCGTAGCCGCTTGTTCCCATAATTCCGCTGAATAACGCGTGCATGAGGGTCTATCTTTTCGGAGAAAAAAGTCCCATGCCCGCCATCAGCGTGGTCGTCGTGAGCTATAACGCAGCCGGCGAGCTCGACGGCTGCCTGCGCTCGCTGATCGCGTTGCGCGAATTCAAGGCGGACCCCGCGTTTGCAGAGATCATCGTCTGCGACAACGGCTCCGCCGACGATAGCGTCGCACGAGCGCGCGCCGTGCACCCGGCGCTGTGCGTCATCGAGAACCACGCTAACCTGGGCTTCGCGAAGGCCTGCAATGTGGGCGCGTGCCGTGCGTCCGCCCCGCTGCTCTTCTTCTTGAATCCCGACGCGCGCGCGCACGACGGCGTCTTGCGCTACGCCGTGGATTTTTTCGCGGAGCACCCGGACGTCGGCATGGCCGGCGCTCAGCAGCGACACGCGGACGGCTCGATCGCAGAGTCCTGCGGAGAGTTCGACACGTGGTGGCAGGCGTTCTTGCGCAGCTCGGCGTGGGGGGAGTTGCCGTTCTTCCGCCGGCAGTCCAACGGCTACGAACTTCGGCGCTGGGGCTACGATTCGGAACGCGACGTCGATGCCGTCGTGGGGGCGGCGATGTTCGTGCGCGCCGACGTTTTCTCCAAGCTCGGCGGATTCGACGAGCGCTTTTTCCTCTACCACGAGGAGATCGATTTCGCGCGGCGCGTCTGGGCGGCGGGCTATCGCGTCCGATTCCTGCCGCAATGCGTCGTCATGCATCGAGGGGAGCAGGGCGGCAGCGCGAAAACGTGGGGCAAGAGCGGCGTGCTGGGCTGGCGTCAGCGGAGCCGCCGGCTCTACTGGCTCAAGCATCATGGCCGGCTCTGGTATTATTCCCTGGTCGCAGCGCTGGCCGGCCGGTACGTCCTCTACGCAGGCATCTTGATTGGAATCTTCTTCGTCGTTCGAAAACTCTTGTAGCGTGCGACCGAAGGTCGCCCAACTCGAGGAGCTGCACGCCCAAGCGGACGCGTGCCGCCGCTGCCAGATCGGCTACACGCGCACGAAGGTCGTCTGCGGCGTCGGCAATCCGGCGTCGAGGCTCGTGCTCGTCGGTGAGGGCCCCGGCGAGAATGAAGACCGTCAGGGCGAGCCGTTTGTCGGGCGTGCCGGAGAACTCTTGAACAAGATGCTGGCCGCGATCGATTTGCGCCGCGAAGACGTCTTCATCACGAATACGATCAAATGCCGCGCGAGCGTTGAAGAAAACGGCCGAGTCGCAAACCGCGCTCCGCTGCAAGAAGAAATGCAGAACTGCCGGGAATATCTCGACCGCGAGCTCGCCATCGTGCGGCCGCGCATCATTTTAGCGTTGGGCGCGCCGGCAGCCAAATCGTTTCTCGGCGCGTCATTCTCCATCACGCGTCAGCGCGGCATCTGGTATGCGGGACCGAACGGCTGCGACTTGATGGTCACGTTTCACCCTGCGTACATCTTGCGGCAAACGGGCGGCAACATGAACGAAGTCAAGAAGCTCGTTTGGTCGGATCTGCAGGCGGTTCGCAAGCGGTTAGACGAGACGGTCGAGCAAGCTCGACCTCCACAAGAGCCAGTAGACCAAGGTCGACCTCCACAACAGGAACCACAATTGGATCTATGGCAGCGCTGAAGCAACGCGAGCCGCTGCAGATCTGGTGGCGTGGACGAGCGAAAGAGGCCGGATACCCGAACGTCGAGGCCGTCGCAGCCGATTTCGGGCTGAAGCCGTTTCGACTTCGCCAGATCTATCGGGCGGCCACGAAAGAGCTGGTCGATTCATTCGAGCGCATGACCGTGCTGCCGGTGGCGCTGCGAAACAAACTGGCCGAGAAGATGCGGCTCGCGAGCGGAGCGGTGAGAGTCGAAGCGACCTCGGGCGACGGCCAAACCACAAAAGCGGTGATCGAGTTCGCCGATGGCAAGGACGTCGAGGCGGTTCTCATGCGACACCGCCTGAGCCGAACGACGGCGTGCATCTCGTCGCAAGCCGGCTGTGCGCTCAAATGCGACTTCTGCGCGACCGGGCAGATGGGATTCGTGCGCCATTTGACGGCGCTCGAGATCTTCGATCAAGCGACCCATATCGCGCGCAGAGCGCGAGCCGAAGAACGCGCGCTGACGAATCTCGTCTATATGGGCATGGGCGAGCCGTTTCTCAACTACGACAACGTCATGGATTCGGTGGCGCTGCTGAACGACCGCGACGGATTCAACCTCGGCGCGCGGCACATCACCATCTCGACGGCCGGCGTCGTACCCGGCATCGAGAAATTCACGCGCGAAGGCGTGCAAGTCAACCTTGCCATCTCGTTGCACGCCCCCGACGACGTCCTGCGCACGCAGCTCATGCCCATCAACAAGAAGTGGCCGATCGCCAAGCTCATGCAGGCGGTTGACGACTACGCGGCGGCGACTCGCAGGAAGGTGTTCTTCGAATACGTCATGTTGTCGGGAGTGAACGATCGACCCGCCGACGCGCGCCAGCTCGCCGATTTGCTCGGCGGGCCGCTGCATCACGTCAACCTCATCCCGTACAATGCCACGGACGCGCCGCTGCGCCGGTCCAGCCTCGCCGCCATGCGGCGCTTCCAAGAGATCCTGCGCGAGCGCGGGGTGCCGTCGACCATCCGACACACGATGGGCGACGACATCGCCGCAGCCTGTGGGCAACTGCGCGTCGACCAGCAGCGGAGCGCGGCGCGTGCAAGTTAAGGAAGGCGGCGTGCTCGAGGTCGAGCGCGTGAGCAAGCAATTCGGCGCCGTTCGCGCGGTGACCGATCTCTCGTTCACGGCGCAGCGCGGCGCGATCTTCGGGCTGCTCGGGCCCAACGGCGCGGGCAAGACCACGACGATCCGCATGGTGCTCGACATCCTCGAGCCCGACAGCGGCTCCGTGCGCTGGCAAGGTCAGAAGGTGGACGCGACGATCCGCCATGCGTTCGGATACTTGCCCGAGGAGCGCGGCCTCTATCCGAAGATGCGCATCCAGGATCAGCTGCAGTTCTTCGCCGTGTTGCACGGCATGGGCGCCGCGGAAGCCAAGCAGCGCATCACCGACTTGGCGCGGCAATTCAATCTGGTCGACTGGATGAAAAAGCCTCCGAGCGAGCTGTCCAAGGGCAATCAGCAGAAGGTGCAGTTCATGGCGGCGGTCGCGCACCGGCCGCCGCTGCTCGTGCTCGACGAGCCGTTTGCCGGGCTCGACCCCATCAATGTGGAGATCTTCAAAGCCGCGATTCGCGAAACCGTGAAAGCCGGGAGCACGATCGTACTGTCGAGCCATCGCATGGAGCAGGTCGAGGAGCTGTGTGAGGACATCTGCATCATCGACCGCTCGAAACCGGTGGTCCAAGGCAAGCTCGCCGAGATCAAACGCGACTGGCCGAATCGCTTCATCCGCCTCAGCGCGCTGCCCGACCTCGCGTTTCTCGCGCGCTTTGCGGGCGCGCACGTCATGCCTTCAACCGACGGGTACGTCCACCTGAGCGTCGACCCATCGGTTCGGCCGGCTGACGTGTTGCGCGCCGCGGCGGCGGTCGGTCCCATCGACCACTTCGAAGTCGTCGAACCGAGCCTCAACGATATCTATCTCCACTACGTGAAGCCGGAGGACGCGGCGGCGTGAACACGGTCACGTTGATCGCGCGCCGCGAGTACGTCGAACGGCTGAAGCAACGCGGCTTCATCATCGGCACCGTCCTGGGCGTACTGACGATCGTGGCTCTGTCGTTCTTGAGCGTCATCTTCGGGTTTCTCGGCGCGGTCTTCTCGTCGCCGACGTCGATTGCCGTTCTCGCTCCGGATGTCGTATCGCGCCAAGCGATCCAGCATGCGCTGGCGCCGAAAGGCTCGAGCGACTATGCGTTGACCGTGCTTGGCGACCGAAACACGGGCCGCAGCCTGCCCGCGAAACTCGCCGCGCAGCTGAAAGCGAAGAAGTACGATGCGGCGCTCGTCGCCTACCGGCGGCCCGACGGCCAGTTGGCCTTCACGTACTATCCGCACAAATCGTCGGCGCTGGACGAAGCGGATTCGATCAAGCGACTCCTGCAACGTGCGGTGCTCGAATCGGACAGCAACGTCGCCGCTGCGCGCCAACTCGAGAAACGCTTGAGCTTCGGCTTCAGCGTGCAAAGCTTGAACGAGCGCTACCGCAGTGCCGCCGATGAGTTCTCGGCGCAGGCCATCGTCTATTTCTTGCTCGTGCTCATGTACATGGCGGTCATCTTGTATGGCGTCCAAGTCGCTCAGGGCGTGATCGAGGAGAAGGCCAACCGCGTCATGGAGATCATGATCGGCGCGGTTCGGCCTGCGCAATTGCTGGCCGGGAAGATCCTCGGGATCGGCAGCTTGGCGCTCTCGCAATTCGTGTTGTTCGGAATCGTGGGACTCGTGATGATCGTCGTGTCCGCGTACGTTTCCGCGCAAATAGCGGGGCCGCACCTCGCCTCCGCGGCCGCCACGGCAGCGGCCTCATCGGGTCAGCAGGGGATGCCCGGCCTCAACATCGCGACCGTTCCCGCCACGACGTGGCTGTATCTCATCGTCTTCTTCGTGCTCGGATTTTTCACGTATGCCACGCTTTCGTCGGGCGTCGGTGCGCTGGCGAGCCGAGCGGAAGACGTGCAAAGCTCGAGCGCCATCTACACGCTTCCCATGGTCGCCGCCTATCTGCTCGCGTTCGTCGCGCTGAGCGATCCCGAAAAACCGCTTGCCGTGTGGGCGTCGATGATCCCACTGCTGAGCCCGATGGTCATGTTCACCCGGGTCGCCACGTCGACGGTTCCCATCTGGCAGATCGGCACCGCGATCGGGCTCTCGCTGATCGTGATCTGGCTGTTGACGATGGTCGCGGCCAAATTGTATCGGGTGGGCGTGTTGATGTATGGCAAGCCGCCGAAGCTCAAGGACATCTGGAAAGCGCTTCGCAGCCCTGCCTAGATTCGGCTCACAACTGACCATCGCTGAAGGCGCAGGGCTTCACCGCCAAAGAGATTAAGCTCGCGCTAGACCGCGCGCTGCGTACGTAGCCGCGCGTTCGGCAGCAAAAAAATGGCGACGAATACGATGACGCGGCCCAAACCCAGCATGGACGAAATCACGGCGCTCGCGAAGCGCCGCGGTTTCATCTTCCAGTCGAGCGAGATCTACGGCGGCGTCAACGGAATCTGGGATTACGGACCGGCCGGCGTCGAGATGAAGCGCAACGTGCGCGAGGCGTGGTGGCGCGAAATGGTCGAGCTCCGTGATGACGTGGTCGGCATCGAAACGTCGGTCATCATGCACCCGGACGTGTGGCGCGCGTCCGGCCACGTTGACAACTTCACCGACCTCATGGTCGACTGCAAGACGTGCAAGAAGCGTTTTCGCGCCGATCAGCTCACGGGTGCGAACTGTCCGAGCTGCGGCAACGCTACCCTCACCGAGCCGCGCGCTTTCAACCTCATGTTCAAGACCTCAATCGGCGCGATGGAAGACGCATCGTCTGCGGCGTATCTGCGTCCGGAGACCGCGCAAGGCATGTTCGTCGACTTCAAGCTCGCGTATCAGGCGGCGCGCAAGAAACCGCCCTTTGGCATCGCCCAGATCGGCAAGGCGTTTCGCAACGAGATCACGCCCGGCAACTTCATCTTCCGCTCGCGCGAATTCGAATTGATGGAGCTGGAATATTTCGTGCCGCCCGAGCCCGAGGACGAAGGATTGCGCTGGTACCGCTACTGGGTGGAGCAGCGCTTCAACTGGTGGCTCGGCCTCGGCGTGCAGCCCGAGCGCCTGCGCAAGCACGAATATTCCGGCGCCGACCTCGCCCACTACAGCAAAGCGACCACCGACATCGAATACGACTACCCGTTCGGTTGGGGGGAGCTCGAGGGCATCGCGCATCGCGGCTGCTTCGATCTCTCGCAGCACGTGAAGACCAGCGGCAAAGATCTCTCCTACTATGACGAGGAGACGAAGGCCAAATATCTGCCGGCCGTCGTCGAGCCGGCACTTGGGTCCGATCGGGCTATGCTCGTCTTCCTCATCGACGCGTATGAAAAGGAAGAAGACCGAGTCGTGCTGCGCCTGCATCCGCGCTTGGCGCCATTCAAAATAGCAGTGTTTCCGCTCGTCCGCAACAAGCCCGATATCGTGCAGATGGCCGCGAACATCGAGCGCGATTTGCGCCAGTCGGCGCGCACCATCTTCGACGACTCGGGCAATGTCGGCAAGCGCTACTATCGCCAGGACGAGATCGGCACGCCGCTGTGCGTGACGGTGGATTACGATAGCCTCAACGATCACGATGTGACGGTGCGCGATCGCGATACCAAGCGCCAAGTCCGCGTTTCCGTCGACCTGCTTGCGGAGCATCTGCGCCAACGATTAGCGTGAGATCGCTGACGTGCGTGCTCGTTGCGATTGCGCTATGCGGCTGCATGGGCAAGGTCGACCAAGGTCGACCTCTACAAGATCAAAATCAAAGTCACGTGGCGGCGCCGGTGACGTTGTCGCCGTTTCCGACGGCTGCAGAATCGAAATTCGTCGCTTCGGTTGCGAAGGCTCTGCGTCGACGCTTTCCGACTCCCGAAAATGCCGTCAAAGCCGGCTATGTGCGCTACACCGCGGAAGACGTCGACGGCATCATCACCTACACGAACCTGCGTTGGTTTTCAGACGATCCGCGGCATCCCACCCAGCTCTGGTATGACGCGCGCGCCCGCCTCATCGGCGTCGACTTCAGCATGCCGGTAGCGGACCGGACGAAGCGCCCCAACGTCTGGGGCTTGCAGCCCGGCCGCTGGGTCCACTTCATCGCGCACATCCACTACGTCATGAAAAACCCGGACGGCACGATGCGGTATGGGTCGATGTTCAACGCCGACTTCCGGCGTTTTGGCGGCGCACCCGACCACCCGTCGGCTCGAGCCCTCGTGAATGCCGGCATCGCCAAGCGCACGCAAGACGTCAAGCTCGTCTTTCAACTGCCCGAGATCTGGATCGCGAGTTTCTGGGTGGTTCCGAATCCAAAGGGAGCGTTCGCCGACTCAAACCCCAACGTCACGCCGACTGCGGGCTCGCATGAAACTACCCATCCGGTGATGCGTTAGCGCCGCTCGACCCACATGTCGCGGTGCCGGACGCACACGCACTGCTGAACCGCAACTGAGACCGTCGCCTGCATGTTGCCGCCGCCGGTGACGGTGATGGTCGCCGAACCGGGGGTCGTACCGGCCGTGTCCGTCACGAGAAACGTGCCCGGTGGAGACGTCGCCGTCACCGTCGCCACGCTCGTGGCCGACGACTGCACGGTGAACGACGAATTGAAATTGCCCATCTGCGATGCGGTGAACGCCACGGGCGTCGGAGTGACGCACACCGCGAACGCGATGCTCGACGGATTGACCGCCACGGCGCCAAACGGCACGGTGTAGCCGTTGCTGCACGACGAAAAACCGCTGGCCGCCGCGAGCACGAACAGCAACAGGCCGCCGAGCAGAAACTGAGAGGATCGACGCACGCTTTTTATTTCCTCACTCGAGCGGCGCGAGGCTGCAGCCACATGTCCTTATGGCGCACGCACGGACATGCGTTGATTGTCACGGTCAGCGAAGACGCAATGCCGTTTCCGCCGGTGACGACGATCGAGGTGGTGCCGCCCGGCCCCGGCGCCACGCTGAACGTTCCGGGCGGCGACGTGGCCGAAACCGTCGCGACGGACGTGTTCTGGCTTTGCGCCGTGAACGTTCCGGTATAGTTCGACTGGGTCGCCGTGAATGGTTGCGGAGCAAAGCTCGGACAGTTCCACGTCAAGCTTGTCGGGTTCAAGACGACGGGTCCGTAGATCGGCAGATTGTAGTTGCCGTTGCACGAGCCGGATCCGCTGGCCGCCGCTACGACGAAGAGCGCGAAGAGTCCGATCAGCAAGCGCCGCATGCGGACGCGATTCGCCGGAGACGCACTCCGCCCCGTCGGGGGGACTTCGTATGTCCCGCGTCAAAGAACGTACCTGCATACGTCTGCCTCGCCGCCCGACCTTTCGCCCCGGGAGATTAGCCATTGAAGTCTGCGAAAACGCCTGCGCTCAAGCCAAAAAAGAGCGCGGCAAAAACGGTCGCGCCGAAACCCAATTCCAGGCCCGCGTCCGCGAAGAAATCGGCCGCACCGGTCAAAAGCGCGGCCGGCGCGGCGAAACTCGCGCCCAAGAAACCCCCGGCGAGCGTCGTAAAGGGCAAGACGGCTGCGGCCGCTGATCGCAAACCGCCGATCGCCGTTGCCGCGCCCCCGACTGACGGCGAGGTTCGAACTCCCGGCGAAATCGCCGCCGCCGAAGCCGCCGAAGCCGAGCATCGCAAGTTGATGGCGCCGATCGGGCCGATCGAGCTGTTGCCGCTGCCGCCGCTGCCGCCGCCGCGCAAGCAGCAGACGCGCAAGCTGGAACCGCCGACCAAGATGAAGCTCGGCAAGATGACGTACACCTTCGAAGAGGGCGGCGCCGACATGCGCGACCTCCTCGGCGGCAAGGGCGCCGGCTTGTCGGAGATGACGCGCATCGGGTTGCCCGTGCCGCCCGGCTTCACCATCACCACCGAAGTCTGCCGGCGCTATTTCGAACTCGGGCGCCAGTTCCCGCCGGGACTCGAAGAAGAAGTGCATCGCCGCGTCGCCGAGCTCGAGCGCAAGACCGGCAAAGAATTCGGCGGCGAGACGAATCCGTTGCTCGTGTCGGTGCGCTCGGGTTCGCGCGTCAGCATGCCCGGCATGATGGACACGGTGCTCAACCTCGGCCTCAACAACCGCACGTGCAACGCGCTCGTCGTGCTCACGAAGAACGACAAGTTCGCCTGGGATGCGTACCGCCGCTTCGTGCAGATGTTCGCGACGGTCGTGCTCGGCATGAAAAAAGAGCCGTTCGAGGAAGCGCTGCGCCGCTACATCTCCAAAGCCCGAGTGAAATCCGAATCCGAGCTCACCGCGCTCGCGTTTCGGAACCTGACGAGCGAATACAAGGCGCTGGTGCGCCATCACACCAAGAAAGATTTTCCGGAAGACGTCTTCACGCAGCTGCGCATGGCGGTCGAAGCGGTCTTCAATTCCTGGAACAGCAAGCGCGCCATCGAGTACCGGCGCCACGAACGCTATCCGGACTGGTGGGGCACGGCGGTCAACGTCGTGACCATGGTGTTCGGCAACATGGGCGCCGACTCGGGAACGGGCGTCGCGTTCACGCGCGATCCGTCGACCGGCCAGAAAAAACTCTACGGCGAGTTCCTGCAGAACGCGCAAGGCGAGGACGTGGTGTCGGGCAGCCGCACGCCGGTCAAGATCTCCGAGCTCGAGAAGCAGCAGCCGAAAGTCTACAAGCATTTTCTCGATATCGCGGACAAGCTCGAAAAGCATTACCGCGATATGCAGGACATCGAGTTCACCGTGGAACGCGGCAAGCTGTACGTGCTGCAATGCCGCTCGGGCAAGCGCAGCGCCGCCGCGGCCGTGCAGATCGCCGCGGACATGGTCAAAGAGAAGTTCATCGATCGCGACGAGGCGCTGTCGCGCATCGAACCCGCCTCGATCCAACAGCTGCTGCACGCGCAGATCGACGAAAAACAAAAAGGCCACGCGTTGGTCAAGGGGCTGAATGCTTCGCCGGGCGCGGCAGCCGGCGTGGTGGTGTTCGACCCGGATCGCGCCGTTGAGCTGCGGCGTCAGGAGAAGAAGTGCATTTTGGTGCGGCCGATGACGACGCCGGACGACGTCCACGGCATGATCGCCGCCGAAGGCATCCTCACCTCGCAGGGCGGCGCCACCTCGCATGCCGCCGTGGTGGCGCGCGGCATGGGCAAACCCGCGGTCGTCGGCGCGGAGAAGATCTTGATCGACCTGCGGGCTCGGCAATTCTCGGTGAACGGCGAGGTCGTGCGCGAGGGCGACCCGCTGACGCTCGACGGCACCACCGGAACCGTCTACCGCGGCGAGCTCAAGATGGTGGCGGCGAAGATGTCGCACCAGTTCCAGCAGATCCTGAAATGGGCCGACGAGGTGCGGCGGCTCGGCGTGTGGGCGAACGCTGATACGCCGGAAGACGCGGCGAAGTCGCGCGACTTCGGCGCCGAGGGCATCGGCCTGTGCCGCACCGAGCACATGTTCATGCAGCAAGAGCGCCTGCCGGTGGTCCAAGAGATGATCATGGCCGAGACGCCGGACTCGCGCCGCAAGTGCCTCGAGCAGCTGCTGCCCATGCAGCGCGACGATTTCCGCGGCATCCTGAAAGCGATGAAAGGCATGCCGGTCACCATCCGGCTGCTGGATCCGCCGCTGCACGAGTTCTTGCCGAGCCTCGAGGACCTGCTCGTGGAAGTGACGGAGCTGCGCCTCGCCAAGTCCGATCCAACGGTGCTGTCGCAAAAAGAGCGGTTGCTGCGCCGCGTCCGCCAACTGCACGAGAGCAACCCGATGCTCGGCCTGCGCGTGTGCCGCCTCGGCATCGTCTTCCCCGAGATCTACCAGATGCAGGTGCGCGCCATCATGGAAGCTGCGACGGAGCTCAAGAAAGAACGCGTCGACATCCGCCCGCACATCATGATTCCGGGCGTCGGCACGGTCACCGAGATGAAAGTGCTGCGCGATCTCGTCGTGAACGAATCCGAGCGCATCATCAAGCAGGCCGGCGTGAAGGTCGCCTACACGGTGGGCACCATGATCGAGATGCCCCGCGCCTGCGTCGTGGCGCACCGCATCGCCGAGTTCGCCGACTTCTTCTCCTTCGGCACCAACGACTTGACTCAGACGGTGTTCGGCTATTCGCGCGACGACGCCGAAGGCTCGTTTATCCCAGTGTATCTCGAGCGCAAGATCCTCCGGGAGGATCCGTTCCAGATCCTCGATCAGGACGGCGTCGGGGAGATGATGCGCATGGCGATGGAGCGCGGCCACATGACGCGCGCGGAGCTCAAGATCGGCATCTGCGGCGAGCACGGCGGCGAGCCCACGTCGGTGGAGTACTGCCACAAGCTCGGGCTCGATTACGTATCATGCTCGCCGTTCCGCGTGCCGGTGGCGCGCCTAGCGGCGGCGCAAGCCGTCTTGCACGAGAAAGCGGCCGCCAGCTCGCCGAGCGGCAAAAAGGTCGACCAAGATTAATCCGCCGGTAGATGAGATGGTTGGGTGAGATGGTTGGGTGAGATGCTGTGCTCGAGCGAAGCTCGACGCGGCGGTCGACCGAAGGTCGACCGCCATGAGAGACGCGTGATGTAGCGAGCATGGCCACGACCACCGGCATCCGCGAGCAGCTCGAAGCGCGCGAATCCGCGACCCTCTCGCCGTTCGCAACGCTGGCGCGCAACTCGAAGGGCCGCCGCGCGCCCGAGCCCGAGGACCCCGTGCGCACGTGCTTCCAGCGCGATCGCGATCGGATTCTCCACGCCAAATCATTTCGCCGGCTCGCCGGCAAGACGCAAGTGTTCCTCTCGCCGCTCGGCGACCACTACCGCACGCGTCTCACGCACACCCTCGAAGTCATGCAGCTCTCGCGCTCGATCGCCCGCGGGCTCGACCTCAACGAGGATCTCGCCGAAGCGATCGCGCTCGGTCACGATCTCGGCCACTCGCCGTTCGGCCACGCCGGCGAGGACGCGCTCGACGAGATGCTGCGCCCCCACGACTTGCGTTTCATCCACTCGCAGCAGAGCCTGCGCGTCGTCGAGTTCCTCGAACGCAGAGGCGACAAAATCGGACTCAACTTGACCCAAGAAGTGCTGGACGGCATCGCCAAGCACAGCAAGCACAAGGGCAAGCTGGCCGGATACGGCGACATTCCATCCACGCTGGAAGGCCAGATCGTGCGCTACTGCGACCGCTTGGCGTACATCAACCACGACATCGACGACGCCATGCGCGCGGGCATCATCACGGAGCGCGACCTGCCGCGCAGCGCGATCGACACGCTCGGCGAGCGCGGCGCCATCCGCATCAAAACGGTCGTCGAAGACATGATCGCGCAGTGCCGCGGCAAGAACGAGATCCGCCTGTCAGAAACGGTCCTCGACGCGGTCGAGACCGTCAAGGAATTCATGTTCGCGCGCGTCTACTTCAATGAGGACGCAAAGCGCGAAGAGCCGAAAGCGCAAACCATCGTGCGCCGGCTCTTCCAGTATTACAGCGATCATCCAGCGGAGCTGCCGTCGGAGTTCACGGAAGGCCTGCCTCCGAACGACCCGCTGCCTCGGCGCGTGTGCGACTATATCGCCGGCTTCACCGATCGCTTTGCCATCAAGAAGTTCCGCGAGCTCTTCGTCGAACCGCTGGAACTCCAAGTGCCCAAGGAGTGGGACGTGTGATCGCCGCGTGGTTGGTGGCGGTGGCAGTTTACCAGTGGCCGACCTTGTTGCAGGCGATCGGGACTGCACACGCGCCGCCGCCCCGCGCGAACATCGCCAACCTCGACAAGCGGATCACGAGTTATGCGTGGGGTCGCGATGGCCACAATTACGTCTTCGGCTACTATATCGACTCGGGGGCCGAGGAATTGCTCGGCCCTCTTTGGATTGCCGAATTCGATGCAACGCGTGAAAGCTGGTTGCAAAGATCGTACTCCTATGGCGAGCCGCCAATAGGAAAACAGGGGCTAGGGTCCGTCTTGTCAATCTTCTTCAGCGGGCCATACCTATACGCAGTTCTGCATTACACGCCATCCGCGACGAACACGCTGCAATTCTCGCGCGATCTGACCTATCGGCACTCGTACTACGGATGGCCGCTGGCGCCGCTCTCAAACGGCTTTTGGCTCTACCACAACAGCATGGTGCACTTCGCCCAGACTCATCCTGCGCGAGTCTCGGTCTTCGACCCAGCCTCGGGCCAGTCTCGCCAGATTTTTCCGCCGGATCCATCGGCGCCGCTGCAAGCCGACTGGTATGGCCGCGAAGCGCAGGCGTATGCCCGTTGCGGCCAGGCATGGTTTCGAGATCACAATCTGCCGGAAGACCCCGGCTGGGCCGACCGCGCCGTGGTGGACTGGGCGTCGAACCCCGTCACGGATTCAGCGGCGATCTCGGTGATCTATTCAAATGAGGGCTTTACGTGCGCGGTGCCAAAGCCCGGCGATCTTGCTCTCATCTACGTGTATCTGCATCCCGAAAATCCAAAAGAAATGCAATATCGAGAAATGCAAGATCCGGCGCCGCACGGCTCGTCCACGGCGCAGCTCGAGCAGCTCTTGTCTCGCGATAGCATCAAGCGGATGTTCAAGGCCTGACAATGCCGTTCGATGCCAGCGTCATCGCTGAAATCCAGACCAAGGTCGATCTACTCGCCTACGTCAGCCAGTACGTCACGCTCAAGAAGCGCGGGCGTGAATACGTCGGCCTGTGCCCCTTCCATTCCGAGAAGACGCCGTCGTTCTATCTCAATGCGGAAAAGCAAGTTTGGCACTGCTACGGCTGCGATGCCGGCGGCGACCTCATCAAGTTCGTGCAGCGCTACGAGAACGTCGATTTCCCGAGCGCGCTGCGCATGTTGGCGGCGCGCGCCGGCGTGGCGCTTAAAGAAGCCCCCGGCGTGGCGCGGCGCCGCAGCGAACGCGAAGCGATCTACGAGGCGAACGCCATCGCGCAAGCGCACTATGCCGCCCAGCTGCGCAAGCATCGCGACGTCCTCGGCTACCTCGAGCGCCGCGGAGTGACGTCGCAGAGCGCCGAGGCGTTCGGCATGGGCT
>Ga0073928_10000697_pt1 | contig 73556 bp, 59 predicted proteins | sample PaiPotPPA55metaG_FD_76969 | JGI IMG/M metagenome (GOLD analysis project Ga0073928, IMG submission 76969) | Iron sulfur acid spring bacterial and archeal communities from Banff, Canada, to study Microbial Dark Matter (Phase II) - Paint Pots PPA... ...
CTCAACAGCGATCGCGACCGGCTGTATTCCCGCGTCACGGTCCTGGAACAGGGGCTGGATTCGGTGACCGGCGCGCTGGCCCGGCAGAGCGCTGCGGCAATGGTACAGGCCACACCCGCCGCCTCGGTAACCGCGGACACCCAACAGGCCGCTCAAAGTCAGCTGCCCATTCCGGTGATCTCCCCGGTGGCGACCATTGCCGCTGCGATACCCGAAAAGCCCCGAGCGGACCCTACCCCGCCGCCGCCACCGGTCCCCGCGGCGGCGACCGCGCCCTCACCCCAGGCAGCCTCGAATCCCGCGCCCGCGGCGACGCCGGCGACCCCGCTGGTGGCGGCGAAATCGATCCTGGCCCCGCCCGATGGCGCGGCGTCGAAACTGGTCGAGCCCGAAAAGCCGCCCCAAGTTACGGCAGCACCGATGCCGGAGGTGGCGCCGTCGACACCGGCTGCCGACGAATCCGGGCCGGATGCCTCTGATACGGCACCCGCCAGGGTCGCCGTGCAGCACACCGAATTTGGGGTCGATGTCGGCGGCGCGAATTCGGTCTCTGGCTTGCGCGCGCTGTGGCGGGGACTTCTAAAGACAAGAGCGAACGCGGCGCTGACGAAGCTGCGCCCGATCATCGTCATCAGAGAAACCTCTACCGGGCTCGGCATGCAGTTGCGGCTGGTCGCAGGCCCGCTCGACGACGCCGCGGCAGCGGCGAAAATCTGCGCCGGATTGGTGGAGCCCGAGCGGTCCTGCGAGACCGCCGTGTACGACGGTCAGACCCTTGCCATGAAGGCCGAGGAGCCGACCGGCAGCGTGACCAAGCCCGCGGCGCCGGCGCCCAAGCCGGTTGCGCACCGGCGCAGTTCGAAGCGCGTCGTCGTCGTCGAGGAACCGCCCAAGAAGCCCGACCCGCCGCCCTCGACGCTGTCGTCATGGTTCGGCAGGAAGTAGTGGGCGCGATAATGGCAAGAATTGCAATGCCTTGAGGTGGACTTTTCATGCAATTTGGAGGCTGCCGTCATGGCCGGGCTTGTCCCGGCCATCCACGACTTTTCTTGCTTGAGTAATGCAGCTAAGACTTGGATGCCCGGCACAAGGCCGGGCAAGACGAGCCTCGGCTATTGGCCCTGGTTGTCCCGTTGCTCATTCCCGACCATATTCCCGCGATGAAGAAAACTCCGTTTCGGCTGACCCCCTACCAGGTACAATGGCTCTTGATCGTCGGTTTTGTCACCGTCGGTTACGCGCTCTATCTGCGTTATCTGGCGATCGAGCTTTCCACCGTGGCGCTGGCCTGCGATGCCGGCCTGCAGACCATGCTGTGCAAGACCCGGCTGCTTGCGACCTCCTTGTTTCGCAATTCGGTGTTCGGCGCGGTGGCCCTCGTCATCGCGACCCTTAACCTGATGCGGCCGTCGATCGTGTTGCTGACGGGCGGGCTGATCGCCGCCGGATTCGGCATCGTGCTCTACAATGTCGGCCTGTCCGGCCTTGCGATCGGGCTGCTTATTTTAGGATTGGCACGGCCCGCGCCCGCCACAGCGTGAGCGCGAGCAGGCCGTAGACAGCGCAGGTCCACAGCGATTGCCAGTTGTTGGCGCCCTCGTTGAACACGGTGTAAAGCGCCGATGCCGCCAAAAGCCCGGCAAATGCCGCTTCCGCGACCGGGCGGACGCCCTGCTTGGGACGGTTGAGCAACATCAGGGTTGCGAACGGCACCACCGCCATGGTCAGCGCCGCAAAGGGAAAATCCTTGTAGCGGGGGTCGAACACGAAGCCGAGCGCGGTCTCGGCACCGACCAGCGTGGTCACGACCAGCGCGATCGCCAGCAGCACCGAAAGCAACGGCCGCGGCCGGTCGTCGCGCGGGCCGAGCAAGTCCAGAAAGGTCGGCAGCGGGCGTCCCGACATCATCGCGTTGGCGCACAGTAGCGGCGAGGCGATCGCGGCGGCGAGCAGCGAACCCCATAACAGCCAGCCGCCAATACCGTAGCTTTCATAGTACAGCTTGTCCGCGGCGATCCCGAGCAGGATCCCGCCCGTGGTCGCCGACGTCCCGACCGCGATCCAGGATGCCAGCCGCGGCGTCCAAGGCCGGCGCCGCAGCGTCAGAAAGGCCGCCATGAATACAAGGACGCTAAAGCCCATGCCGCCGCCCATCTGCCACTTCCACAGCGGAAAATTGCTGATGGGTAGGTCGGGCGGATATTTCACCGCGCGCCGCGCGGAATCGAACAGGCCCCAATAGCCGCCGACGGTGCCCTCGAGCTCGCGCTTCCAGGGCTGGTCATAGGCTTCGATCAAATTGACGCGAAAGTTTTCGCGTTTTGCCAGATCGAGGATATCGGAAACCACGCGGGCCTGATTGGTGCGCGACGGCAGCGCGCCGTCGCGCATCCGCCCCTGGCTCGGCCAGCCGGTCTCCCCGATCAGGATTTCCTTAGCCGGAAAGGCGACCGCCATCTGCTTGCGGATGGCGTCGACATGGGCGGCGGCGTATTTGGCGCGGACCGGGATGTCTTCCCAATAAGGCAGGATGTGGATCGTGACGAAATCGACCGCGTCATAGACTTCCCGGTTGCGCAGCCAGTATTCCCAGACATCGGCGTAGGTGACGGGAACGCTCACCTGCGATTTGACCGAACGGATGGTCGCGGCGAGGTCGCTGGTCGTCATCTCGCCGCGCAGCAGCACCTCGTTGCCGACCACGAGCGCCGTGATCACACCGGGATTTTCCTTGGCCAGCCGCACCGCGGTCGAAATCTGCGTCAGGTTTTTCAGCCGGCTGCTGCCGAGCCAGATGCCCTGGATGACCTTCAGGCCGACCTTGCCGGCGAGCGCGGGCACCTGGTCGAGGCCGTTCTCGATCGAATAGGTCCGCACGCAGTCGGTCACCTTGGCAAGCTGCGCCAGGTCCTGGGCGATCTGCTCCGGCGCGATATGGGTGGTCGGCTGCAGCGGGGTCTGGCTGTCGCGGAACGGCGCATAGGACACGCACAACAGCTTGGCGTCGGGGTCGATCGGCGCGCGCGGCAGCGAGATCGGCGTGGCCAGCCACCACCACACGGCTCCAATCGCACCCAGGGAGATGAGGAGAAGCGCCAGTGGCGTACGAAGAGAAATCGGTTCCGTCCTCCGGGAAGGGCCCGTCGATTAGCCGGTCGGGTGCCGTCTGCCAAGGGCATGATATGCGGAATCGGGCGCCGTCTGGTCCGCGAGCTTTACCACGAGACGATAAAGTTGTGACTTTGCTGGACAAAATCCGAAATGTCCGTCATGGGAATCCTCAGGTGTCTCCGCCGCATTGGGGACCCATTTGAACGGCAATCAAGCCAGCGTGAAAACCGGCTCCCCACGGCCGGCCGCGGGGCAGGAAGCAAATCGGGGAATTTATGGGTCGAGGTGTGCTTGAGTTTAAGAGTGCGGTTCTACGCCACCTCGCCGTTTCAGGCCTCGCACTGCTCATCGGGATAGGGAGCGCGGGTATTGGAAGCGCGGCTGCCCAGAGCGGCACGCCGGCGCCGGCGGATCAGGGCAAGCCTGCCGCCGCCAATTCAACCGAGCCGCCCAAGGACACCCAGCACAAGACCGACGAATTCGTCGAAGCCTCGCAGACCATCAACGGACCGGCCGGAAACCCGGAATGCGTCTGGCTCGGTCGCCGGGTCGTGGTCCTGATGTACCGCGATGACCTCGATACGGCGTTCCGGCATCTTGATCTGTACGACCGGTTCGGCTGCCCGGGCGGGCACGTTCAGGCGGCGTTTCGCTGTCTGACCCGTTTTTTTTCGCTGATCGATCCAAAAGTGCCGGATAGCCTGAGCAGCCGGGTGCATGCCTGCTGGATCAATCCGGCGGCGCAGCCGCAGGCTGCCGTGGCGGCCGCCCCGCCTGCCGCTCCCACGACCTCGGGCGCCGCGCCCCCGGCGCCGGCCCCTACCCCGACGCCTCCCGTGCCCGCCGCCACCCCGGCGCCGGCGAAATAGCCGCAGGCCCGCCTTCGGAACGATCCGAAATTTTCACGGTTGCGATTGTTCCGCGCCCTCAAAACGCCATGGCGTCATAAGACTTGTTAAATAGCGTGGCAGACCTATGTTCAACTTGCCGCTGACTCGGTCGGATCTCGGGGACGGGTCCGCTTCCCTGCCATATTGGCCCCAGATGGTTTAGTTGCGATGCGCGCCGTCGTCGCCGTTCTGTTGTGTGTGGCCGCCGTTCATGCTGGCTTATGGGGTATCCTTCGGGAGAAGCAGGAGGCCCCCGACTTCAAGGGCATCCTGACGAGCGTGTCCTATGCGCCGTTCGAACGGGGTCACGTCGTGGCCGACAGCATCGCCGACTCCGAGAAGATTCGCGCCGATCTGAAGAAACTCTCCACTCTGACGCGAGCGGTTCGCCTGTACTCTTCCACGGAAGGCAGCGAACTGGTGCCGCCGATCGCCAACGAGTTCGGCATCAAGGTCACGGTCGGCGCCTGGATCGACAAGGATCGCGACCGCAACGAACGCGAGATTGCGTCAGCCATCGATCTCGCCAAGCGCAACAGCAATGTGATCGGCATCGTGGTCGGCAACGAGACGATCTATCGCGGCGAGCAGAAGGTCGACGACCTGATCGAGCTGATCAAGCGGGTCAAGACCGCGGTTGACGGCCGGGTGCCGGTCACGACCGGCGAAATCTGGAACATCTGGCGCGATAATCCGGAGCTCGGTTATTCCGTCGACTTCATTGCCGCGCACATCTTGCCTTACTGGGAATTCTTCACCGACAAGCAGGCCGTGGACCAGGCCTTCACGATCTATGGGCTGCTGGGCAAACAGTTCCAGGGCAAGCGGATCGTGATCGCCGAGTTCGGCTGGCCCAGCGCCGGCTACAATCTCAGAGGTGCCAACCCCGGCACTTTCGAGCAGGCCGTGGTGCTGCGCAACTTCGTCACCCGCGCCGAAGCGATCCAGATGGAGTACAACATCGTCGAGGCGATCGATCAGCCCTGGAAATATTTTGAGGGCGGCGTCGGTCCCTACTGGGGCATCCTCAACGCGGCGCGCGAGTCGAAATTCGCATGGTCCGGCCCGGTGGTCGATGAGGCCTATTGGAAACTGGCCACAATCGCACTCCTGGTCGGCCTGTTGATGTCGCTGCCGATCCTGCGGCTGCCCGAACCCACGGTGATGCAGTCGCTGCTGCTGGCGACGGCCGCCAACGGCGTCGGCGCCTGGACCGCGACCGTGTTCGCGTACTGGACCGGCCATTATTTTGTGTTCGGTTCGGCCTTTGCGTTGACGCTGGGCCTGATCCTCTTGGTGCCGCTGGTGCTGATCGCGATGGCGCGGATCGAGGAGATCGCGGCCGTGGCCTTCGGCCGCAAGCCACTCCGGTTGATCATCAAGGGCGCCACTGTCGCGCCGGCCACCATGGGCGAAACCGTCACCTTCCCCAAGGTCTCGATCCATATCCCGGCTTATTTCGAACCGCCGGAGATGCTGAAGCAGACGCTCGATGCGGTGTCGCGGCTGGACTATCCGAATTTCGAATGCGTCGTCATCATCAACAACACCCCGGACCCGGCGTTCTGGCAGCCGATCCAGGACCACTGCCGGGCGCTCGGCGAACGGTTCGTGTTCATCAACGCCGAGAAGGTGCAGGGTTTTAAGGCCGGCGCGCTTCGCATCGCCATGGATCGCACCGCCGTCGATGCCGAGATCATCGGCATCATCGACGCCGACTATGTGGTGCAGCCGGACTGGCTGAAGGATCTGGTGCCGGTGTTCGCCGACGCGCGCGTCGGCCTGGTGCAGGCGCCGCAGGACCATCGCGACGGCGACCGCTCGCTGATGCACTACATCATGAACGGCGAATATGCCGGGTTCTTCGACATCGGCATGGTCCAGCGCAACGAGGCCAACGCCATCATCGTTCACGGCACCATGTGCCTGATCCGCCGCGCGGCGATGGACATGGCCGGCGGCTGGGCCGGCGACACCATCTGCGAGGACACGGATCTCGGCCTTGCGATCATCGAGCATGGCTGGCTGACGCACTACACCAACCACCGCTACGGCCACGGGTTGTTGCCGGACACCTATGAGGCCTTCAAGAAGCAGCGCCACCGCTGGGCCTATGGCGGTTTCCAGATCGTCAAGAAGCACTGGCGGCGCTTTCTGCCCAGCGCCAGCCGGCTGTCGCCCGATCAGCGGCGCGAATTCGCGCTGGGCTGGCTGAACTGGTTGGGGGCCGAAAGCCTAGGTGTGCTGGTTGCCATCCTCAATCTCATCTGGGTGCCGATCGTGGCCTTCGCCGACATCGCCATTCCCGACAAGATTTTGACGTTGCCGATCATCGCATCCTTCGTGGTCTCGCTGGTGCACTTTGTGGCGATGTACCGGCTGCGCGTGCCCGTCAAATGGGGACAGATGCTGGGCGCCATGATCGCCGCGATGTCGGTGCAATGGACGGTGTCGCGCGCGGTCGCCAACGGCCTGATCACCGAGCATCTGCCGTTCGCCCGCACCTCGAAGGGCGGGCTGTCGCGGATGTCGATCGAGTTCCAGGCGTTCTGGGAAGCCGTGATCGGCGTGTTGCTGCTGGTCGGCGCGGCGGTGCTGGTCGTCACCAATAATTTCAAGCAGGTCCGCGAGATTTATGTGTTCGCGGGCGTATTGGTGCTGGAAAGCCTGCCGTTCCTGTCGGCTGTCGCGATCGCGATCCTGGAAAATTCCCGCATCAACGAATTCTCGTTCTGGCGCAACAGCGCGATCCGGACCGCGGAACTGATCGGCCTGCGCCCGGTCGCCGTCCCCGAGGTGGCCCGCAGCTCGCAGCCGGTGGCGTCCGAGGTTCATCGCGAGGCGGGCTGACGGAGATGGACTTTCTGTGGGCAGGCCGGTTGAAGAACCCCGGCTAACGGCCCATCTGACAACAGAAATCCGGATTATCCCGGCGGCCCGTTTTGGCCAACTGGCGCTATTGACCCACACCATGGGTACCCCTACACAGCGCCTCACGTGAGCGCGTAGCTCAGGCGGTAGAGCACGTGACTTTTAATCATGGGGTCGAGGGTTCGAGTCCCTCCGCGCTCACCAAGTAAATCAGGCATAACTTGCATTTTCTGACACGGGGACACGGGCATATTGAGGCCTGGGGACCCCGCGGGGACCCAAAATCGTGTAGGGGCTAACGGCTAAATACGCCGGCCAGGATTTCTCGCAAAACCCGCGGGCGTTTTTGCGTGTCCGAAGGCGACGCTAGACAAACGGAATTCCCCCTACGCGCTCACCTCTGATCGTCCTGATGATCATGCAGCCGGGGGATCTCATGCCGCATCCCGCAATCCGACGCAAAAACCTGATTCCGAAATCTTTAATAAATTTGGACGCAGCATCGAGGGCGGCAGGTGCACCATGCGTAATCATGACTTCGTGTCCGATGGATTCCTGGCGTTAATTGTGGCCGGCCTTCTGCTGTTGTGCTCGGGCTTGCTCGTTATCGCATTCAGCTAGTCTGGCGGCCGCCCTCACCTCTCATCGTCCGGATGGGCGCCGAGCCCCAGGCCGGCGATGCTGGCCGATCTGATCAGGACCATCAATTCAAAATGGGCCACCAACGAACCCGCACAATTTTCTAATCCGAACGGGTTAATCCAGAAGGCCTCGCCGGGATGAAACGTGACCGTGCTAAGATCGCTCCATTGTGCTTGGGCCTCCACCGGCGCAACGCCCCCACGGCCTCAGCTCTCCCCCGAGTTGGGGCCGTTTATTTGGCTGGGGCAATCACAATGAGGGCGGCCCGGGCGCGGTGGGCGTCGAGGATGGCCACGGCGGTGGAATGGCTATGCAATTCGCCCGCGTCGTTAGTCCCATCGAGGACATGGAAATATGGAACGCGAGCAGCGACGGCTTTTCCTTCGTGATCAGTTATGAGAGCCGCGGCGGTCCCGGCTTTCACGGACCGCCCGGCTATGTGGCATCGTGGCGCTCGCTCTCTCAGAATACGGGCGCCATCAGGGTGTCCGGCTCGCCCTTTAAAACGCTTGCTGAGGCCGAAGAAGCCTGCAAGGCCACCCTGGGACACCTGACGGGAAAGCTCGATGGGGAATGACCTTGGGGACGCCGTAAGCTGGCGTGTGATCGGTGACGCGTTATTCGCAGTAAACCTGGAGAAACCGCCCGAACAAATGAGGCAACAGTTGGAGCTAGTTATATCTTTCTATTGCCGTTTTGTGACACTAATCCCCGACACAGAACGGGGACCTACAGAATGTATGCTCTCAAGCCGAAAATGCTGTTGCTTATCATCTGCGCGCTTGCCGTGGTGACGGTCATGCATGCAAGCGTGTATCTTAGCATCGACGATGCAAGTCTTTCGGCGGAAATGCCACCTCGATGAAAGAACCCGCCAGCGCGAACTGGCGGGTCGTCTCATTTGCCCGCTCAAGGGGCCACTGGAGTTTCGCGAGGATCGGGGCGATCTGCCGAAGGCGAAGGGGAAATGACCCGAGGGCTAGCAGACCGCATTTAATCCTCCCGTCGTGGCGTCTTGGAAACGGCGGAGAGCACGCCGCCGAACGCCACAAGCGTTGCGCATAAGCCGATCCCTGCGCAAGCCAGAGCGAGCCACTGTTCAGCGGATCCACTCCAAGTAGCGCTCCAGATGGGTTCGGACGCTTCCCACCAGAAAAGGACGGCCGCCGCAAGACCAAAGCCGAGCGCGAATGACGTCTGGGCAGTAAAGCTGATCTTGCGGATGCGCATTGAAGCCTCCTTCAATTTCAATCGCTTCCGATACAATGATATCTTGTGCCCGATGGTTCCCGGCGGTAGGCGGTAGAGCTAGCTGGGGCTGAAGGCGAAAGGGAAAGTCGTGACCACTACTCAAATGGTCGGCTTGCTTTCCGAATTACGGTGCCAGTGCACTCAATTTGGAAAGTCGAGAATCTCGGGGGGCGCCCCGGCAGAACGACGGTTGAATGCAGTCCAGCAGTGTCACTGCAATTTGGATTGATGTTCACAGATTTGAGGCGTGAAACCGAAAGCTATCCTGCGCCCGCGCCCGGTGCCGGCGCAGGACTCAGCGGGGCGCCTCCGACCGAAACAGGGCCGACAGGTTTAGGCAGTGGAGAAATCATTTTTCGCGACGTCCCGAGGACCCGAGCGCGCGGATTTGGATGCGGGATGCTGGAAGTCGTCAACGGCGTCATGGCACTCTGCAGCGCGTCCGACTGCGCCGCTAGCGAGGAAAGTTGACGGGATATTCTTTTCAAATCCGCCTGTTGAGTTGCGGAGCTCTGCGTGAGCGACACCAACACAGCTGCGTTTTGCCGCTGCGACAACTGAATATCCTTCAGTGCCGCGCTGACGGCGGGATCTGGTATCGGGGCTGAAACCGTCTCATGTGGAGATTGTGCAGCGAAGCGATTGAAATTCGGCCAAGAGAAGCCACTGAAATTCGGCAAAGAAAGGCGATGGAAATTCGGTAAGGAGAAGAAATTCGGTACGGCGTTGGCGGTGGCCGCGCCAATGACGGCCAAGGCGGATAAGGACACCACTATCGCCACTCGACCCGAAGCCCCCAGCTGTGCCGCCTCGGGCTGCTTACCTCCTTGCGTTTCCTTTTCCGGTGTCTCAACCACCTGCGTTCCCTACGTGTCAGCCCAGTCGCAAGATTTTTCCTCGCCGCCGATCAGCAAAACAAAAAAGAGCCGTCGCATGGACGATCCAGCGACGACTCTCGCGCGATTGCCCACCCGAATTCGACTTAAATCATGGGCTTATATGGTTAACGATCAGTTATGCCCAGCCGCCTCGCCTGTGGGGCGATCTGCCGCCGGTTGCCGACCGTTCGGGAATTTACGGTGCCAGTGCACTCAACTTGGAAAGTCGAAGATCTCGGTGATCGCCCCGATGAAGCCGACTAAGTTCGGGCAGAAGATTGCCATTCCTCCAGCCTGCAAGCCTCCAGCCTGCAAGCCTCCAGCCTCCAGCCTGCAAGCCTCCAGCCTGCAAGCCTCCAGCCTGCAAGCCTCCAGCCTGCAAGGCCTGGCGCGCATCGGGGTCACGAGAGCCTTGAACCGTCACGTCGAGCGGACGTTTGATCCGTCGCGCAAGGACACGCATTGGGGACGCCGGAAGCTGGCGCGGGACCGATGACGAAGGCAATCACACCGCGTCTTTTGCGGCCTTGACTGGACGAGCCCTTACAATCTTCCGTGCCGGTTTAGCCTTGAACATCATCGGCTCGCCGTTGAACGGGTTTGTCCCCTGACGTGCTTTGGTTGCGGGCTTCTTGATGACGACGAATTTTGCAAATCCAGGAACGAGAAAGACGCCGGTCTTTTTGAGTTCCTTATAACCGACGGTCGCGAGCGTCTCCAAAACGCCTTTTACGTCTTTCTTCGCCACTTCATTTTCGGCAGCAATCTTCTCGATCAGCTGCGACTTGGTCATTTGGGCCGCCATTTCTGGGTCCTTTTCGTTGATTCGATACGACGGACAGTATTTGGAAAAAGCCTCCAAGACCTGCATTGGCGACGATCTGCACAGCTTTAGTTCACACCCTGGCCTCTGACGACGCGACTTTTTGGATAGTCACCGGATCCTCAGTCGCCAACCTCCTCGAGCAGTTTGGGTGCCTTTTGGTGACCGGGCAGCTTTTTGCCGGGACCCTTTTTTGACTTCTCCTTGGCGCCGGCGATGAGCCTGTCCGGGCTGCGCTCAACCGCGTCCATCACCTTTTTCATAATCGCGTGGCGAACGTTTTTGCCCAGCGAATACCCGTGAATCGTTATCGTCATCTTGTCCTTGCCGGCGTGGTACTCGTGCTCGATCTTTGGCTCTTTGGACATTTCACCCTCCGCTGTTTTCTCCATCGCGCCGCTCGCACTGGAGGCGATCTTACTTCTTTGGCGCCAACCAAGCCTCAGTCACGGCGCTTTCGATGATGTGCCGTTGGACCCTTCTGCAATGTGGGCAACTGAACGTTCGCAAGTCCTGGCCCGTACAGCTCGGCTCGATGGCCGAGAGTTTCATTGGAGAACCGCAAGCCGTGCATGCCGGTCCCTGGTTTTGTATGTCCAGCATGTGCTAGCCCTCACCAATGTGAACCTCCAGCCGCCGCTTGTTTCTATAGAGGCTGTGCAATGAAGCGGCGATCTGCCGACGTTCGTTCCGCGCAGATGATCCGCGCGATAGGGAGCGGGCGAACCGGAGCATCTGGCGTCGCAACCGAACAAGTTGCGAGACGGTGTAGACGGGATTGTCCTGCGCCATTTTAAGCTGAAGTGAAGGCATGATTGCCCCCTTGGATCGGGCGGGAGCACAACACTCTCTGTCACCGATGATTGCCGACGGCGGGGCGGTGATGCGAGCAGCATGCTCCCCGGAGTTCCGAAGTTGCTGATCAATATTGCTCACTCTCCGAAACTTAATCGGAGCGGATTCGTCCGCGAGCTTCGGCGGAGACCATCGACGCTGCCCGCGCCGATTTTGAAGCCGCATGGCGGGTGTTCTTGTCGAAGCGTGTACAGAGGTCGATTTTCAGGCGTGGCGCGATCAGGAAGCCTGGACGGGCTGAGAAGTATCGCCGGTTCGACCGAGAGTTTTTGCAGTCCACCACGGGAACCAAGGTTCCCTCCGGCCCATTGCAAACGAGCCCAACCAGGCAGAACATCCGCCGGGCCAATAGCGGGGAGAAACAATGAAGATCCTTGCTGCGACTCTTATCTTGCTTATTTCGAATGCTGCCGCCGCTCAGGAGTGCAAGACTTGCTCGATGGCCGACGCCTGCATCAAGGCGTACCTTAAGGCTACGTCCGAGGCCCAAAGTGCCACCAAGCAGGCAATTCGGGATTGGAAGCAGAATCTCGACAGAAAGGCCTCCGCAGAATTGTCCAGCAGGGGCACGCTCGCATTGCAAGACGCCATGGAAACGCAAGTCCGTTCGGAGCTTGAACGCCTGAAGGAGTGCGTGGCCAAGATCAGGGAGCAACGAGAATAGCGACGGCAGCGGGTGGGAATTTCGGGAATTTTCGGCGACAGTCGCATCACTGGGCGCGAGAACGGCTGAGCGCCCCCTCCCAGTCGCGGGACCGTGAGGCTCGGAGCTGCGGCGACCGGATCGTGCGCCGGACTATTCCGCGGCTCGCGCTCGACCTCCTTTGTAAGTCCAAAGACTGGAGCGCGTCATGCACTTGCCGCAGTGGAAAAACGCCTTTTCAACGCCGACGATCATCGCGAGATCGGGTATTTGGCCATGATCTGCCATCGCGCTCCTGATATTCTGATCTCGGACAATCAAGGCCCTACCGGTAACGCGAAGCGTTTCGCGTTGACCCGGAATAAGGAAGATCAAGCCGACGCCGGGACTCCGCAGCACGTTGTGAAAGGTATCAACGCGGCGGTTGCCACGACGATCCGGAATGGCAAGGGTCGCGTCGTCAAGACACCTTACGAATCCCGCGCGATCTCCTTTTGGCGACAGATCAACCAAGCCAGACGGATCGGTGGAACCCACCACAACGAACGGCGACGCAGCAATAAAGTCCTGACATCGGCGATCGAGCTTATTGAGAGTCTTGCTGGTGAACCACCTGTTGGGAGGCCCGACAATTTTCCGTAAGTCCTGTTCGGCCGTGATCACGTCGCCAAACCTTTGAGCGAGCGGCGACGCCATTTTTGAGTCCAAGCTCCTGCCCCCACCATGGCAGCCATTATTCCCGCCGGCCCCATCCATGATCGGGATGCTAGTGCGCGGTTGCGGCGATCGTACGCCCACAAATTGGTTGAAGGGCCACAGCACCAGTAACGCCTTCACCTGCGCTGAGCCGTTATCGGTGCGGGGCTCAGCGCCGCTGCCGCCGTGTTCGCGATCTCCGCGTCAATCTCCTTGCTCAAGCCGGCAACACCTACTGCGCCCACGACTGCTCCGTTTACACGGACCGGCATGCCGCCGCGCAGCGCCGGAATGCCGGCAGTGACGAAGGCCGTTCGACCCTGATTTATGCTGTCCTCGATCTCTGCCGTCGACCGTTGTAGCCGCGCCGCCGTTCGTGCCTTCTCGATGGCGAGGTCCGCGCTTGCCGGGCGAACACCATCCATGCGTAGGAAAGCAAGCAGATCCCCGGCGGGATCAACCACTGCGATTGCCGAGGGCTCATTACGCTGCTGCGCGCTCTCCCTTGCTGCCTGCAGGACCGTCTGGGCTCCGGCTTGATCAAGGGCCATCACGTTGATGGTCTGCGCCCCGGCTGCAAAGCAGAAGACCGTTGCCAACATTCCAACACCAATTCCGAGTTTCGTCATTGCGAGCCTATTCCGATTCGTTGAAGTTTAGCGGCGCGAGGATGCTATCGCGGACAGCTTGCGTCACCCTATCTATGAAGTGCCTTTGGTGCGAACCAGGTAGTCCACGATCGCTTTGGCGTCGTCAGGGCTGACAGGAGCCTTGTAGGCTGTGATCATCTTGTTGACGACTTCTTGCCAGGCCTCCCTGGAGAGCGAAGGCTGGTTCAACACGTGGTCGGCCGAGTGGCAGGCAAGGCAGTTGTTGTTGATCGCATCCGATCCCGGACCGGCGGGGAACATCGTGTCGCTGGTGGGGACATCCAGCTTCAGCGACTTCAACGCGGTGATGCTTGCGGCCTGGCCGGGATACGGCAACAGAGCAAGACCGAGAACGGTGACCATCGGCAAAACAGCGCGTAGCATTCTCAGGTCATCCTCAGGCCGCGACCACATCGGTCGCTTCAATGGTATTGAACATGTAGCCGGCCGGGTTCCAGATCCGGAAATCGGGCTGCGCCACGCCCTTGGCGTTGGTGCAACGAACCATCAGGGTGTGCGCGCCGCGCGCGGGCAAGGTGAATTGCGCCTGCCATTGCCGAAAGCCGTATGTTCCCCGATCGGCGCCGAGTTGGGTCGACTGCCAAGTCTCGCCGCCATCGATCGACAGATCGACGCGGGCAACACCGCAATCGCCGCCGAAGGCAATGCCCCGCACTGAGGCTGGCGTCCCCACCGGCACGCTGTCGCCGTTGCGGATGTTGGTGATGAACGACCGCGGAGCGTTGCGGGTCACCGGCACCATCTTGAATCCGGTCTCGCCGGGCTTGACGGTATTGTGTGGCGTATCGGGCACGCGGTAGCCGGTTGCTGTCCAGTAATTGGTGTCGGGCTGATCGAGCACTTCGATGTCGTTCAGCATCTTGACCCAGTAGACTCCGCACCAGCCGGGCACAACCAGCCGCAGCGGAAATCCGTTCAGCAAGGGAAGCTGCTCGCCGTTCATGGCGAAAGCGATCATCACCTCGCCGGCGCGAGCGTGATCGATGGTGAGTGACTTCAGGAACTTCGGTGCCCCCGGCATCACCGGCTCGTCCAGGCCGCCGAAGCGGACCTGAATGGCGCCAGCGTTTACGCCCGCCCGGTCAAGCACATCCTTGAGGCGCACCCCCGTCCAGATCGCGTTGCTCATCGAACCATCTGCCCATTGAGCGCCGGCGACGCGCGGGACGGCGTAGATGCGCGAATTGCCCGCGCATTGGTTGACCGCGGCGATGTCTATTCTCGGCAATCCCTGCAAAATATCCTTGAGCGACAGCGAGAGGGTCTGATTGACCTGGCCGCGCACCGTCAGACGAAAGCTATCCACATCGATGTCGCCCGGAAAATTCGCCCAGTGCCAGCTTACATAGTGCTGGTCGTTTGGGGTGAACACGCCCTTGTCGAAGACTTCGAAGGGCGTCTCAAGCCATGGCGGACTCGTACGCTGCAGGATCATTCGGCCCTTTTGCGGATAGGATGTAGTGATTACCCGCGTGCTCGGACCGCCCGGCACATGCAGATCGACCGTCTCTTGCGCTGATACCGGCGAGGACATCAGTGCCAGGCTGGCAATCCCCATTCCACCCAGCACGCGCCGTCGCGTCAGCACCGACGATTGCACGCCGTGATCCTGCATCAGCCGCTCCTGTCCTGTGCCCTCGCGGTGCAACAAAACGTGGTCCACTACGTCAGGCTTGACGACAGCGAGTTCACGAGATCCATCACGTTAGAGCATCAGCCTGCGGGGTGCGTGAGCTGCCTGCGTCCGTCGTACCGATTTGCGAGCATTGGCCCGCTTTCGCGGTTCCGCTTCTGGTCTTTCGCCGGAACGCAAGCTAATCGCCTCATTTCCTGATGTAGGCAGACACGAGCACCATGCTCATCACGCTTCAGTGTTCGGCGACGCGCGGCAACTGAACGGATGCCCGGCAAACGTATGTGAAACCCGATCGATCCTTGGCTGAGCAGATACCGCCGCACGGCACGCGGCGCGATCGATCCCGGCGGTCAAACATGCCGGCAGTGTGTCAGATCGGTTTCCATAACGGGGATCGCGCGGTTATCGCTCGGTAAACGCCACGTCCAGGGAGTTGAACACCGGTTTGAACATATACCGAATGATGGACTTTGAGCCGGTCTGAATGTGCGCCTGAAGGACCATTCCCGGCGTGATTGGATAGTTGGTGGTGCCGGAGCGAACATGGTCCTGCAGAAGTCGTATCGTGGCCTTGTAGTAGGGCTCGGCAGCGCTTTGATTTTGGCCCGGAGGATTTTGTTGCGTGGGCGGCGGGGAAAATGTCGTAGCCGACAAATATTCGACCTTGCCCCGAACGGGTCCGAAGATCGTGCTGTCATAGGTCAAAAGCCGAATTTCCGCATCCGCATCCACGCGTATGTGGCCGGAATCTTTCGGATCGATGTGCACCTCAGCGACCAACTCTCGTTCTGTTGGAACTATCCGGGCCACGAGGTCGCCAGGTCGCACTACTTCTCCGATCGATTTCGGAGCGAGTTCTTGTACGATCCCGTCGGAGGGAGCCCGGACCAACAGGCGGTCGGAGCGGTCGGCAAGCTTGACCAACTGCTGTTCGGTTTCTGCCAGATCAGTGGCGGCCTTGACCCTCTCCTCGCTTAACTTTTGCTGCGCCTTGGCATCGGCTTCCCACAAGCTGCTTTCGGCCTCTATCAAGGCTTCTTTCGCTGTATCGAGCCTCCCCTGGAGAGTGAGCCGATCACCATCGCTTCGCTGATAGGAAGATTTCGCTTCGAGCCAACTCTTTCGTGATCCAGTACCCAAGGTCTTTAGGGCATCCTGCATCTCGACCAGTTCACGCTGGACCTCCACCTGAGCGCTGGCGGATTCCAGACCGGATGTCAGCGTAGCAATTTCACCACGCTTCTGTGCGACTTTGGCGGCCAATGTTGCCTTTTCCTGTCGCCTCTGGATAATTGCGCTGACATAGAGCTTTTCTTGCTCTGCAGCCAAATCCGGGAATCTCTTGGCCAAGTCGTCAAAGTCCGGTGTCTCATCGCGACTCTGTGCCTCGAGGCGGATAAGCTGAAGTTTCAAAGCTGCACGTCGGGCTTCGAATTGGTTTCGTTCACCGACCGATGATTCCGGCCGCAGCCGAATAAGGGGCTGCTGGGCCGTTACCCTCGAACCCTCCTTGACAAAAATCTCGGCGACGATTCCGCCTTCAAGATGCTGGACCGTTTGAACTTGACCGCGTGGCACGATTTGACCCTGCGCGATAGTAACTTCCCGAACCCGCGTCATGGACGCCCAAACGATCGTGGCAATGACGAAGCCGGAGATGGTAATCAGGGTCGCGACCAATACACGCGGCGGCCGACCGTCTTCCAACACGAGTGGCTGGGTAAGACGTCGCGCAATTTCTGTCCGCCGGGTAAGTATCGGAACCAAGGTCTTCGAGCCTCAAAATGGCCGGTGCAAGACACGCAAATTATAGATAGCCCGCATTAATAAAATGTGCCGCTGGATTCAGGAAATATTAGGCTGCCGCGGATAGGCGCTCCAAGACCCTGTCCGGCGGCCCATCCATCAATACTTGTCCGTCCTTCAGCAGGATCACGCGGTCGGCCAGCCGCATATGGCTCGGGCGGAATGTCGTAAACAGCACCGTCGCCCGGCCCTTCAGCGCCGCAAGCTTCTTAAGCAAGTGCAATTCTGATGCTGTGTCGAGAGAGGCCGCGGGATTATCCAACAAGTAAATGGGCGCGTTCTTAATAAAACAGCGTGCCAATGCCAATCGCTGTTTCAACGCATCCGAGAAATTCTCGAGATCTGCGGCCGTGAGCCGGCGCTCGATGCCCTCGCCCATCAACTGTTCTTCGCTATCCAGCCCCATTTCCTTTAGTGCCCGCACAATCTCTGCATCACTCGCATCCGGCCGGGAGAGCCGAATATTCTGCGCCAAAGTGCCATAAAAGAAATTCGTCGTTTCGGGCAAAAATGCTATCTGAGAGCGCCATTCGGCCGGATCAATTTGCCGCAAATCCATATCGTCGACCAGTACAGCGCCAAGGCTAGGCGGATAAAGGCCGCCCATAAGTCTCAGCAGTGTTGTTTTACCGACCCCGCTTGCGCCTGTGATCGCGATCATCTCGCCTGGCTTGATCTCGAGTTGGACACCACGGAGTACGGCCTCCTGGCGTTGCCCGTAGCGAAACGCAAGGCGCTGCACGGATATCTTCCCACCAAATTGCCGGAAAAAGGAACGCGGCGCCCGCACATCTCGTTCACTCCGTATCTTCATGAGCCGGTCAATTTGCTTAAAGGTCTGCAATGCTTGTTCCAGCCGAGGCATGGAAACATAGGTCGATTGAAGCGGCGACAGCACTCGCCACACCAGAGCCATGGTGCCGATCAGTGCGCCTGAGCTCATCGAGCCCTTGCTGACGCTTAGCGCACCAAGACTAAGCGTCGCAATACCAGCAATGCTGACCAGCAACTCCCCGACATTTTGCACTGTGTTATTGAATCGATGTGCCCGATGGCTCTGGTCTGAAATCAGTTCGGCCAACTCCCGGTGCCGCGCGATCCAAACGTGTTCGGCGCTCAGCGAACGGATCGCACGGCGTTTGGTGAAAATCTCGTGGAGCAAGATGTTGCGACGCTGCTTGGCGTAACTGACCGCCCGAACATAATTGCGCGTTACCGGAATTGTTATCGCGGAGAGCGCAACATAAACCAGAATAAGCGACACCGGGACCCAGACAAGATTTCCGCCCCATATTGCGATCGCAATAAGAAAAATGAAGATGAACGGAATATCGACAATCGATGAGGCCAAGGTTCCGGTGAAGGCATCTCGCATACTCTCAAACTGCTTCAGTCGCGAGATTTGCGTGCCGACCGGGGCGGCCTCGACCATTGAGACCGGCATATTGAGGATCACCTCGAATGCCTTCATGCCGATGAGCGCATCGATCCGGGCGCCAAAATATGCCATCGCGCGCGCGCGAACGCTGCGCAATGCCAGGTTTGTGGCGATTACGATGCCGGCGCCTATTGCCAGCATAATCACGGTGTTTATCGACTTCGTGCCGATTCCCAAATCATACACACAAATGACAAAGATCGGCAGCGCAAGCGCTGCGAGGTTTCCCAACAGACTAAACCCAAGGGTCGCTACGATTGTCGGCTTGAATTTTCTAATTGCGTTAAATAACCAGGACGCTCCTTGTTCAACGGCCTCGGTCTTGACCGACTGGTCCCAAACAAAATAAGCCCACCCACCTTGGTTCTGCGGTTCGATTTTTTTCCAGGCAGCAGCGTTGCCGTCGAATGCAAGAAGGGTTCCGTCTGGCTCACGGTCTACGATGAGCGCGATGTCGGTGCCGTCGCGCGTGAACAGGCATGGTACGGAGTGAGACCTGATCTTTGATTGCTTCAGGAATCTTCGAGTTGTCCCGTATCCCAGTAGAGAAAGGACGCGACGCAGCGCCTCGACATTGTCGATGCGGTCGAAATGCGGCAGGGCTTCCTGAATCAAACGGCCTTCGCCGGCCCAGCCAAACAATGCGAGCGTTGGGGCAAGACAGGCCTCCGCGGCGGTTTCGGGACGAACGATCGCATTGATTGTAGCGATGAGAGCTTCCTGTGGGGAGGACGACAAATCATCTGAAACATTGGCGAACTCGGCGGCAAGTCGCGCCAGGTTTGCGTGAACCGGATTTTCAATCGGCTCTGACGCAGGGATCTGGTTTGCGCCGACGAGGTATGATCCTGGGTCACCATGCGTCGTCACGTCGCCACCTTCCGCGAATTGCTTGAGGAGACAGACCAACCGGCACAACCGTCTTCAAGAGAAATTTGATGGTCGCACAGAGCTAACAGTGACGGACGGTGCGTCACAACAAGTACGGTTAAGTTGCCACGGAGAACATTCAGCGCCTTGATCAGCGCGGGCTCGGCGATCGCATCCAACAGCATATTTGCCTCATCGAGCGCAAGCACGCGCGGACGATTTGTCAGCGCGCGGACGATGTTCACTTGCTGCGCGATCGACATCGGCAGGTCGTCACCGATGCCTTCTCCAAGCTTCGTCTCATATCCATCTGGGAGCAGATTGATGGTTGCTTCGAGTCCCAGGAGTTGCGCCATCTTGCGCGCGAAATCGCGCTTCTCCGGACCGAACATGGTGAGATTTTCCATGATCGTGCCGGAAAATATGGCGGGCACGGCTCCGACATAGGCGATGTGCCGGCGTATCGCCGCAAATTCCGGGACGAAAGTTGATACGCCATCGACCGTGACGCGACCGGCCGTCGGTTCAATCTCCCCCTGCATTAGCTTCAGCAGCGTCGTTCGCCCCGAACTTTCCTTTCCCTTCAAACCTATCATTGCGCCGGCGTCGATCGAGACGTCGCGGACTGCTAAGGTCTGATTGAGATCAGTTGGATGTCGATAAACGACGTTTTCAAATCGAATATTGCCCTTCACAGTCGTATGAATTTCGACGGGAGCCTCGGCTGGAGGTAAATCGAGGAGCGCTTTAACTTCGGCTCGGCGATGATCCACGGTTTCCTTCTCGGTCCAAAGAGAAATCGCCCGTAGCAATGGCTGCAGAATTTGACCCGACAGCATCGTGCAAGCTGCGAGAGCTCCCATTGTGAGCTGGTCGTTGATGACTTGCGAGCCTCCTATCGCCACCACGACCAATTGCGAGACGCTCCCGAAAAGCAGCGCCGCGGTTTGATTCGCTTGCCCAGTCGAGATGGAGGACATTGTCGTTTTCGCCACCGCTTCCTGCAGCCGCTCAAAGCGGCGCTGCATCTGCGGCTCCATCGCCATAACCTTGACCGTGTGAATCCCGGTCAATACCTCGGCGATAAAGTCATATTTTCGATTATCCTGCGTGGTGCGCGCATCCAGTATTCTTCGGAATTCGCGTGCGCGACCTATGGCAAGCGCAGCAAACCCAAAAAACAGACTTGCAGGTACGAGTACCATTGCACCGCCAACGATCGCCATTACCAAAAGGGCGATTCCCACAAATGGCAGATCGATCAAGACCAACCGTGCCTGCCCGCTGTGATAGTCAGCCAGTGCTGCTGCCGCTCCATAGCGGTTCACGTGCACGGCGGCAGGTTCGCGCTCAAATCCTCCATTGGGCGCGCGAAGAAAACGGGCGACTCCTTCGTTTTCCACGTTTCGGGCGAAGCGCGTCGCCTGCCAGGACAAAAGAACCGATCTTAACGTTTTTAAAACGAAGTCAATAACCAGCGCTATCGCAAGACCAAAGAAGAGCCATGCAAGCGTCGAAAACGAGCGGTTTGGAATAACGCGATCGTATACCTGCATGATCGAAAGCGGGAGCGACAAGGCCAGGAGATTGATGACAAAGGACGCAAAATAGACCGCCGCGGGAACGGTTGGCTCGTGAACGAGGGATCCGCCTAACGATACAAAGCTAACCGGGCTCTTGCGCGCCGCGCGAGCCGACCGGCGGCTCAAAAGCCGCGGCTTTGCTTCCGCGATGAAACGCTCAGGGAACACAACCAATACGCCATTAAATTAAAAACACCCTAACCATTGACTCGATTTGCTTAGCGTCACGTTAAGTTAATCCAGGATTTCGCGAACGCAGGCGCTCGGGCGAAAAGACCTTCCCAAATCATTAAAGCCGGACCCCGGGCTACCTCGGATCGATTGGCACGGATTTAATCAATTGCCAGTAGGTTAGCTGAAAGCGTTTTTTAATCGATCGTTCGGACGAACTGCGTTTGCAGGTGATTCATGCCCAACAATAGCATTTTGGATGATTTGCTGATCCGCCCGGACAAGACCGTTCGGAAAGCAGAGGGCGTGGTCGAATCCGCCCGCAGCAACCAGGGGGATGAAAGCGGATATGATCTCACGAATCCGAACCTTCACCATGGCGCAGAAGCCAAGTATGCGCCGACCCTGCAAATCGTAAGTAAGTCCGGATCCATTGCAGCTTCTGCCGAAGAAGCCCTCCACGAAGGCCGGGCGATCGGCGAGAGCTCCCACCTTGCCATCGTCGATAGCGGCCCGATCGCAACTACCATCGGTGATCAGAGCGCCATTGAAGGCCACAACTTCTCGCTCAATGTTTCAAGCCACTTCCGGGCCCCCGCCGCCGGCGATGCCCTGACCTTTTCTGCCAGGCTGCCGACCGGCCTCAGCCTCGATGGCCATACCGGCATCATCTCGGGCACCCTAACCGACAGCGCCTTCGGTAACACTCCGATCACGGTGACGGCTACCGATGCTCACGGTCAGACGATCAGCGAAAGCTTCTATCTTGCCGTCAGCGACAGCGGTCCAACCGCTGTCGCTATCGCGGACCAAAGCGCCTATGAGGGCCACAGCTTCTCGCTCAACGTCTCCAATTACTTCGCCGCTGCTGCGGGCGATGCCCTGACCTTCTCGGGCAAGCTGCCGACGGGCCTCAGCATCGATGCCCATACCGGCGTCATCTCGGGCACCCCGACCGACAGCGACTTCGGCAACAACCCGATCACGGTCACGGCGACCGATGCCCATGGCAAAGCCATCAGCGAGAGTTTCAATCTCGCCGTCGGCGACAGCGGCCCGACCGCCACCGCCATCGCTAACCAAAGCGCCTTTGAGGGCCAGACCCTCTCGTTCAATGTCTCAAGTCACTTCGCGGCTCCCGCCCCAGGCGATGCCCTGACCTTCTCGGCCAAGCTGCCGGCGGGCCTCAGCATAGATCCCCACACCGGCGTCATCTCGGGCACCCCGACCGACAGCGACTTCGGCAACGACCCGGTCACGGTCACGGCCACCGACGCCCATGGCAAAGCGATCAGCGAGAGTTTCAATCTCGCCGTCGGCGACAGCGGCCCGACGGCTACCGCTATCGCGAACCAAAGCGGCTTTGAAGGCCTGGCCTTCTCGCTCAATGTATCCAGCCACTTCGCGGCGCCGGCTGCGGGCGACGCCCTGACCTTCTCGGCCAAGCTGCCGGCCGGCCTCAGCATCAACGCCCACACCGGCGTCATCTCGGGAACCCCGACCGACAGCGACTACGGTAACAACCCGATCACGGTCACGGCCACCGACGCCCATGGCAAAGCGATCAGCGAGAGCTTCAATCTCGCCGTCGGCGACAGCGGCCCGACCGCCACCGCCATCGCAAACCAGAGCGGCTTTGAAGGCCAGGCCTTCTCGCTCAATGTATCCAGCCACTTCGCGGCGCCGGCTGCGGGCGACGCCCTGACCTTCTCGGCGAAGCTGCCGGCGGGCCTCAGCATCAACGCCCACACCGGCGTCATCTCGGGAACCCCGACCGATAGCGACTTCGGCAACAACCCGATCACGGTCACGGCCACCGACGCCCATGGCAAAGCGATCAGCGAGAGCTTCAATCTCGCCGTCGGCGACAGCGGCCCGACGGCTACCGCTATCGCGAACCAAAGCGGCTTTGAAGGCCAGGCCTTCTCGTTGAATGTCTCCAGTCACTTCGCGGCCCCCGCTGCGGGCGACGCCCTCACCTTCTCGGCCAAGCTGCCGACGGGCCTCAGCATCGATGCCCATACCGGCGTCATCTCCGGCGTGCCGACCGATAGCGACTTCGGCAACAACCCGATCACGGTCACGGCGACCGACGCGCATGGCAAAGCGATCAGCGAGAGTTTCAATCTCGCCGTCGGCGACAGCGGCCCGACCGCTACCGCCATCGCAAACCAGAGTGGCTTTGAAGGCCAGGCCTTCTCGCTCAATGTCTCCAGCCACTTCGCGGCCCCCGCTGCCGGCGACGCCCTGACCTTCTCGGCCAAGCTGCCGGCCGGCCTCAGCATCAACGCCCACACCGGCGTCATCTCGGGAACCCCGACCGATAGCGACTTCGGTAACAACCCGATCACGGTCACGGCCACCGACGCCCATGGCAAGGCGATCAGCGAAAGTTTCAATCTCGCCGTCGGCGACAGCGGCCCGACCGCCACCGCCATCGCAAACCAGAGCGGCTTTGAAGGCCAGGCCTTCTCGCTCAATGTCTCCAGCCACTTCGCGGCGCCGGCTGCGGGCGACGCCCTGACCTTCTCGGCGAAGTTGCCGGCCGGCCTCAGCATCAACGCCCACACCGGCGTCATCTCGGGAACCCCGACCGACAGCGACTTCGGCAACAACCCGGTCACGGTCACGGCGACCGACGCCCATGGCAAGGCGATCAGCGAGAGCTTCAATCTCGCCGTCGGCGACAGCGGCCCGACGGCTACCGCTATCGCAAACCAGAGCGCCCTTGAAGGTCACGCCTTCTCGCTGAATGTCTTAAGCTACTTCAAAGCGCCGGCTGCTGGCGACACGCTAACCTTCTCAGGATCATTGCCAGCCGGCCTCAGCATCAACGCCCATACCGGCATCATCTCCGGCCTGCCGACCGACAGCGACTATGGCAATGACACGGTCACGGTCACGGCGACCGATGCCCACGGCAAGGCGATCAGCGAGAGCTTCCACCTCCATGTCGGCGATAGCGGTCCGACCGCTACCGCCATCGCAAACCAGAGCGCCTTTGAAGGCCACAGCTTTGCGCTCGATGTCTCCAGTCATTTCACAGCTCCCGCTGCCGGCGATGCCCTGACCTTTGCGGCCAAGCTGCCGACCGGCCTCAGCATCGATGCGCACACCGGCATCATCTCGGGGACCCCGGCCGACAGCGACTACGGCAACAATGCGATCACGGTGACGGCGACCGATGCCCATGGCAAGGCGATCAGCGAGAGCTTTCATCTTGCCGTCGGCGACAGCGGTCCTACCGCCACCGCCATCGCAGATCAGAGCGCGTATGAGGGGCAAAGCTTCTCGCTCAATGTGTCCAGTCATTTCGCTGCTCCCGCGGCAGGCGATACCCTGACCTTCTCGGCCAGGCTCCCGACCGGCCTCAGCATCGACGCCCATACCGGGGTGATCTCGGGCACCCCGACCGACAGCGATTACGGCAACCATTCGGTCACGGTCACCGCGACCGATGCCCATGGTAAGGCGATCAGCGAAAGCTTCCATCTTGCCGTCGGCGACAGCGGCCCGACGGCCACCGCCATCGCAGACCAGAGCGCAAGCGAAGGGCAGGCCTTCTCACTCAACGTCGCCAGCCACTTCGCCGCTCCAGCCGCCGGCGACGCCCTGACCTTCTCAGCCTCCTTGCCGGCCGGCCTCAGCATCAATGCCCATACAGGCGTCATCTCGGGGACTCCGACCGACGGCGATTACACCAGCAATGCGCATGCATTCAACTTCAATTTTACATCGGTCGACGGCAGTTTTACGGTTACAGGACAGCTCAACACGGCCAACGCGCTTGATGCTGTCGGAGGATATGACGTCACTGGAATTGCAGGGTCTGTCGTCGGGCCGAACGGTGGGACGATAAGCGGCCTGATAAACAATCCCAACCCTTCAGCCGAATCGATAAGTCCGGACGGCGTATTCATTTACGACAACGTGTTGCTTGCGAACAGCAGCCCGTCACTCGACTACGGCGGCGTCCTGTTCACGTCCAATGGCCTTGAATACAATATCTTTTACCAAAACGGCAGCTATCAGCTCATCGAGACCCTCAGTCCTCACGGGACTGCATATTCCGGACAAGACGGCTCGTTCGAAATCTCCCCCATTCCTGCAAGCGACCCAATCACTGTGACGGCAACTGATGCGCACGGCCAATCCATCAGCGAGAGCTTCCATCTTGCCGTCGGCGACAGCGGTCCGACCGCCACGACCATCGCAGACCAGAGCGCCTACGAAGGACAGAACTTCGCGCTTGACGTCTCGAGCCACTTCGCCGCTCCCGCAGCCGGCGATACGCTAACATTCTCGGCCGCATTGCCGACCGGGCTCAGCATCGATGCCCATACCGGCATCATCTCGGGCGCCCCGGTCGTCAGCGATGTGGGCAACACCCCCATCACGGTGACCGCGACCGACGCGCACGGCCAGGCGATCAGCGAGCACCTTAATCTGGCGGTCGCCGACCACGACGACACATTCTTCATCGCTTCCCACAGCGGGAATATTGCGATCACGGGCAGCAACAATTGGACCGACGCTGTCGATCTTCACAATATTGGACAGAATGCGAGTTTCAATCTGACGGAATTCGCGCCGGACGGCCACGTCGTCCAAAGCTGGACAGGACTGGTGGTTGACGGATCACCGCAGTCCGATCACAACATCACACTTGCGCAAGGCGACCATGCTCAGATCACCGTCAATCATATCGACGGCAGCGCGAGCAATCATATCGCGCTTCAACATATTGATCACATCAAATACTGATCTTGCAACAAGCTCACGTTCTGGCAAGCCATTTGGAGAACAGCTTGGATCCACGATAAATTCCGTTGCAGTGTCATATGCACGCGACGCCCATTTTGACGGGCTAACGCAACGCAAGCACAGCGAGTAGGAAGTGCCGCCTCACTGACTATGTAATTGCGGCAGACGCCGTTCTTCGGAATCGGCCACTGCAGCGAGCTTGCGCGACTGATAGGTCTTCAGAACACTTCGAGATGTTTCAACGTTCAGGTCGGCAAATTCCTGTTTCATGCCATCCAGATCGTGCGAAACGATACGATGGTCCTGCGCGCCCAGAAACAGCAGCGACATCGTGGTCTCCCAGGAGAACCCGAGCGCTTTGGCCAAGATCAGCAGCGTTTCCTTGCTCTTGTCAGTCAGCGCTCGTTCAACCACATCGACGGGCAAGGAACACAACAATGACAATCCCGCCGTGACTTCCTCGCACTTGTGGGATTGAGCATATTCGAAGATCTTGCTCTCATTCAGATCGCCGACATATCTCTCTCTTGCCACGCTCCTCTTTGCATCGAAATAGCTTTTCGACGCGGGTCCGAATTTCGAATGCAGTGCGCCCGCGACGTCAGTCACCATGGTTTGAATCTGGCTTGCCTCAGCCGTGCGTTCACCTTCGAGCTTCTTTTTGACGTTGTCGGCCGCCTTGGCGATCAGCTGTTGGAAAAGATGCCTGGGGATGTCCTTGCGGTGGCCGAGTTGCTCGACAAGAATCGAGTCGCTCTCGGAGCGCTTGATCATGTGCAAAATGCCAAAGTCCGAAAAGCGAGCGCCGTCGTTTTTTGCAACCGAGCGCACAACCTCCTTGTCGCCTCGTGTCACTAGCACATCGGTAACGTCCTCGCTTATGGACTTTCGCTGAGAAATTGCGAGCAGATGTAGCTGACTTTTGGACCTGGCGTTGGCAACCAAGGTTCGACAATCGAGACGCTCGGACTGACGAAGTACAGGGCCTGCAACATCGATCGAGTCATCGAAGGCGAGTTTTTTGATGACCCGTGTAGGCGCATTGTCGGCTCGAGCCAGTCGTCTCGCGAGTTGGGCGCGGGCCGCTACGGCAATATCCCGTTCCAGCAACCCTATTACCTCTCCGAACATCCAAATCTCGTCGTCGGTATAGCGGCCGGCTATCAATACATCGGTCGCGTACCACAACGCTCGCTGGCGGCTCTCGGCCGTTCCCCGCGACACCGCAATTTCCAGTTCCTGCAAAAATGACATTGCTTCAACCGTCCGCCAGAAAGAACTTCTAAGCGATGCACCTGCTCGTAAGATTCAAGGCGAGTGCACCAGGGAAATAGGTAACAACGCAGCATCCCTAACGGGAGCGTTGGGACCAACGATCAGTTTGGCCACACAATAAAACTTGCCTAATGGTCGAACGCGAGCCAACTGCCGGGGCTGCATCACGTGCACCTCCTGTGACCTATCGACAAGTGGACAGACTATCCTCGATTTCTTAATGGATTTCGCCGGTGAGGTGACCGAAGTTCTTCGAGGGCTTCGAAATGATGATGGGCGGTAACCCGTGGCCGCTGATATTGAACGATCAGCCTCGGCTCGAGCGCGGGAGTACATCGATGGTGCTACTGCACCGTCGCGACATGGCTGCCGAAGATGTCCACAACTGCTGAAGCCCGCCGGTGTCGTTTGATCCGAACGATGAACTGGAGCCAGGGTGGACCATTGGTAATCGCGGCGAGCGGCAACCGTTTATTCAGAACAGGTGGCCACATTAGCTGACGGGCGACATATCTTGCCCGCGTGAGAAGCCGTCGCCGTGTTCTCAGCTCGACGGCGGCTTTTTGCTGCGCCTCTGCTTGAGCCGCCAGCCGCACGGGACCCTCGCGCGGGCGAACGTCTCGCGATCCAGTCTTGATATTCATCACGGCGGCTCGTGGCGCGACCTTGTCATCTCAGACCCGGCCATCGACAGCAAGCTTCGCCCCTGCAACCTGGTCAAGCTTGGATGAGACGACATTTGTTCAGGAGCAAGGTTGCGGCATCGCGCAGAAGCCAGCAACCCGTATGATTGCCGCGAAATCTCCTCCGCGCGCGGTGAAGTCGGTTCCGGATGTTGCTAGGCTGATCCCAGCAACCTTGACTGGAGCCGCTGGATGCCGTCGCATCCGCCGCTGCCGACCGCATCGTCATTGCGGAGGGCCCCAACGCAGGGCGACGTTCCGAATTCATACAGCGAGGCAGGCCATGGTCAAACCGTTTCCATCGAAGACCCACATCGGCAACCACATGCTGCATCCCGAAACTCTGATGTTGAACTATGGCTACGATCCGCAACTGTCGGAAGGAGCCGTCAAGCCACCGATCTTCCTGACCTCGACCTTCGTCTTCAGGACCGCCGAAGATGGACAGGACTTCTTCGATTTCGTCTCCGGTCGGCGCGAGCCTCCCGAGGGCATGGGCGCGGGCCTGGTCTATTCGCGGTTCAATCACCCCAACAGCGAGATTGTCGAGGACAGGCTCGCGGTCTACGAACGTACCGAGAAATGCGCGCTGTTCTCATCCGGCATGGCGGCGATTGCGACCACGGTCCTCGCGTTCGTCCGCCCTGGCGATGTCATTCTGCACTCTCAACCGCTCTATGGCGGGACGGAAACTCTGTTTGCGAAGACGCTTGCCGGCCTCTCCATCGGCGCCGTGGGCTTTGCCGACGGCATCGACGAAGCCGCTGTCAGGCTGGCGGCGGACGATGCCATGCGCAAAGGCCGGGTTGCGATGATTTTCATCGAAACCCCGGCAAATCCCACCAACGGCCTGGTCGATATCGCGATGGTCCGCCGCGTCGCCGAGATCATCGGCCAGGCCCAGGGGCACATGCCGATCGTGGCCTGCGACAACACCTTGCTCGGGCCGGTGTTTCAGCGGCCGACCGAACACGGCGCCGATCTTTCGCTGTACTCGCTGACCAAATATATCGGCGGTCATTCCGACCTGATCGCGGGCGCTGTGCTCGGCTCAAAAGCGATCATGAAAGACATCAGAGCGCTGCGAGGCGCCATCGGCACCCAACTGGATCCCCATTCCTGCTGGATGATCAGCCGGTCGCTCGAAACACTGAGCATCCGCATGGAAAAAGCTGACAGAAACGCGCGGCTCGTAGCGGATTACCTGCGCGACCACGCCAAAGTAGCAAAAGTGCATTACCTTGCTCACCACGAAGAGGCCTCCCCCGCCGGCCGTCTGTTCGCGAGGCAATGCACGGGCGCGGGCTCCACGTTCTCGTTCGACATTGTCGGCGGCCAAGGCGCCGCATTCAAATTCTTGAACGCGCTGCAAATCTTCAAGCTGGCGGTGAGCCTCGGCGGCACCGAGTCGCTTGCCAGCCTGCCCGCAAGCATGACCCACTCCGGCGTTCCGGCCGACATCCGCCAAAAAATAGGCGTTCTCGACTCCACGATCCGGCTGTCGATCGGCATCGAACACCCGTCCGATCTGATCGCGGACATCGCGCAGGCCTTGAACGAGGCATAGCTGCGCGTCGGTAGCCGCTGTTCGGCGCACTGGTGATGGTAAATTAGCCTCTGCGTTCGCGCTCTCCAGTACGTTCGCGCTTGCAAAAACGGTTCGTCATAAGCCGAGCGTCAGGACCTATGACTTGCATAGGGGTATACCGCAGCGCAGATCAGGCTTTTTGGATCCGAACTACGGCCATCCAGACGGTGCAACCGGCGTGTCCGCGGGCGCCTCCGAGTGAGGCGGCGGCTAACACTAACCGCAAGGGCTATTCGCGCCCCGTGGTATCAGGATCTTCAGTCAACGTGATTGCTAACCCCGTCAGGGTCGCTCCGATACCGAAGGTTATCGCGCATGTGCCCACGAACATTATCATAACGACATCTGGAGTTGGGCTGTAATTGATCAAGGTCGCGATGCCCAACGCGGTGATGTGAGTTGCGAGAAAAGCAAAGGCGAGACCAACGGCAATGCCCATCGCTGTGTGGCTGGTCGCCTCCAGCAGCAGCGAAGGCTTGATCAATGCAGACCGCTTCTTAGGGCGCACAGGCCTGACCTCCGGCATGTCGTGTGTGTTTGCTGACAACTGCAGTCGAAGCGCCAATTGTCTGGCTAAATCAATTCGACTGCCGCGAGGATTTGCGCTCCAGAGTAAACATGCCCCAGTGCGAATAGGTGATCCATTCATCATGATCGCTCATGTCATCGGCTCCTCTTGTGCACATTATGCTTAGATAAGAGACAACCGCCACCATCACCATTAAAACTTTCTTTAGTTCAGCATTGCGGCGCATGAGTCCCGAAATAGAGGGAAGTTCGCCATGTGAGACAAAATGATTGGCTCCGCTTGGAGTGACGTGAACCAGAACCTCGAGCGCCGTGCTCCGCGTTGGATTTTGGCACTGGCTGGATTCAATATCCGCAAGATATCTGCTCTCGCTGCACTGCTCGCGATCGCCCTCCTCGCGCTGGCGCAGTTTGCCCGGTCCGCAATTTTCGGTGGTTAGCGGGCCGGCGGTTCCACTGCGTCGGCAGGATCAGTAATGAAACGGGACGTTCGCCTTCCGAACTATCTTTCCCGCAGACCTTCGTGCCCATACCTGATCAGCGGCGATAGCAAATAGCTCATAACGCTGCGCGACCCGGTCTTTATTTCGACCGTGACGGCCATTCCAGGCGTCAGGCTGATCATCTGATCGTCTATCTGCATTTGCGAACGATCGAGCGAAACGCGCGCGGCGAAGGTGAGCTCCTTCCCGCTTGGCTCACTCGACGTGTTATCGGCGCCTGGCGCTTTTTCGCTTGCCCGGTCGACCGGCTTGTCCCGGACAATTGCATCTTGTGAAACGCTCAACATTGTTCCATGCAGCAGTCCATACTTCGTGAAATTGAAGGTATCGACCTTGATCTCCGCTTGTTGTTTGGGATGAACGAATCCGACATCCCGGTTCACGACCATCGCCTCGATTTCAAGATGACTATCCAGGGGCACCACGGCCAGCAGCACCTGGGCCGGCGTAACCACCCCTCCCACGGTATGGATCGCAAGCTGTTGAACCGTCCCCTCGATCGGCGTCGTAAGATATTGCGCGTTGATCTTCTGCTGGGATTTGGCCACGTCATAGGAAAGACCGTCAGCCTTGCGTTCCGCCTCCGCGAGCTCGCCGAACAGCGTGCGGTGATATTCAGCAACGGCCTGCTCTCTGGCCTCGGCCAGCGCCGCAACACTGGCTCCCGCCTCGCGAGCATGGCTTTGCTGGACCAGCAGCTCATGCTGCTGCTCCACCAGCAGCTGCTGCATCTCGAGATACTGGAACTTCGAGGTGTATTCCTTGTCCGAAGACGCTTTGCGGATGTCGGCCCTTTGCTGAACAATCGGCACGACCGCGGTCAACTTGGCGATTGTCGCCTCGATGGTGTCGCGCTCGGCCTGCTTTTGCTCGCGCTGCCGGTCCAGCGCCTCGATCTTGGCGTGATATTCGGCGATCTGCCTGATCAGGTAGCTGCGCTGCATGTCCACCTGGGCTGGTGCGGCATTGTCCGGCGGACGAAATGCGGCAACGGGATCATCCACGTCGGCGAGCGCGGCCCTCAGCCGGGCGATTTCGAGTTGCGCCGCGACCAGATCCGCCAGGAAGTGATCGCGCTCGGCTTCGTTGATCCTGGGATCCAATTCCACCAGCACATCGCCGGCGTTGACGCGCTGTCCGTCACGAACATGGATCGCGCGAACGATCCCGGTCTCGAACGGCTGGATAACTTTCGTACCACCCGACGGAATGATTTTTCCAGGCGCCGACGCGACAATATCGATGTGGCTCAACGATGCCCACGCCAGTGCAAAACAGAACATTCCCATGATCGCCGCAGCCACGGCGCGGCCGGCCGGCGACGCCGGCGTCTCCACGACTTCAAGCGCCGCCGGCAAGAACGCCGTTTCGTCCGCGTTCGGGCGCAAAGGCGATTTCGGAAAGGCGATAATCTTTCTAGCCGACTTCATGGATACCTGCCTGCAGGCGACAGAGCGTGGCGTATCGTCCTCCGGAACGAATCAATTCGTCGTGGGTACCATCCTCGACGATGCGACCACGTTCGACGGTAATGATACGATTGGCGCGGCGCACGGTCGAAAGACGATGAGCGATAATCAAGGCGGTACGCCCTTCGACGATCTGGCGCATGTTGTTCTGGATAATTTGCTCGCTCTCATAGTCAAGCGAGCTGGTCGCTTCATCGAAAATCAGGATCCGCGGATTTGTAACCAGGGCCCGGGCGATGGCAATCCGCTGCCGCTGTCCGCCGGAAAGGCTGCTGCCCCGCTCACCCACGATCGTGTCATATCCTTCCGGCAATTCCAGAATGAATTCGTGTGCACCCGCAAGCGTCGCTGCGGCGATGACCTTTTCCATCGGCATCGCGGGGTCGGCGAGCGCAATGTTGGCGCGTACCGACGAATTAAACAGCACGTTTTCCTGCAGCACCACGCCGATCTGCCGTCGCAGCCACGCGGGATCGACAACGGCAAGATCGATGCCGTCGACGAGAACCCTTCCGCTCTCCGGGACGTATAGACGCTGAACAAGCTTGGCGACCGTGCTTTTCCCGGATCCTGACGGTCCCACGATCCCGACAATCTGGCCCGCGGGTAAATCGAAATTGACATCATGCAGGATTTCCGCGCCATCGACCCGGTAGCGAAAGGTCACATGATCAAATCTGACGGCGCCGGCCACGGCAGGAATAGTGGAACGGGAAGCATTATAGGTCGCCTCCGCCTGCGTATTCAGGATATCGCCCAATCGGGCAACCGATAGCCGCGCCTGGTGAAAATCCTGCCAGATTTGCGCCAGGCGAAGTACCGGCTGGCTGACTCTGCCCGAAAGCATGTTGAAAGCGACAAGCTCTCCGACGCTCAGGCTGCCCTCGATCACCAGTTTGGCGCCGAAATAAAGTGTCATCGCGGTCGCAACTTTGCTGATCAGTTGCACGCCCTGGCTTGCGATATTGCCGAGATTGGTGACGCGGAAACTGGCGGTGACATAGCCGGCAAGCTGCTCCTCCCACCGACGCTGCATTTGCGGCTCGACCGCACTCGATTTGAGCGTTTCTATGCCCGTTACGCTCTCCACCAGAAACGCCTGGTTCTCCGCGCCGCGTTTGAATTTTTCATCCAGCCGCTGGCGGAATATCGGCGTCGCAATTGCCGAGACCGCGATGTAGAAAGGAAATGACGCCACGATGATCCAGGTCAGCAGCGCCGAATAGACGAACATGACGGCAAGAAACACGAATGTGAAGAACAGATCGATCGCAAGCGTCAGCGCGGAACCGGTGAGGAAATTCCGGATATTTTCCAGCTCTCGAACACGGGCAACAGAATCGCCGACGCGTCTCGCCTGGAAGTAGGCGATGGGCAACGCAAGGAGGTGACGAAACAGCCGGGCTCCAAGCTCGACATCGATCCGGTTTGTCGTGTGGGAAAAAATATAGGTTCGCAAGGTACCGAGAACCGTTTCAAATATCGCGATCGCCAGAAAGGCGACGATCAAAATATCCAAAGTGCTCATGCTTCGATGCACGAGGACCTTATCGATCACCACCTGGAAGATCAGCGGCGTCGCAAGCGCGAAGAGCTGCAGAAAGAATGATGCCGCCAGCACCTCACCCAGCAGCCTGCGATATTTGACGATCGCTCCAAGGAACCAGGTGATGTCAAATCGACGCGCCAGATCCGTCAACCTCGCCCGGCGAGTGACCAGAACGATGCGACCGTCCCAGACCGCTTCCAGTTCCGCCTGCGTCATCAGTTGCGGCCGCGGAGATGTCGGCAACTGAACAAGAGCCTTGCCATCTCCGACCTTGCCCAGAAGCAGGAATCCTCCATCGCGCAAAACGGCGATGCCCGGCAGCGGCGTCTTTTCCAGGCGCGCAAAAGTTGTCGCATAAATGCGGGCCTTCAGTCCGGCCTGTTTGGCATAGCGAAGCATTTCCGAAACGCCGATTGGAACGCCGCCAAAGCGATGCCGTACCTGCTCCGGGTCAACCCCGATGCCGAGGAACTGCAACAGGTGGGTGAAGACGATCAGTCCCTGATCGACTGAGCCCGGGTTGTCAGCTTTTGATGACACATAGCCTCGTTGTTCTAGAACAAAACATTTGGCTCATATCCAGTACGCCAGGTCGGACCAGATCGCGACGCGTCTGCTGCGCTCGCTGCGGCTGCGATACCGTCAAGCCGCGGCGCCGTGGGAGTGAAGCGCCGGCGCGATCGTTGCGGCCTGATCCGGCGTCGGAACCGTCGTCGAACCGCCGGTGTCTGTCGCCCCCGGTGCAACAAAGGTCGAAGCCATGTAATTCGTTAACAGGGCCATGCTTTGAGCCGCGCCTGCGCCAATCGGCGGATCGACCACCGACGTTCCGCCATGGCCATCACTCGATGCGGTAAAATTCCCCAACGAGTAATTGCCGAGCAACGCGATGCTGGCCGTGTGCGTACCATCGCTCACAGTGAGGGTGCCCGGCGAGTTATTGCCCGAATATCCAATCGTCGCGTTGGCGCCCGTGGTGATATCGGCGAAGTCGATGACGTCACCGATCGCGAGTTGTCCTCCGATCGCGCCGGTGAAACCGGACGAATTGTCGATCTTCAATGTTCCGGTGCCCCCGGCGAAGGTTACTATCCCGCTATCGGCCGTCGCCAGCTCGAGCGTGCTGCCGTTGTCGATGGTGAGCGGTTCGCCGCCCGGCAACGGGCCCAGAATATCAAGCGCATTGCCGGTGACTTCCAGCGAAACCGCGTTGCCGCTGGGATCGACGGTTGGCGCGAAGGCCAGCGCCTGAACGTTGCTGACATTGAGCGTCCCGGCGTGCGCCGGATCGCCGGTGTTGACCAGGGTGGTCACGCCGTTCAGCGTCGTGATGGTGTAATCGGACATCGCGTCGGGCAGAATGGCGACGTTCCAGCCGGTCCCGGTCCCGCCGGTGAAGCTGTCGGTCGGGCCAGCCGTGTTGGTGTTCTGGCCGACAAAGTAATAGGTGTTGTTGACGCCGTTCTCGCCGATCACCGCGTCGTTGTACTGTGTCCCGGCGTAGTACTTATCCTTGCCGTCGTTCGCAGTCGCGTTGTTGACGACAAGAGCGGAGGTCCGGAGATCATAGATATTCGTGGAATATTGCGTCGTGCCGTTGGCGTCGACCGGCACGTCGGACTGGAGCATGATCCGGCCGTCGTTAAACGACGTCATCTGCGTGTAGGTCGCGGACGTCGGATCGAACAGCGAAGCCATCTTGGCTCCCGTGGCCTGGTTGAACTCGACCACGTGGGTGCCGTTGGCGTCGCCATAGCTCATCAGGGTCACGAAGGTGCCGCTGATGTTCGCCGTGAGGAGGCGGATGTTCTGGGCCAGGCCATCGGCTATCTGGAACGTCGACTGTGAAGACACCGAACCATTCTTGAAAATCGCGAACTCGACCTGATCGTGGGCGCCGTTGCTGTCGGTGACCGTCTCGTTCCAGGCAAAAGAGTATCCGCTGCCGGCCGTGCTGTTCGGGGTGAACTGCAATCCGATCGCCCCGTAGGTATGGTCGACAGAATCCGGCTCTTGCGTGATCTGGTTGGTGGCGCCCGCGGCGTAAGCCGTCAGCACCGGCTGGATCTGGAACGAGGCGCCAAACACTGCTCCGTTGCTGGCGTTGTAGGCCTGGAACTGGATATAGTTCAGCCCGGTCGAGGCGTTGAGCATGGCGATCGCCGATGCATCGATGATGGTACCGCTGATCGTTCCGGCGCTTCTGAAAGCCCAGGCCGGTGCGGCCGTCGCACTGGTAACTCCGGTCTGGTTGAGGATCTGGACGACCGAGCTTGCCGCCGTGTTGTTCGGATTGAACAGCTGGAAATCGACCTGATAGTTCTGGGTCGCGCTGTTGTATTGTCCCCAAGCGACCGAGTAGGTCGCGCCGGTGCCGGAGAAGATGCCGGTGCTGCCATTGGTGAAGCTCGTAAAGAACGCGAGGTCCTGCCCGATCAGCCCTGTTTCCACCGCCGCCGAAGTGATACTCGGCACGGCCGAATTCAGGCCCGTCGTGCCTGACGAAAAGGTCGCACGATTGATCGTTGCCGTGCCGGTCTGGTCCTCGCTTACGTAGAACCCAATGCCTTCGATCGAGGTGCCGGCGCTGTTGAGCGTCGGCAGCAGCATCTGGCGTCCAATCGCGGGAAACGTCGAAAACGTCGTCGTCGCGATGGCCTGGCTGCCACTCTGGTAGGGCAGCAGGAACGGATCCAGCGTCAATAGCTGCTGCGTGGTCGTATCCGGACCGGCATTGCTGTAGCCGGAGGTCGTGACGCCGGAGATTTGCGCCACGAGATTCCCGTTGACCGCATTGGCCGCGCCATAGGTATGCGTGCCCGAGACGGTTTGCGCCGGGAACAGGCTGCTGCTCCACAGCATCGGCTGGATCGTGAGGTTGATGGTTTGGGGCTGCGAAGTCGCCGACAACGTTCCTGGATCTGTTGCCGTTGCGGTCACCGTCAATTGCACATTGCCGAGCGTCTGCGCCGCCGAGGAGCTATGCGGTCCGGCTGTGAGCGTCAGCCCGGCCAGTTGCGCCGGCGTGAGTGTCCAGGCGCCGCCGCCATTGTTGCCGGCCGACAGCGTCGCATCGCTCGGAACGCCGCTGATGGTGACGAAACCCAGCGCATCGTCGGCATCGGCGGCCGCCACGTTGATGTTGAGCAGGACAGAGCCGCCGTCGGTGACCGTCAAGGTAGATGGCGCCGACACGGTCGGCGCTTCAGCGACGGAGTTCACCGTCAGGGTTTCGCTCAGGCTATTCGATCCGCCTTCCGCATTGACCGCCGTGACGGTGATGGTCGAGGTGGTGCCCTCCCCGGCGGTAAGCTGAACGCCGGCAAACTGCGCGGCAGTCAGGCTCCAGCTGCCATCGGTATTTTTCGTCCCCGCCGAAAGCTTCGCGTCCGACGGCAGGCCGGTGACGGTGATCGCCACCACGTCATCGCTATCCACCGGCGTCATGGTGATCGGCAGAGCGATCGTGGCGCCTTCGTTCAGCGTCACGAACTGTCCGGTGAGGTTCGGCGCCTCGGGCACCGGGCTCACCGTCAGCGCGATCTGCTGGCTGGCCGACCCACCATCCGAATTGGTCGCCGTGACAACGAGCGTGGCGGTGGTGTCCTCTCCGGTCGTGATCTGAAGGTTCGCGAGCTGCGCCGGCGTCAGTGTCCAGCTGCCGCCGCCATTGTTGGTCCCGGCCGAAAGCGTCGCATCGGCCGGCAGTCCCGTCACGGTGATCGACACCGTATCGTCGGCATCCTGCGGCGTCACTGTGATCGGAAGCCCGATGGTCAGGCCGCCCTCGTTCACGGTCAGCGACGTTATCGTGCCCGCCAGGCTCGGCGCCTCGGTGGCGGGCACGATTACCAGATCGCTGCCGTTGGCGCCGTCGCTCTGCACGGCGACGCCCTCCCCGGAAACCGGGCCGTTGATTTGATAGGTGAGCGCTGGTCCCGAGGCCAGGTTGACCGTCAGCGTCGAACCGACAATCGATGCGCTGGTGGCTTGCGTGTTGACGAGGTCGATCACGTCGCCGTCGACCAGACCGAAAAGCGGTCCATTCAACGACCCCGGTTGTTCGAGCACGAGCGTCCCGGTCCCCCCGGCAAATGTGATGCCTTGCGAGTCCGCCCCGTCGAGCCACAGGGTGGCGCCGTTATTGATCACCAACGATCCCGTCGTGCCGCTCACGGCACCTGTGATCTCCAGCAACCCGGTCGCGGTGACGGTGCCGTCATCGACGACGTTGCCATTGATGGTGCCGGCGCCCTGAATCGAGGCGAAGTTGCCGACATGAACAGCATTGGCAGCCGTCGTGGTACCCGACCCGATATCGACGGCGCCGCCATTATTGACGGTGAGGGTCGCCGAACTCTGCGAGGAGCCCAAATTGAGGCCGGAGGTCTGGACGAGCGAGCCTGCGCCCGTGACCGTGAGGCTGCCGGCGCTGCCGGCCTGACTGGCGATCGAAAGGAAGCCCGTATTGATGGTGCCGCCGTTCTCAACGGTGGCATTGGCCGTGCCGGCATTGGCGATCGTAAGGCCCTGGTTCGCATTCAGCGTGCCGCCGTTGACGTCCAGCGTATCGGTGATGCCCGCGTCGAAATTGTTGCCGACCCCCATATTTGTGGTCGTGACAACAGCCTGATCGGCGATCGTCAGCGACGCGGTGCCATCGAAGCCGACAGCGATGTTCTGGTACTGGCCGGCTGTGGTATTTACGGTCGTGCCTGCTCCGGTGATGTCGACGGTGCCCGTGCTTCCTGCGAGTTGAGCAATATTCAGGAAATCACTCGTCAGCGTTGCTCCAGCTTCAACGGTCAGGTTGCCGTGGCCGGAATAGCCGGCATTTATTCCGTTCGAAGCGCCGGCGATTGCGATCGCGGAGCCGGCGCCCGACACAGTGATCGTCCCTTCGTCGCCAATCCCGCCGTCTGAAACAACCGCGCCGCCGCCGCCAACCGCCAGCGTTCCTGAACTCTGGGACGAACCCACCCCTACAAAATTGGAGGCAGTGACGACCGAACCCACGCCGGTGATAGTGAGGCTTCCGGTACTGCCGGCTTGGCTGGCAATATTAAGGAAGCCCGTATTGATGGTGCCCGCGTTCTCGACCTTGGCAACGGCCGTTCCGGCGTTGGCGATCGTAAGGCCCTGGTTCGCGTTCAGCGTGCCGCCGTTGACGTCCAGCGTATCGGTGATGCCCGCGTCGAAATTGTTGCCGACCTCCATATTTGTGGTCGTGACAACAGCCTGACTGGCGACCGTGAACGATGCCGTGCCGTCGTTGCCGACGAGGATATTTTGGTACTGTCCCGCCGTCGTATTGACGGTTGTTCCGGCGCCGGTGACGACAACCGTGCCATGGCTGCCGGCATTCTGTCCGATGTTCAGGGAGTCGGCCGTCAAGGCGGCGCCGGCCTCGACCGTCAGGTTGCCGGTACCGGTATTTGCAACAGCTATGCCGCCCGATGCGCCGACGATCGTAATCGCGGAGCCGGCGCCGGATGCCGTGATGGTTCCTTCGTCGTCGATGAAGCCGGTTTGCCAAGTCGCCCCGGCATTGTTGTTCATGGTACCGGTGAATGCACCGGTGTTGCTCGTATTGACGCTGCCGTCGATCTGGCCGTTGTTGTTGATGATGGCCGTGCCACCGTTCTCGAAGATGGCCTGCGTCGATGACGTCACCACGCCGGGGCCGATGGTTCCGGAGTTGTTGATCGTCACCGTGCCGGCGCTATTCTCGCTGACATTGATCGAGGAATGACCGGGTGCCCCTACCACTGTGCCGGTGTTGGTGATCGTGGTCGAACCGGTCGAACCCGCGCTGTTTTGCGCAATGTTGATGCCGGCAAAACTGGTGCCGGTAATCTGACCGTCATTCTCCACGGTAATGTTGCCGGCGTGGTTCGCTCCGGCAAAGAGGCCGGTTCCCCCAGTTACGCTTCCCGCATTGGTCACGCCGACATTGCCGCCATTGAGGGCGTTGGCCTGGATGCCGTTGGCCGGAGCGGTGATCGAGGAGGTCACGCCCGTGGTGACCGTCACATTGCCGGTCCCGAAATTATACGCGTTGATGCCCGCGCCCGCCGCCGCCACTATGGTAGCATTGCTCTGCACCAGCACGTTGCCGGCAACGTTGTTGGTCGTCTGGTTCGTGCCGTTGGGAGAGTAGCCCGCCGCGATGCCCGCGGGCGCCGAGCCATTTGGCGTCAGAAGCGAACCCGAATGGATGGTCCCGTTGGCTATCACCGTCACGCTGCTGCTTGCAGAGACGGAGGTCGCCTGGCTCTGGGCGTTGATGCCGCTGCTGCCCGAGTTGAAGACGTCGCCTGTTGTTGACGTCGTGACGCTCACGCTGCCGACGTCGTTGTCAAACGCCTGGATGGCGAAGATCGAGCTGCCTGTGATCGTCGCGTTGGCCCCGACATTGACGGCGACGTCGCCAGTCCCGCGGACCGATCCGTTGGTTGCCTGGCTCAAGCCATAAGCACCGATGCCATACTGCGCGCCGGAGACCGAGGTCCCCGCGCCGTCGTTCACCGTGACGTCGCCATTACCGTAATTGTAGGCGTCGATCCCGTAGCCTGCAGCGGCGGTGATATTGCCGTTGTTGTTAACGACGACGGTACCATTGACGTTGGTATTGGCGAGCGACCCAAGCCCGCCGATGCCGTTATATCCGGCGCCGATGCCATAGGGGACCGAGCCGCTGACGTTCGGGTTCGAGCCCGAATTGATGGTACCGTTGTTCGTGACCGTGATCACGCTAAGGGCGGAAGTCGCAATGGCCGTATCCCGGTTGACGGCGATGATGCCCGTGCTGCCGGAATTGACGACACTTCCCGCTTCCGTGACAATCGAAATGGTGCCGGTGCCATAACTCAGACCACGGATGCCGTACTGCACCCCTGCGTTGACGGTACCCGCGGAGTCGATCGCAATGTTGCCGTTGCCGTCATTAAGCGAGTCGATCCCGTAGCTGCCGCCGCTGGCGCCGCCGGTCTGGGTGATCGTGATGTTGCCGTTATTGGCCGCATTGAGGTTCTCGGCAAACAAGCCGATCGATCCCGTTCCCGTGCCGGTCAGGCTTCCGGCAGCGTTCACAACGATGTTGCCGGTCCCGGTCGCGCTCTGCTCTGCGATCACGCCGTCGCCGGCCTGACCGACAACGCCGCCCACTGGGCCCACCGTGATGTCGCCGACGCCGTTCTGAATGGCATCGATGCCGTTCGCGGCGCCTGTGACCGCGCTGACTGAGGCCAACGATGCATTGCTCCCGCCCGACGCCGTGAAATCGATCGCGTCGCCGTTGGTGCTGGTGACGGTGCCTGGGCCGGTCACGCCGAACGTGCCGCCAGCTAACGTGACGACCTGAGGCGTCGCGCTGTCCAACTCCAGGGTCGCGCCGGGATCGATCGTGAACGGCCGGTTTCCGCTGGCCGCGCCGAGAATGACGACCGTGCCGTCGACAATGATCGAGCCGTCGCTTTGCGGGCTCGGATCGACACCGGGCGCAAAGGCGAGTTCCTGGACGTTCGTCGTCACCAGCGTGCCGGTATGGGCCGGATCGCCGGTATTGGTGATCGTCGTGACGCCGTTCACGGTCGTGATCGAATAATTCGACCGCGCGTCTGCGAAGATCGCCGTGTTCCAGCTGGTCAGGGTGCCGTTGTTGAGGGTGCCGGTGAAGGTGTCCGAGGGTCCCTGCCCGGTCGTGTTGCGGCCGACATAGTAGTAGGTATTGTTGGCGTTGTTGACGCCGACAACATTGTCGTTGAATTGGGTTCCGGCGAACGTCCGGGTCGATACGTTGACCAGCCCGGTGTAGTTGCTCGGAATTCCCGATGTGCGGAGGTCGATGATGTCGGTTTTGAATTGCGACGTGCCGCTGCTGTCGAGGACGTTGTCGTAGGACAGCCCGACGCGTCCGTCGCCGAAGATTTCGAGCTGGTTGAAGAACTGGTTGGTGGCCTCGCTGTAGGATGCGATCTGGTTGCCATTGATGTCGTATTCGACAATGTGGCTCGAAATGGTGTCGCCGTAGGCCAGCACCTCGTAGGACTGACCCAGATAGGAGAAGGTTCCGACGCGGAGCTGTTGGGGCAGACCGTCCGCGATCTGGAAAGTTGCCTGCTTGATCAGGCTGCCGGTCACACCGGTCGAATTCGCGTCGAACATCGCGAATTCGACCTGATTGTGAACGCCGTTGCTGTCGGTGACGGTTTCGTCCCAGGCCGCCGAATACCCGCCGGCGGCACCGGTCGCGTTGGGCGCAAAGATTACGGAAAACAGGGTGCCGGTTCGGGTCGGCGGATTGACGATGTTCTGCACGATCGCGTTGGTCGCGCCCGGCGCGTAGTGCGAGAGATCCGGTGCGAGCTGAAAATTCTCCGAGCTCGTCGTGCCGTTGTTGAAATAGCCCTGGAAATTGAGGACATCGGTGTTGTTGGCGCTGTCATGCGTGGCGTTCAGCATCGCGTATTGGCTGACATATCCGCTTGCCGCCCTGAAGAACCACGCATGCGCGGCGGTATAGCTGCTGACGCCGGTCTCGCTGACAAGCGAAACTACCGGTGACCAGGTGCTGTTATCCGCGTGGAAGACTTGAGTGTAGACCTGATAGGTCTGCGCCTGGGGATTGTACTGGTCCCACACCACCTCATAGGAGGACATTACGCCGCTGGTGGCGTTGGTGTTGACATAGCTCAAAATGTCGAAATGAACCTGTGTTCCGGCGGGCAGCGCCTCGATCGCAGTCGGCGTTCCGATCGTGAACGACGGGTTGATCGCCAGCGGCGCCGTTCCGATCACCCGATCGATGGTTGGAGTACCATTCTGGTCCTGCGATATATAGACGCCGATCGGCTCGAACTGGTGCGTGGTGGTATTGCCGACCAGGGTTACGGGCAGGATTTCGCTGTAGGTAAACGGAAAAGCGGTGACGTTATAGTTCGCGACAACCTGGTCGCCGGCGCGATAGGGCAGGAAGAAGGGATCGAACGAAGTGAGGTGTTGGGTGATGGTGTCGGGGCCGTTGACGTTGAAGTTCGACGGGGTTTCGCCGTAGTAAAGATTGTAGACACCACTGTAGCTGTTGATCGCCGGGCCGTAGAGATGGTCACCCGCCGCTGATTGCGGCGGATAGATCGAACTGCTCCAGAGCACCGCGGTCGGGGTGCTGACGTTGTAGACCGCTCCCGTCGTGGCGCCCCCGCCAGCAAGCGCGTTACCCGCCAGATCGAAAATTCCCGCGCCGTTGAGGTCGAGCGCAATGGTACCGGTGCCTGATCCGGTGCTGACGGCGACCGTGTATTGTTTGCCGTTGCTGCCCGATACCGGCGTAACGCCGGCGATCGCGGCGCCGTTGATGCCGGCGACGACAAGGCTGAATTGGCTCGCGGTGACGCCGGCGACCGCCTCGGAGAACGTCACCGTGTAGTGCACGACGCCGGCATTCGTCGATGCCGGATCGGCTTGCGTGATGCTGACGGCGGACGGCGGCGTGGTGTCGATCTGGAGCGCGCCGGTCAAATTGGCGGCAATCGACAGATCGGCATTGTTTCCTGCAGCATCGGTCGCGGTGGCGCCATTGAGGTACAATGCGCTTACCGCGAGATCGGCCGTGTTCTCACCGCTCTGCACGATATAGGTAAAGGTCAGCGCGCTCAGGATCGTGGGCGTCAGCGGGCCGGCGTAGGTCGCGGTCCCCCCGTCATTGAGCGTCAGGGTCGGCAGCCCGCCGGTCGGATCGATGGTCAGCGGTTCGTTCAGGTTCACGGTCAGCGTGACCGATGCCTGTGCCTTGAGATCGCCGGTGCCGCCGACGATCCCGGTGCCGGCGGCGTTGATCGATACGATGTTCTGCTCCTGGGCGTCGCGATCGAGGACCACGGTATTCCCGGCAACCGGCACAAATGCGTTGCCCGCGGCATCGCTATTGAGCGACAGCGTTGTGGTGATGGATCCGTCATTCAGCGCGCTGAGATCGGCGGTATAGGCCGACTGCGCTCCCGAGACGTTCACCAGCACCTGGTGCTGGCCATCGCTGAAGGTGACGCTGCCGCTGTCGTCGCTCTCCAGCCCGCCGACCGCAAAATGCACGGTCGCAGCCCCTGCCGCGTTGATCAGCGTACCCGTCACATTGAGCGACAGCGCCGCCTGTTCGCCGGTGTCGGGATCGACGGTGTAGGTCGCGCCGGTATGGGTGGTCTGGTCCTGCAGGGGATTTTTCGCGAGATCCTGGACCGAGGTTCCGGTGAAGCTGAGCGCCAGCGTGCCGTCGCCCGAGCCGGTGTTGACGGCGATTGTGTATTGCGTTCCGCCGCTGCCGGACACCGGCGTGACGCCGGCGATCGCGGCGCCGCTGACGCCGTTCGTCACCAGGCTGAAGTCGCTCGCGTCGACGCCGGTGACCGGATCGGAGAAGGTCAGCGTGTAATGCACCAGCGTGGCGTTATTGGGCGAGGAATCGGTGGGCGTCAGGCCCAGCACTTGTGGCGGAGTCGGAGCAATGCTGCCGACCTGATGCGTCGCTGCAGTAACGGAGCTGTTCAGGTTGGTGCCGGAATTGTTCGCCACAACCGTTGCGATGGTCGTACTTCCCGGAGCCGCGGCCTGATTGAGCTGCGCCGATGCGCTGCCTTGCGCGACGATCGAGGTGGCGCTGACGCTCGTCAGCAGCGCGGCCGGGTCGGTGGGGTTGGCGCTGGCGGCCTGATTGGTCGCCGTGTTCACCGACGTCACGACGCTGACGATGCCGTTGGTCTGGTCGCTGGTCAGTGGCGCCTTGGTGGCCGTCGCCACCGATGTGAGCGTGCTTGCGACGACGCTCAAACTGGTCAGGTCGAGCGTTGTGTTGGTGGGAAGGTTTGCGATCTGGGCGGCGATGGCGGAAAAAGCGCTGCTCGCGGCCGCCGAAAAATTCGTCGCCCCGGTGCCGGCGACGGCGGAAGCCACCATCGTGACGGTATTGAGAATGCTGCTTGCGGCAACGAAGGCCTGGCTGTTTCCGGAATAGGCCGCCGCCACGGTGTCGCGGGTGGTGAGGTCGACGCTCGGGTTGATCCCGAGCGCGGACGCGACCGACTGAGAAGCCTCGGCGACATTGCCGCCATTGGCTGCAGCGACCGACTGCACCAGCGTCGTCAGCGGCGTCACCTGGGTCGAGCCGGTCGGGGCCGTCAGGACGCCGGTGAATGGCAATTTGGTGGCGGTGTCGGTCCCGCCGATCAGAACCAGAGGTCCCTGGGTCGAGCCCGGGCCAAGCACGAAATGACCAAACTGGTCAGTTGTTCCGAAAGCATCGCCCGGGTCCAGCTTGCCGTCGTGGTTGACATCGGCGAATACCGTCGCGCCGGAAATGTATCCGTCGATCACATTGCCCGTCTCCGGGCTGACGGTCACAACGCGTTTGGTGGTCGCATCGCTGGTATTGCCGGCTTCGTCTGTCGCCGTCGCATGCAACTGGTTGTAGGTCCCCTGCGCCAGGGTCGTGGCGAGCGACCAGTCGCCGGCGCCATCAAGCGTCGCGGGACCAAGCAGCTGACTGCCGTTGAAGATCTGCACCTGGCTCACGGACACGTTGTCCGAGACGCGGCCCGACATGGTGACCGCGCCATCGGTCGAGGCAGAGCCGGAAGGATCTGCGGCATCCGTCAAGCTAACGGTGTTGAAGGAAATGGTTGGCGCCGTGGTGTCGACCTGCACGCTTTGCGGGGTGGTCGCGGTTGCGCTGTTGCCGGCCTCGTCGGTCGCGGTTGCACTGAGCTGATTATACGTTCCCTGCGCCAGCACGGTCTTCAACGTCCAATGGCCGGTGTTATCGACCGTGGCGGTCCCCAACGATTGCGTGCCATTGAACACCTGCACCTGCGACACCGTCACATTGTCCGATGTGGTGCCCGACAGCGTGACCACGCCGTCGGCAGAGACCTGGGCGGTCGCATTGCCGGAAACGTCGAATGACACGTTGTCGAACGTGATCGAGGGCGGCGTGGTGTCGACCTGGACGCTCTGCGTCGTGGTTGCGGTTGCGGCATTGCCGGCTTCGTCCGTCGCGACCGCGCTCAGATTGTTGTAAGTGCCCTGAGTAAGATTCGCAGTCAGTGACCATGTGTGTGCGGAGTTGTCGACCGTGGCCGTCCCCAGCAGCGTGCCGCCGTTGAACACCTGGACCTGCGATACTGTCACGTCGTCCGAGGTCGTTCCGGACAGCGTCACGCTGCCACTGTCGGTGATGTGATCACCCTGGATCCCGGTATCGCTAAACAACACCGTGTCGAACGTGACCGAGGGACGCGTGGTGTCGATCTGGACGCTCTGCGTCGTGGTTGCGGTCGCGGCATTGCCGGCTTCGTCCGTCGCGACCGCGTTGAGGTTGTTGTAAGTCCCCTGCGCCAGGGTAGTTTTCAGCGACCAGGTGTTGTGGACGCTGTCGACCGTGGCCGTCCCCAATAGCGTAGCACCGTTGAAGACCTGGACCTGTGCCACGGTCACGTCGTCCGAGGTCGTCCCGGACAGCGTCACGCTGCCATTGTCGGTGATCTGATCGCCGGGGACCCCGGTGTCGACAAACGACACGGTGTCGAACGTGATCGAGGGAGGCGTGGTGTCGACCTCGACGCTCTGCGCCGTGGTCGCGGTCGCCGCATTGCCGACCTCGTCGGTCGCTGTCGCCTTGAAAGCGCTGTAAAGGCCCTGCGGCAGGTTCGTCGTCAGCGACCAAGTGTGGGCGGAATTGTCGACCGCGGCGATCCCGAGCCACTGTGTGCCGTTGAACACTTCAACCTGCGCCACCGTGTCATTGTCGGAGGTAGTCCCGGCAAGATAGACCGCCCCGATGTTGGTCGCGTTCGGAGCGCCAGTGTCCACAAATGACACCGTGTCGAATGTGATCGAGGGCGGCGTGGTGTCCACTGTCACGGTGGTAAGGTCGGTAGTCCGGGTCTGGTTGCCGGCATTGTCGGTCACCACAGCATAGAACTGGTGATTGCCGTCGCTCAAATTGTTCGCGGTCAGGCTCCAGGCGCCGTTGCTCAGCGCCGCATTGCCGATATGCGTATTGGTCGCGTCGTCCCAGATCGCCACGGATGCCACGCCATTGGCATCCGTCGCGGTCACCGTGATGGTGTCCGACGTCGACCGGGTCAGGCCGGAGACGGATTCCGTCTGCGACGTCACCGCCGGCGGCGTGGTGTCCACGATCACGAACTGCGTGGTGCTGACCGACGCCGTGTTGCCGCCCGTGTCGGTGGCCGTCGCCTTGAACTGATTGTAGGTACCCTGGGTCAGGTTTGCCGTCAGCGACCAGGTGTGCGCCGTGTTGTCGACCGTTGCGAGCCCCAGCAGCGTGCCGCCGTTGAACACCTGCAGCTGCGACACCGTGACGTTGTCCGTCACTGTTCCGGACAGGGTTACGTTGCCGTTATTTGTAATGTGATCGCCCTGCACGCCGGTGTCGACGAACGATACGCTGTCGAAAGTAATCGTCAGTGGCGTCACGATCGTGAGCTGGATGCTCTGCGTCGTCGAGGCGTTCGAACCGAGCGTATTGGTCGCGGTCACCGTCAGGGTGGAAACCGCCGTTTGCCCTGCCTTCAACGTAAGGCCGGAGAGTTGCGCCGGGGTTAGCGTCCAGCTGCCGTTATTATTCCTGGTTCCGGCGGACAGGCTGGCGTCGGCCGGCACGCCCGTGATCGTCAATGACACCGTGTCGCGCGGGTCAAAAGGGGTCTCGGTGATGCCGAGCGCGACGGTGCCGCCAGCGCTGACCGTCAGCGAAGCCGGCACCGACAAATTCGGCGCGACCGGATTGACCGACAACGCGATTGTCTTCGTGATCGAATTTCCGGTTGTCGCATCGGTTGCCTTGACGGTCAGCGTGCCCGCCGTCACCTCGCCGGCTTTCAGCGTCAGCCCGGCGAGTTGCGCCTGGGTCAACGTGATGCTGCCATTGGTTATCGTCAGCGGGCCGGCCGCGTCGCTGAGGCTGACGCCCGCCGGGATACCCGAAATCGTCACGGTGACATTGCTGCTGTTCACAAAGACGAAGTCGCTCGCGGTCAGGCTCGATCGCTGGACATCATCCAGATAGATGGTGTCGTTGCCATCGCCGGTGATGATGGTATCGTCTCCGACCTGCTTGGCATCCGCCATCACCGCTGCGAAGTTGGCGAATTGAGACGTCGAAAACTGAATCTTGTCCTTGCTGGCGTTGAAGCCGAAAATCGCATCGTCGCCAAAGCCGAAGCCGGTGCTGCCGGCGTTGATCGCCAGCGCGATCGAGCCATCCTCGTTGACCGAGACGCTGGCCGGCGCGGTCAACGTGACCGCGCCCGACGGCTGCAACACGAACGTGTCCTTGCCATTGCCGACCACGGCCGTGTCGCTCGCCCCCATCGTGATCGTATCGTTGCCGTTGCCGGCGATGATGGTGCTGTCCGCCCCCGCGGTCAGCGTATCGTTGCCGTTGCCGGCCACGATGGCGCTGTCGGTTCCAACCGTCACTTTGTCGTTGCCGTTGCCGGCAGCAACAATGCTGTCCGATCCCGCAGTCAGGGTGTCGTTGCCGTTGCCGGCTACGATGAGGCTGTTGTTGCCATCGGTAACGGTTGCGTTCTGATTGCCAATGATGGTTACGGCACCGTCGCTCGCCATTTAGCCCTCCAATAAATAAATCAATAAGTTGCGGATCGCGCCTCTGCAGGAAGCGCGCGACCGATCATGAATTGACGAGAGACCCCCGGGCGCGTGGCCGGGGCCGAGTGCAGCGGCCATCGAGCAAGGCTCGATTGAATGGCCGAAGGCTTGTTGGCAGGTTGAAGGCTAGCGGCATCGCGGCACGGCATCGCAACCGAGCCATCGCCGGCGGCTCGATACTGCGTCGCAATATCGTCAGCCAAATCTGTGCGCGTTGCCGCCGTATTGGACGAGCCTTTAAGCGAGCCCTGTCCAGGCCTTACATCGGTCGCGGCGGCCTCGGCGGCAACCAAATCCTGCAGATAGATAGCTTCGGTGATGTCATAGGTATTCGTCGCTCGGGTCGCCCCTGGCGAATTGCACATAGCTGTCTCCCCCCAACAATTCGACGTGCGAATTGCTGGCCCTGATCCTTAATTTGTTTGTTGGTCGGGCGCGGACTTCTTAAATGTGTCGGCCTCGAATAAAAAAACAACATTTGTCCAAACAATTGTCAATCATCCATGACCAAACGAATCTCGTCAAGCTCACACAAACAAATAGCAACCGACTTGTACTCACCCATTTGGGTGAGATGAGCCGTCGACGCCGATCCACAACTTTAAATTTAATCGGATCGTCGCGTGTAAAAATGTGCCTCCATTCATTTTATCGTCACACCAAGCAGACTCACGAGCTCTGCCTGCCGTTGTACTCCCGTCTTTGCGAAGACCGACTTGAGGTGCGTTCGAACCGTGTTGTGCGAAAGACCGTTCAACAACGCAACCTGTTCGATCGATTTGCCTTCCGTGAGCTGACTTGCCAATCGGGCTTCGGCGGGAGTCAGATCAAAAAGCGCCTGCAGCAGTTCGGGAGCGGGACTGCTGTTTGGCACAACCGGGGTCACAAAAATGATCGACAAGGCGCCGGTGAAGACGTCGAGTCCGGCGCCACGCAGCGGGATGACGTGAACGACGAAAGGCGGTTCACCTCGCTTGCCGCCGACCGGAATCGATCTCCCTAAGCCAATCTGGGGGTTCGAGAGATTTGCGATCGCCTCCTTGAGAAGCGCCTGTGCGGATGCACTTTCAAATTGCACGAAATTGCCTGCGCCTACGCGAATCCGTGGTGCACAGGCCAATAATCCGGCGTTGGCTGAAACAATGCGTCCACTTCCGGTCAAGGCTGCCGCGGGCAAGCCGATCATTTCAAGCGTTGCGACTGCGGTCCTCGCGCGGTCCAGTCCCAACCGGCCGGACAGAAGTGCGGCCCGCGCCAGATGCGGACGCAAGTGGTCCAGCTTTTCCGCGACTGCCCGAGGTACGGGACCTTTTCGGTGTGCCTTCTCAATCGAGAAAACCAAGGTGTCGCCGGAAGGCGATCGTATCGCGGTTCCAACGCACCAGCCGAGGCCGCGTGGTCGTAAAAGCTCCGTGTAGAAATCCGAAGCGTCTATTTCTTCGATGGTCAGGGCGTCGAAATCGGTCAGAAATCTGGGCTCATTGATCGGGACCAGCCGTTGGCCTCGCGGGTTGTCGAGATACCATCTGCTCTGCGTCCATTCGGACATAGCGGCCTGGATGGCGTTGGAGGATATCCATCTTGGAGCGCCGGGCCCGGCCGCGAACAATAATGTACCTTCGGCGTCGGCCATTTCCGCGAGCCGATCAAGAACCCCCTGCCATTTCTCCGGCAAGATCGCCGCTTCATAAACCTCGTTAATGAATGGATCGACGCGCACGGCATCTCCCTTGCCGACAAGCTGATATAATTTTGTTCGTTTTTTCAGTACGTTGGGGCGCAACGAACCGTCAACACCGAAGCGGATTCATCGTGACTAAGCACGATTAATTTCGGATCCGGCGCATGCTGCCGATCGGCCATCGCACACCCGTATATTTACGGTATCAGGCAGATGCAGGTTTCGGCGGGTCCAATCTTGATCTGGATGACGATTGATCCGGCTCCAGGAAGCGGCTTTGCGAGACTCTTCACGTTTGAATGAGCTTACCAAAAGCTAATTGGCGAAAATTAAAGATGCGTCCCATCTCCTGGTTACACGAACCAGATTTTCCACAAGCCAGGAGAGGACGATGAAATTCGTGCTGATTGGGGTCGCCGCTGCCGCCGCTGCCGCTATCGCAACTCCCGCGCTGGCGCAAGCCGTTGTCGAATATCCCGGCTATTGCGCGCAGTACTACCCGAATGCAAATTGTCAAAACTACGGTCCCGGCAATTCCGTCATCGATCGTTTCTATCGCCAGGACTGGCAGGAGAGCCCGTACAACCCGTTCATGGATCCTAGCTTGCACCAACGCCATCCGACGCGCCGCGGATGACGAAAAAGAAGCCGATCGAATCCGGCCGCTCGATCGAGGAAGCCGCGCAATTTCTGTGCCGCTTCTGTGCCGCGCCGACAGCGTCGACGATGTCGCGCGGAAATGCGCAGAGCTGGGATTGAAGCCGAAGTCCTCACAGTCGTGCAGAATTGGCTGATGCAGCCCCCGCCAACGCCATACATACCGCCCGCCGCCAATTGCCCCCAAGCGGCGGCCCCGCCCATCGTCGACACCCGCGAGTGGCGGTAGCGGGATCGATGTTGCGCCTCGTAATACGGGGATTTTGGCCGCGAGCCTTGTTTGGCCGCGAGCCTTGGCGGACTTCCTTCTTTGGGGGGACGGTCGGGAACCGTGCAGGCCGCTCTACCTACTGGCGTCGTGAAATTGGCGGCCCCATCATTGTGGCCTTCCAGTCGACGTAATCATAAATGCCCGACCATGCATGGACTTCAGTTCCGCAGTCCTGACACGTGAATTTCCCGGAATGATTATCGGCACCGTGCTCCTGCGTGGCCTCATAGAACGCACAGCACTTCGGGCAGGAAAACATAACCGTGATCTGCGTTCCACTGGTCATCCTGCGAATACGCGCCCCCGATTCGGGCGCTTTCGAGACAGGAGGCGCCGGGAGCACAATGTGAACCTGATCACATTTGCCGACCGCCAACCAAGCTATTCATCGAAGGCGGGACACATCGGCGTGCAAGATGGAAAGCAAATTCGACTTAGCGACAATTGCCAGCGCGGTCGCCGTAGCAGGGTACCTTGCGATCATATTGGGATGCGTCGCGCTTTACGATTTCGGACTCTCCAGCAAAGAGGTCCGCAGCGGGGCAATGATAGCCGCAATCCCCATCGCCGCGCTGGTCGCCATGGATTTCTTCGGCAAGAAGCCCGGGCGACGCTAATTGAATCGGGATCGCGGTCGAGCGGAATGCTCGCGCTGGTCTCTCCCTCAGGGGCCCGGGTGCGATGCCTGCTTGGGCGCGACCGAAACGATCCATCGCGTTGGGTTGCTCGACTTAACTTCCATTACCGAGCGGACCATCCCCGTGACCGGCAATCCATTCAACATCACTGTCGCCCTTTGGCCCCGGTATTGGGCGCAGCGGCAGCGCCGGGCCTCTACCAGGTCAGTAATTTCGACAGTTTGCATGCATCACCAAAGCTCGACGGTACGCGAGACAATTCCGCGACGATCCGCAGGATATAGAGCAACCGTTAACAATAATTCCGATCCGGTTCGGGAGGCATCCACGAGTAAGGCCTGATCTCGCGGGGTGAGTTATCCGCAGCATATCCACACTCTCAAAACGCTTGAATTTGAGGCGTTGACAACAACTTGCTGCGCACGAATTCACAGGCCCTTCGGCGCAGGCCCTCGCGCGGCCCCGCGGGCACGCGTCGCGGCGGCCCGCCAGCGTGGCACGGCCCGGTCGGTCAAACGCATAGAAAAGCGGTCGCGGCCCCGGCGTCCTGCCGCCGACCGAGATCCGGAAGGATACTAGGATTGTGGTGCGCCTCGAATGTGCTTCGAGAAGATGCGAACAACGTATCCTTTTATGGCCGGGGCTTTATCGAACAGGTTGGAGGCTATCCGCTCGATCGTGTCGCGATGGGCCACAAACTGCGCTTGCCTCGCGATGCTTGGCGTACCCTTTGCCTCCGCGAGATCGTCCATCGCGGCGTCGCTGATCTGGCATTGCACGGTTTCACCGTCGTTCATCATCGTAAATGCGAACGCCAATCGCTCGTTGTCGTGTCCCACAATTTGGCCACGCGTCAGCGGCATCGAAATCCCTTCCTTGGAAATCAGAATGCGTCGTCCTGTCGCCTCTGTCGATATCGTCCTAAGCCAACGCCCAATATTGATGACCGCCTGATCCGGGATCACTCGGACGCGCAATCGCCGAGCGTCCCCATTGCGGCCGCACTGGTTTCAATGAAAGGCCACATGAAAATCAGACGTTTACCAAATTTCGTGGATAAGAACTTTCTTAGTTTGTTTTCAAACTGGAAAGGAATGACCCATGCGCATCTTTACGGCATCCGTCATTATTGCGGCCTTCGCCCTCGGGACGCCTGCTTTCGTGCAGGCACAAGGGGCATCCTCGCAGCCCGAGGCACAGACACCGTCCGATCAGTCCAGCCCGGTCATACGGAGCATACAGGTCGTCGACATCAAGGACCTGAAGCCGGCGTTGCGCTCGAAGGTCGATGAAGTCGTCGCGCACACAAGCGAAGAAGACATGCAGTCACTGCGGAAATCTATCGACGCAACACCGGAGGCGGCATCCGCGCTCAAGGCCAAGGGCCTGAGTTCGTCGCAGGTCGTTGCTATCAACATCGTCGATGGCGTCCTGACATTGTTCGCCAAGACAGCGTGAGGTTGCTGGTACTCCAATAACGGCATTCAATAAGCAAAACCCGGCCGGCGCCAACCGGTCGGGACTCCAGCGCATCGTTATTCCTTTATGAAATTTCACTTCGGAGAGTCGCCGACCGTACAGACTAGAATTTCCCGCCTCATCTATCATCCCCCCAGGTGCTGGGTGATGAGTAATACATATTCCATGGTTGAGCGGCCGATGTGTCCCGCCTGCAAACACAGGATGGGATTGGCTCACATTTCGCCGGGGCCGCCGGGCCTCGAAGACCGAACTTTCGAATGCAGCACCTGCGATCGCACCGAGAAGATTTCATTTCCGATCGACCCTTTGAAAACCGACGCGCTTGGCTGGCTCGCCAGCGAGCTAAAGCCACCGCGTTGAGGGAGCAAAACGGAACTAGCATTGCGTTGTTGCAGGAGTGATCATGAGCGTCGAAAGAATGCCGAGCGAGCGGCTGATGCACTACTACGAGAACATTCGACGGCAGGTTGAGGCTGACCGAGCGCAGAAGCACCAATTGATGGCGAACCCGACCGTTCGCGAGTACGCCGACAAGCTGCAAAGCGAACTGATCAAACGCCGCCTCGGGCACTCACCGATTGATTGGCCGCGTTAGTCATCTCTACGGTTGTATTGTTCGGAGCACGACCCCGCCGTTAGGGCCGGGGGCAGGTTCAATGAGGCGGCCTACTTGAGCAAATCCTTCCGTCTCAGCATTGCGGTTATGCGGTCTGGAACTGTTGTTCGCAGCCCTCTCTTTTCGAGCCAGAGAAGGCCCGTGGCCAACTGCCTTAAGTTATTACGCTCGTGACCGACCGGTAGCTTGCGGGCTCGCCGGAGCAGATCGGCAGCCTGCTTTCTCAGCGGCGAGATATCCGTTTCCGATGGATGTTCCATAGCGAACAGAGGTAGTTCATATAATCGCGATGACCAGCCCCGTTGCGATCAGGGCGTTCACGCCAGTAACGGCGATGCCGAGATAAAAACCGGCCATGATTTACTCCGACTTGAACTTGTTCCGCCCAAATACATCACGCCGCGAACCGGGATTCGGTTCCGTAGAAATGTTCAAAAGTGAACTCATTGGCGTGACGCCGGCGCCTCTGGACTCTGATCGGCCGGCCGCGTCGTTTCATCGACCCGGGATTTGAGATCGGCGGCCTTCTCGACAAGGCCGGCTGCAACGTTCGGGTCTGATGTTGTTTGGGCGAACTTCAAAAGCGTCGTCGCCTGACGCGTGAAATAGTTCCTGCTGATCACGGCGTTCCCCACGCAACTGCCCAGCCCGACTACTCCCGCTGAAATCTGGATTTAGTTCCGGGCAAATGTATGAACATAAGGGAACCCAAATGTGTCGCTGATGGAACCCGCCCATGTTTGAATGAGAGCGTGATCGCGGCGCTCGCGATCATTGATGCGTGACGGCCTCAGTGTCGCCGTGCTCGGCGATGAAGCTTCAGATCCTGGGGCTGAGCCGCAGGAGTAGGCCATGGTCGCTGATAAACTTGGATTGTTAACCGCCGCCTTCCTTCTATGCACGCCCGACGGCGTCCTGGCCCAAAGGACTGGCGGCGTGAGCGGCGGGATGTCCAGCGGCTTCGGCACTGGCGGGATGTCCAGTGGCTTTGGCGCTGGCGGGCTGTCCGGCGGCGGTGGGACTGGCGGGGTGGCCATCGGCATTGGGACCGGCGCGATGTCCGGCGGCGGCTTTGGGACTAGCGGGATGTCCATCGGCGTTGGCGGGGTGGCCGGCGGCGGTGGAACTGGCGGGCTGACCGGCGGCGATCTGCCTGGCGGGGTGGCCGGCGGCGGTGGGACCGGCGGGTTGGCCGGCGGCGGTGCGACTGGCGGGGTGGCGGGCATCGTTGCGACTGGTGGGGTGCCGAGCGGCGTCGGAAGCGGGGTGTCCGTCGGCGCGGTGCCCAGCGGTGTTGGAAGCGGCGTGTCCAGCGGCGTTGGAAGCGGGGTGTCCAGCGGCGTCGCGACTGGCGGGACGTCCAGTGGTGTTGCGACTGGCGGCGGCGTTCCGACTGGCGGGACGTCCAGCGGCGTTGCGACTGGCGGCGGCGTTCCGACTGGCGGGACGTCCAGCGGTGTTGCGACTGGCGGCGGCGTTAGCACGGTGCCCCGTTCGGTCGGGTCGGTCGCGGGTACCGTGACCGCTCTCCCAGGAGCTTCGGTGGTCGAAACGGGCAATTCGCAATTCCAGAATCCCATTGGAATTGGCCCAAACGCGCCCGCTGCTGTTCCAGGCGTCCCTGCGCAACCGGGAGGAAGCATAGGAGTCGGGCAGCCCACCCCACACTAGGTCAAAGCATCGCAAAGAGGCGATGCACCACGATGCGCGGTAGGCCCGGCCGCGCAATCCCCTCACGGCGTGCCAGCCCAGAGTCAAAAAACGGCCCCAGCACAGGGGGCTGTGCTGGGGCTGTCATTTCATCCGGATGCCAAAGGGACGGCCCCGCCATCCGGCAGTCCAGGGACAAGTCAACCCCGGGCGACATTGGTTCCAGGCACGCTCCCGTTTGCGTGCGGACCTTTGGGCGATCGCGCGCGTTGAACCGTTGAGACCGGGGCGACGACCCGGAGTTTCGGCTATGAGCAGTAGTATTCCCCTTCACCTTCAACGAAGGTTCGAGCAGCGGTGGGCCGCCAGATTTTTGTCGCCGACATCATCGGCCACGTTCCAAAAGCATCGCCTTGAAAGGCAGCCTCAACAGGCTGCGGCGCTCGGTAAAGGCAAAAGGAAAGCCCGCCCGCGGCAACCCACGGGCGCTTAGGCACGGGTGCCGCGCGCCCCGTTCCGCAGCGACATTGCTGGTTCAGTCGGCGCTGTCAGCGCTTCCCCTCGGCTCGCAATTTCTGTAAACTGAAAATATGAAGAAATCAATTTCCGTAAACAGAAAATCGAGGGGCCGGCCCAAGAAAAAGGGCGGGATTTTTCCGGTGACGGCAGTCAGGCTGCCGCCGGCGCTAAGTGCTGATGTCGATAAATGGGCCGGCTCACAGGCTGACGAGCCAACGCGCTCCGAAGCCATCCGCCGGCTGGTCGAGCTCGGGCTCACGGTCAAAACCGAACCGAAACAGCCCGCCGCCGCACGCGCAGATCGCGCGAAGGAACTGGCCACGAAGGCGATCGAGAAGATGATCGATCCCGCCGCGCCGCCAGAAGAGCGCGCCCAGCGCCGGCAGCGCCTCACCAAGGGGCCGCTGGAGTTTCGCGAGGATCGGGTCGATCTGCCGAAGGCGAAGAAATGATAAAGCAGTCTGACATCTATCGACAAAACGCCGATAACTGCATGCAGATGGCAGAAGCTGCGCAGGGTGAGCCGGCCTATAATCGGTACAAGCGAATGCAAGCCGCATGGCTCGCGTTGGCCGAAGAGCAGGATTGGCTGGACGGCGAGCAATCACCCGCTCCAGGTGATGGGCTGAAGGCGAAGCGGAAATGAACGCCAACCTTTTGCCCTCCGTTTTCACGATAGAGATCGGTGGTACGCCGACGCTGACATTCGAGGCTCAGAATCTGCGCGAGGCGAACGAGCTGTGCCATGAGAAATGGCTGAAGGACGATCTGGTAGAGGCCAAGTCCGACGGAGTTCCGTTGTGGGATGGGAAGGCAAAGCTCAGGGCGCGGACTGCACTGCCCGACGAGAGGGCGCTATTTGCCGAGGCCAAACACAACGATCAGCCGTCTGACGGACTGCTGCTGGTCTATCTTATCGAACTGGACGTCGGTGATACCGACGAGCAACCTGTCGATCCGGGCGCCTTTCCGCCGGCCCGATCCTGATTTACCCATTTGACAATTCCTCTCGCGCGGCTCTTTGGCGTGCGGATAATCGGGTTTGATCCGGCCATCGATCCGCGCTGATTTTCGCTGAATGACTGCACTTGTAATCCGCGCGTTTATTCGCGGTATCATGGCGCAAACGCCAAAAATGATTTGAAGGAGATTCTGATGCGCATTCTCACCTTGGCGATTTTGGCGATTGCAGGGATTTCGGCAGCGCCGTCGGCCCGCGCCCAGACTTACGATCCGGCCTATCCCGTCTGCCTGCAAATCTACCAAGGCTGGAACGACTATTACTTTGAATGCGCCTATACCTCGCTGGCACAGTGCAACATGTCAGCGTCGGGCCGCGCCGCCCAGTGCATCGTCAACCCGTATTACGGGGGACGTAAAACAGCGCCGCCGGCCTCGTCCCGGCGGCATCGCCGCGTCAGTCGAATTAATTCAGGGCATGGGGCGCAACGCTAAGGCAGAAACCGTCAACCGAGGCGGCCCTCGCAAACGATCCGCCTCACCTCTCGAAACAGGCCCCATATCGCCAGGCATAATCACGGGCGCACGGCGGGCGTGGCCTGGCGCCAGCGGGGCACTCGTTGCGAGCTTTGGTAGCGCCCCACCCGTCGATCACGCATGCGCCGCTGGACGTGCCGTGGCAACCGGGACCACAGGCATCTGCGGCATTGGCCGCGCCGAAAGTTGAGAGGCTAGCGGCGAACAGAACTGCCACGAACAGGTTCCTCATGTTTCCTCCATGGTTGAGCCCTGCCCCGGACAGACCATTGGAAGAGAAATGGGGCTTGGCCTCGGATTCGCAATTCCGCCGCCGGCACCGGCGGCGCGCCTTGCCGGGATGCGCCCAGGGACCACCGCCCTCATTGCTCGGGTTCTGGTTCCTCGCGGACGGGTTCGGCAGGCGGGAATACGCTCTCGTAGGCCGCGCGGGCCTCTCGAACCAAACGAGCCCGCTCGAGTTCGGCCTTCGGTATAAATCGTAGAACTTCACCCATGTGCACCCCAAGGCCGACGTTTTGCTTCGGCAGTAGATGCGAACATCATGCCAAGCATCCAGCCGCCGCCTCACCCGATGCCTGCGAGGACGGGGGACCATCGGTTGGGAACCCAGTGGAGAACTGACGGTTCTCCTTGCCAATCCCCGGCGCCCTCTGAGAATTCTTCGCATCTCCAATTAGGACGGAAACCATGACCGATGTCAGCTTAAGCGCGCTCGATGCCGAGATCGCGCGCCTCGAAAAGAAGATCAAGTTCGGCTCGATCGGCCAGGACATCGCCGACGAAGTTCTCGCCATCGCTCGCGCTACGCGATCGGCGCTGGATGCGATGGCCAAGCGCCTTGAGAGTCTCGCCTAAAGACTCGTTGCCGGTCAATTTCCGAAATCAGTGCACGAGGCTCCGGGATGGCAGGCGGCCACGCGAGCCTCGATCCCGGTAGCGACGATCGGCGGCCCCGGTATTATGGCGCAAACGCCACAAGCCATTTCTAGCGCAACTCCCAAATGGGCGGAACGCCCAGAGCCGAGATACTTCAAAGCAAGCCGTCTACACGTTGGGGCTTCTGCGTGCCGAACTGGCGGGGAAGTTGCTAGCCAACAAGACCGCTTTCCCTTCTCACAATCTCGGCATATCGATCGGCTTGGTTGGCAATCCTAACCCAGCTATGGCTGAGATTTCTAAGGACTTGGGCTGCGGCTTCGCTTTGCGGCAAACTCAGTAAACGGCGGCATTCCTGGGCCTGACGGCGGCAATATTCTGCGTTGTTCATACTTTCTCTTTTCACGCAACGGGTCGGTAACGTGCCGCTCATTTACTCATCAAATGACTGCCCGGTATGTTCACCTTTAAACATAACAAAATCAGTTTCCGCTCCGCAGAATTGCGCCACGATATCGAGCGGAGGGAAGCCCGGCGCGATGGCGGTCGGTTGCGATCTGAGGTGGCCGTAGGTCGGTCTCGAATTGCGGTGACGGTATTTCCAGTATTAAACCGGCAACTTCCGCTTCTGGTGTGCCCGGCCCTTGATTGCGGTTGCCTCGCTATGCCCCGCGATCACGCGCACCCCCTCGTCAATCCGGCTGGTCACGTTGTCCGCCGTGCAGCCCTGCAGGAAAGCGATGTCATTGTTGCGGCAAGCCGCCAGGATGCGGTCGCGCGCCGCCTGCATTTCCGGTGGGTAAGGCTCGCGTGGTACCGTGAGGTAGCCGAGCGAAAGACTCAAGTCGCCCGGGCCGATCTCGGCAAATCCCAGCCCCGGCACGCTGAGGATCTCTTCGCAATTGGCGACGCCTTCGGGGCTTTCCAGCTTCACCCCCAGCAACAGTTCACCTTTCGGATTAAGCGGCCAGGGATCGCAGCGCTCCAGATATTCCTCGGTCGACAGGCCCCAGACCGGCGCCGCCGTGGTCTCTGATCCGCGCCCCCGCGTGCCGATGCCGAGCCACTTGCGACCGGCGGTATCGATCCCGCCGTCCTTCGCCCATGTCGCTCCCTCCATCCGTGCCATCGGCGAGGGGATTTTGGGATCGACGCCAATGGTGTTGTGCGGATAGCGGCAGGATTCCACGAAGGCTCGCACCGCGTCGGCGGTTTCCGCCTGGCACAGCAGGATGCCATGCACCCCGCGGCCCAGGATCTGGCGGAACTGCCAGGCATTGTAGCGCACATGCGCAGCGTCTAGTCCATTCACCGGTGCCTCGACGATTATCGCCGGCGTGCGGTGTCCCGACCTGGTCGGTCCCGCATCGACCATGCCGCGCATGTACTCGGCAAGACCGGTCATGTCGAACGAGCCGTGCTCCATGCCGACATTCATGTAGTCGGCCCAGGTCGCAGCATCGATGCGGCCCTGCGCATGGGTCAGCACATGGCCACTGTGCGGACCGTCATAATAGATCGCCTGATCCTGCTCCAACAGTTCGACGCAGCGACTGATCCGCTTACGCATGAAAGCTCTACTCCGACAGTTTCTGGCGATGCCGGAGCAAGGCTAGCATGGTGCCGCGCCACCGCGCGATAGGCGCATGGCCTGGCATGTTCAAGCTTCTGTCTTGGAACGTCCCCGCGGGCAATCGACGCCGACCCTTGGCGGAATTTTTCGCATGATTTGCGTGATCGCGCTGCTGGAACAGATGACGCTACAGCGTCGTCTCAACCTGCCGCGGCCTCTCGGTGGCCGGCGGCTTGAAGGCCGGATTGAGTTTGGCCGCCTGCTCGAAGTCGGCCGCGGCGCCGTCCTTGTCGCCGGTGGCAAGCCGCGTATTGCCGCGGTTGTAGTAAGCGGTTGCGTAGCTCGGATCGACCTTGATCGACAGGTCGTAGTCGGCAACGGCGTGCTCGTTGTCCTTGAGATCCCGCCAGACATTGGCGCGGTTGTTGTAGTAAGCGGCGACGTCCGGCCTGAGGCGGATCGCCTCGGTATGGTCCGATATCGCCAGATCAAACTGTTTCAGGCCACGATAGGCATTGCCGCGGCCGGTATAGGCCATCGCCGAATTCGGATCGTGCCGGATCGCTTCGGAGTAATCCACCAGCGCCAGCTCGTATTTGCCGTGCCGCCGATACATGCTGCCGCGCTGCACATGGACGACGGCGCGGTCCTCGTCGTTGCCGCCCTGCGAATTGATCAGCACGGTGCAGGCGTCGACAATCCTGATCATATTCTCCCGGCTTGGGTCGATGTCGGTGACCGGGAACGAGCACGTATGGTAATAGTTGTTCGCCGCTTCCCGTGAGAGCTGCGCCGCCGGCTTGCGGCCCTTTTTGCCGCCGTCGCCGATCTTCTTTTGCGCGTCGAGGGCGGGCGCAAAGCCGGGCGCGAGCTGCAACGCCTTGTTGAGGGAGGCCATCGCGGCGACGTGGTCGCCCAATTTGTCGAGGGTCTCGGCGCGATTGACATGGCCAAGCGGATAAGTGGGTGCGAGACGGATCGTCGTGTCCTGGTCGGCCAGCGCGCGGGCATATTGGCTGAGCAAACTCAGTGCGGCCCCGCGGTTGATATAGGCGTTGGTGTGATCGGGAGCGCGCCGGATCGCCTCGCTGAAATCGGCAACGGCGCCGTTGAAATCGTGCGTGATGAGCCGGACTTCGCCACGTCCCTCCCATCCGCCGGGATTGTCGGGCGCAAGCCGGATCGCCTCGGAATAGTCGGCGACGGCGCGGCTCATTTCGTTCATATTGCGCAGCGCGTCACCACGATTGAGCAACGTGCCGGCGGCGTCCGGCTCAATTTTCAGTCTCTCGTTGTAATCGGCGACCGCGTGGGCCTCGTCACCCTTCTTGTGATAGGCGTAGCCGCGCTGACCGTAAACGGCGGCGCCGGCGGTCGGCCGCAGCCTCAGGATTTCCGTATAGTCGGCAATGGCGCGATCGTACTGGCCAAGATTGATCGCCGCGCCGGCGCGAACGAAATGGGCGATCGGCAGATCGGGATTGAGACGCACCGCCTGTTCCGCGTCGGCCAAAGCGCGATCGTATTTATGGCTCACGGTCCAGAAATTAGCGCGGTTGGCGTAGGCGTCCGCGAATTCCGGATCGATCTTGATGGCCTGATCGAGATCGGCTTCCGCTTCGGTCAGGCTGCGCTTGAGCGTGCGGGCGAAGCCGCGCTGCGTGTAGGCCGCGGCAAGGGGCCTGCCGCTGACGGTGCCGGAATCGATCACCTCCGAGCAACTCGCGATGGTTTCGTCCGGCGTACCCTGCTTGCACGCGCGCGCTGCCTCGTCCGAAATGAGCTGCGCATTTGCCGGCGAAGGGCCGAGCAACGCCCAGGAAAGACCTAAGGCAAGGCTTAAGGAAAGGCAGATCGATGCCAAGGTCAGATGCGATTTAGCCATGATGACGCCTCGGGAGCGAATGGACCGGTTCTACCGAAGTCGTGCCGAGGGCGCCGACGGTTCAATCGCGCGCAAGCGCCAGGGCCAGGCGGTGTCGATAAGAGCCGTCCATCAACCTTCGTGAGAGCCGCGGCTGGCGTTGTCTAGCCACTCCCGGGTCTGCTCGTCGGTCCAACCCGGAATTGCAAAGCTCGTCGGGGCGGTAACACGTTGGCTCGGGCGGACGATAAAACGCTGATGCGCGCGGGCGGGCGATTTGAAGCGATGCACCGTCGCGGCGTCGGCCGAAGCACACAAAATGATCAAGAAGCTTAAGGCCAAAACAGATCGCATCTATGTTGCTCCGGTCGGCTATAGCGCAAGGACTATCAATTCATGTGCGCACGGGCGGCTCCGGTCCCAAGCTGCAGCGGTTTCACGATCGGTCAACTCTGCGAAATCGTGGACCCATGCCCGCCCTCTCCCGCAAGCGCGTCATCGATCAGCCTGTTCTCGCAGGATGAGTTATCCGCAGCATATTCACGATCTCGAAACGCTTGAATTCGAGGCGCCGACAACGACTTGCTGCGCACGAATTCACAGGCTGCATGAGCGCGCCCATCGTCCATTGACCTGATCTTCTCATCGCCATCGACGTCCGCCCTGACTACCGCCATTCGCCGGGCTAACCTCAATCGACGGCGGAGCGGAATTTTCATACCCCAGACATTTTTAATAGATTTTTAAACTCCTCAATCGATTCATAGGGGTGGGGATTGAGTATCCGAGGCACGCGATGGACGGCATTTCCTGGACTGATCTTGACGCGGATGAGCAGCGCACGATCGCGATGCTGGCGGAGGGGGTTTCCGCCGAACTCTGCGACCCCGTTGCGCTCCTTACCTTGAAGCGAATCGGTTTTATCAAGGGGTCCCGGCTGACGCTCCAGGCCGAGCAAATGCTGGCCGCAGCCGTGCGACAGGCATTCGCGGCCTAGACCACCGCGTTCCCCCCGCCGAATTAGCACCGGGCTTTGCGAGTCGCGCGTCGGATGCGGACGGCCAAGCTTTATGGCGTAGCTCCGTCAGTTTGAAAAACTGATTGTCCCCACCATTCCGCGTCCTTGGCGGCTGCACCGTTAGCCGCAACGCGACTTCGGTCGAGACGTACCGACCGCTATGCCCGTCGTCTCATAGCTTTGTTGTATATTCCTCACGTAAGACTTCACCTTGGGACACCCGGGACGCGGCCGTTGCCCGCCCACGAATTATTGGACACTGTGGAAGTGGCCCTGGCCGCGAGCAGGATCGGCAACGAAAAGCCGTACCTCTAGGGTCGACTGAGGGAATCGCATACTGCAAAAACCGAACATGAGCGAAGCATCAAAATCCGAGACGCCCCTGATGGCATCGTTCCGCATCAAGCTGGACGGTGAACCGATTGCGATTGCGACCGTCGGGCAAGCTTACCGGTTCATCACCCGTCTCAGCACGGTCGAGTGGATGGAGTTCCAATCTCTGCACGACGAGGCAACAGCCGCTCTCAAGGCGGCGGCCGAAAATGCCATGCTAAGCGCTCAGGCCACCAACGCGCTTCGCGTGCTATTCGTGCGCGCAAAGCTGCTCTGACCGGTGATCAGGCGACCTTGCGCTGGTCCTGGAGCTGAAATTCCAGTTCTTCGATCAACTGCGCCAGTCGCTCCCGCGTCAGCTGATCGGTGGGCTCCAAAGCGAGCCGACGGGCCTGCTCCAACTTCCGGTCCAGTTCTTGACGCTTCATCCTGATCATTTGAGTCCTCCTGCCAAATTGGGACGACGGAGTCTCTAAAATGTTCAGTAAATTGTTCACGAATCGTTAATTTTGACCTTGCGTGAGGTATCGCACCGAGCGCTCTTCCCGGCGGCTTGCCTTCCGGCCCTCATTTGCCGGATACCCCGGGTTTTCACGATCAAATTCATCCGTCGTTTAGCGGCTCTGGGTATAATGCTCCGATGGGAACAATCCGCAATTATCTCGCCGACGAAACCAGCGCGACCGGCCTTGAATACGGCACACCCCCCGCGGGTGCCGACGACGCGAGGGCGCGGATCGGCGCGGCCGTGAAATATCTGCTGAAAGATGCAATCGGCAGCGCGCGCGGCGATCTTGTCCGGGAGATCATTGAGATCGTTCATACTGCCGCGAACGGATTGGATGCTCGCGCCGTGAAGCAAGCCACGATGAGCGGCATCGCCTATAAGGACTATGTTATCGACGCCTTCCAGCGGGATACCGATAAATGGCGCGCGACTGTCCGCAGATCAAACGGTAAGAAAATTCGGGTCGCCTTCCCGCCCGCGGTGCTCGACGAATTCACGACCGCACCCGATGCGCTCACGGCCGAAAGGGCAGTCGAGCTTGCAAAGAAAGCGATCGATGGCGGCGGAGTGATCTGACCCCGACAGGGTCGGGGCGCAGATCCGAGACCGCAATCAGGTGACACCCTGGCGCCGAACTCATTGTCGAGAGATCGCAAGCCACATCGCCGTCATGCGCCTGGTCAAGGCTCCCTGCATCCTTAAGGGTAATCGGGGAAGCGCTCAATTGTGATGCGGAAGCATGCGCGCGGGCGATGATTCGCGGGAAGCGGGACCGCCGGCGCCCCCTCCCACGCCGGCGATCCCCGTCGCGCGATTGAAATCGTGGTGGTCTCACGATCAACTCTCCCCGACCTGGGTGAAATCATTAGGACCGCATCAGGTCATTGGGCTATCCGGTAGAATACGGGCAAAGACCGGATCGTCATCGGCGAGCGGGGGGGGGGTTCGGTCCAGCGCCTCGTCGACCGCCGGCCCCTCCCCGACCGATCGCGGCGGCGCTGATCGCAAACCCGTGAAACGGCTTCTTGCCAGCAACCGTTACGAAACAATCCGCGCCAGCGACGAAGCCATTTTGTCGGCGCGCGAAGACCGCCTGAAACCGGAGCCCGGTATCAACGAGGCAATCCGAACAACGAGGTTTGGTCATGTGGGAAGTCATCATCAACCTGATCTACCACCACTCGTGCCGGAATTATCGGGCCGCCGCGCGCAAACGGCGCGGGCTGATCAACCTCTGGGCCTGATCGCGAAACCGAGGCGGGGATAATTTCCCGGCGCGGTCCTCGCCTTCGCGATCATTGTATGTCGGTTGGGTGTCCATCGCTTAAGCATGGATCCGCTTGATGACCGGCCCCGAACTTAAACAGCTTCGCAACGATCTCGGCGATGCCATCGGCAAGAGCCTGTCGGCTGCCGACATGGCCAAATTATGCGGGCTCGAGGGCGGCGGTGCCGACACCATCAGGCGCTGGGAAATTTCCGGCCCGAGCGGGCCGGCCGGCGAGTTGCTTCGTATTCTGGCGATGGCCAGCGATCGTCATACGATCCTGGACAATTTCAACGTCTTCGACCGTCACAATATCCCCGAGCGCGAGAGACCGGCGCGTCGCGAAGAATTCCGCGAAAAGATGCGCGACGAAGTTCGTCGCCGCCTCGGCTGAGGCGCTCCCGCTCCAACGCGATCCCCCACCCGCAATCCCCCAGTGTATGGAGTAGCTTGCCCCGTGGCCGGTTACTGCTGGTATTACACCGACATGACCAGCACCCAGGGCTTTTGGGACGCCTGTCCGTAAAGCCAGAAGCTGGAGCGATTCGAGAAGGCCGCCTCGGGGCGGTCTTTTGTCGTTGATAACCCGTGGCCCCAGCGGCGGGGGGCGTGGTATCGACGGGGAATAGATGCCTCGCCTGATGGAAAGATCACCATGCGGATTACGCTCGTCGGCTCGCGCCATTTTGGCGTGACGACCTTTAATATGCTGCGCCAACACGATGTCGAAATTGCCCAGGTCGTCGTTGCCGATGCCGACGACCGGCTCGCCGCCGCGGCGCGGGCCGCCGGTGTCGAGGTCAAGGTGCAGCAAAATCCCAGACTCGTGGCGGCCTCCGAGATCGCAGGGGATAGCGACCTGATCGTGACCGCGCACAGCCACGCCCGAATCAGCGAGGAAGCGCTGGCGGCCGCGAAATTAGGGGGAATTGGCTACCACCCTTCGCTATTGCCGCGGCATCGCGGCATCGCAGCGGTGGAATGGACCATCAAGGAAGGCGATCCGATCGCCGGCGGCACGGTCTACCACCTTGCCGATCGCATGGACGCCGGCGCGATTGCGGCCCAGGAATGGTGCTTTGTCAAAAAGGGCGAAACCGCACGCGAGTTGTGGGAGCGCGCGCTGGCGCCGCTCGGCCAAAAGCTGCTGGGCGAAGTCATCGACTATGCCAAGGCTCACCACAGCCTGCCGGCCAAACCCCAGGATGAGCAATTTGCCACGCTGGCGCCGAGCCTTCCGAAATAGAGCCTTCAAATAGAGCCTTCCGAGGCCCTCAAAGGTAACATAATGCCGGCTGACGGCGGCGCCGCATTTTTGGGCACGAAGGCTGTGGTTTTCTGTTCCGGTCGGGAACCAATTCACGGATCAAATATTTGATTCGACGGGAACAATCGGCGTTGACGCGGCGCAGCAAACTTTGAACACAATGTGACGGAATAAGCCGCGCCATCACACAAAAACGGGGAATTGATTCATGCGCCAAACCCGCATTGGTAAGGTATTTTTTGCTTCCTTACTCGCCTCCGCCGCAGCCGCCCTCACCGCTGCTCCTGCCGTCGCCCAGACCCCCTATGACGGGCTCTGGAGTGTCACCGTCGTGACCAAGAGCGGCAGCTGCGAACCGTCGACGAGTTCGACGCTCACGGTGACGGACGGTAAAATCTCCGCTCCTGGCGCGGATGTGACCGGCAGCATCGGGCACGAGGGTCTTGTCCGTGTTACAATTCGTGGCGCATATGCTAACGGACAACTCAGCGGCAATAGCGGATCGGGGAAATGGAATGGGGCATCTGCGGGCATCCCGTGCAGTGGTCGGTGGCAAGCGTCCCGCCAATAACGATCAAGCCAGCCGAACGGCGACTGCCCACGTGATCATCGGGCGATTGATATTTGCAATGGTCGCTCTGGTCGTGGCCAGCGTTTTCAGCTCCTCCGCAAGCTACGCGCAATCGGGCCCGTTTGCCGGCATGGCCGGCAACTGGTCGGGCGGCGGCACCGTCATGCTCGACGACGGCTCCAGCGAGCGCATCCGCTGTCGCGCCGGCTATGCCGTCGGCGGCGGCGGGTCCGGCCTCAATCTGAGCCTGACCTGTGCCAGCGACAGCTACAAATTCGACCTCAGAGCCAATGTGATTGCCGACCGCGGCGCCCTTTCGGGAACGTGGAGCGAAAGCAGCCGCGGCGTTAACGGCAACCTCGAAGGACGTGCCGCCAACGGTACTTTCCAGGTGATCGCCAGCGCCCCTGGATTCAACTCGAACATCACGCTGACGACGCGCGGCAACAAGCAGTCCGTCGTGATCAGAGCCGAGAGCCAGTTCAGGGGCGCCAATATCACGCTGTCGCGCTACTAGGCCCCTCCTCGGCCGGCGTTTGCCGGCCGTCTTCGCCAGCCCATATTTGCTAGCTCGTCTTGGGCTTCGCCAGCCGGGCCGCGGTTTCCTTCATGGTTTTTGCGATCAACAGCGCCTGCTCCTTGTTGAGCGCAAAATCCTGAATGCCTTTGTGCGTGGTCAGCGACAGCACCATGATATCGGGCTGTTGCTCGGGCCAGCCGGTGGCAAAGGCCGTGACGAAATCCGCCGATGTGGATCGCTGGGTGGTCATGGGTTGAAATCCTATGCGGCCGGTACAAAGGCGGTGATTTCGATCTCGACCTTGGCGCGCTCATCGACCAGGCCGGCGACGTAGAGCAACGTCGAGGGCGGAAAGTTTCGCCCGAGCGTCTCGCGCCAGGCCGCGCCGATGCCGGCACCCGCGGCCTCGTATTCGCTGCGGCTCGTGAGATACCAGGTCAGGCGGACGATGTGCTCGGGACCGGCGCCGGCCTCGCCCAGCAGCTTGATGATGCGCCGCAAGGCGTTGCCAACCTGCGCGGCCAAATCCGGCTGATATTCGCCCTTCTCGCCACCCCCGGTCTGGCCGGCCAGCACGATCCAGCGGCCGGGACCGTCGACCTCTACGCCGTGAGAAAAGCCGCGCGGTTTTGACCATTCGGCGGGTTGCAGGATGCGCATGGGCAGTTCCTCCGGGTTTTCCGTTTGGCGATCCTTACCATCGTTTGTGCGGACACTCCCACCTCGAATTGACGCCCGCGCATCACTGCATGAGCACATTTGCACATTGCAAATCAGGGCGAGGTCGCCGATACCGGCCGGCCCACCGCAACCCCCGCGCTTGCCGCATGCCTGGCACTTCCCGCCGATGAACCGAACCCCTTCCAAACCGATGGCCGCCTTGTGGATGGCGGGCTGGCTCGCGCAGATGCTGCTGATCGCGATCGCCGGGCGCGAGGCGATGCGTGAACTGAACGTGTTCCAGGTCATGGAGGTGCGCTCGATCCTCGGCCTCTTGATGCTGTCGCCGTTGATCTACGTCAATGGCGGGCTTGCGGCGATGCGGACGTCGCGGCCGCTGCAGCATATCGGACGCAACCTCATTCACTATGCCGGACAACTCGGCTGGTTCTTCGCGTTGACGCTGATTCCGCTCGGCCAGGTGGTATCGATCGAATTCACCATGCCGATCTGGACCGCGATTCTTGCCGCGAGCTTTCTCGGCGAGCGCATGACGGCTGCAAAGATCGCGGCGATCGTGCTCGGCCTGGTCGGGGTCGTCGTCATCGTTCGCCCCGGGGCCAGCGAGATCAATCCGGGCCAATTGATCGCGCTTGGCGCGGCGGTTGGTTTCGGCATCTCGATCGCGATGATGAAGTCCTTGACCCGCACCGAGACCACGCTTGCGATCATCTTCTGGATGCAGGTGATCCAGGCCGCGGCCGGTTTTTTCCCGGCTCTTTATGTGTGGCAATGGCCGGGCGCCCATGCCTGGGGCTTCATCGTGGTGATCGCCTTCTGCGGCACGTTTTCGCATTACTGCATGGCGCGCGCGATGCTGTATGCCGACGCCACCGTGGTGCTGCCGATGGATTTTCTGCGCGTTCCATTGACGGCGACCGCGGGCTGGCTGATTTATTCAGAGCGGCTCGATCTCTTCACATTGCTCGGCGCGACATTGATCCTCACCGGTAATCTGTTGAATTTGAAAGCCGCCGATCCGGCCCCCGCGCGCGTTTCAGCCTGAACGGGTGATCTCCATTTCGCCGCCATCCGCCTAAACCATTGTGATCTAAATCACGCAAGCGCGCGCGGCGACCGAATACCGTCGGTTCCACGGATGGCCGTCATCAGGATTTGGGCAATGCCTGATTTTTGTGGCGCGAAGTGTGGTTTTTTCGTGTAGGCTGCTGCAACGCGTTAGCACCCTAAAATATTCGATTCTACTTTTCGTTTCGACCTGGGGATTTCAGATGCGCTATCTCACCGTCATTGCTTCCCTGATCTGCATGGTGTTCACGGCGCAAGCCGCCAAGGCCGACCGCCGCGTCGCCTTTGTGGTCGGCAACGGCGCCTACAGGAATGTCGCCCAGCTTCCCAACCCTCCGATCGATGCCAAGGCAATGGCAGCAGCCCTTCGCAATGTCGGTTTTGAAGTTGTCGAAGGCACCAATCTTACCCGCGACAAGATGACGGAAAAGCTGCTCGAATTCGGCAAGAAGACGCAAGGCGCCGACGTCGCGGTATTTTTCTATGCCGGCCACGGCATCGCCATGAACGGCACCAATTATCTGCTGCCCGTCGATGCCGACATCAAATCGGAGATGGACGTCAAGCTCGGCGCGGCGATCAACATCGATCTCACGCTCGACCAGACCATGAACGACGCCAAGGTCAAGCTGGTGTTCCTCGATGCCTGCCGCGACAATCCCTTTGCCGCCAAGATCAAATCGAATGCCGCCACCCGCAGCGTGTCGGTACAGTCGGGGCTTGCCGAAATGCAATCCGGCGAAGGCACGCTGATCGCCTTCGCCACCGGTCCGGGGCAAACCGCGCTCGATGGCCAGGAAGGCACCAACAGCCCGTTCACGCGCGCTTTGATCGCCCACATCACCGAGCCCGGCGTCGAGATCCAGCAGGCGATGACCGAGGTTCGCGCCCAGGTCAATGAAGAGACCAACAAGGGCCAATTGCCCTGGGGCCATACCAACCTGATCGGCTCGGTCTACCTGAATCCGGTTGCGGCCCCTGCCCCCGGTACCGCCGCTGCCGCACCGGCGGCCTCGACGCCGGCGCTCGCCTCGACTTCCAGCGGCACCGACGTCGAGCTGGAGTTCTGGCGTTCGGTCAAGGAATCCAACAAGCCGGAAGAACTCAACGCCTATCTGACCGCCTATCCCAACGGCCAGTTCAAGCCGCTGGCGCTGGCCCGGATCGCCTCGCTCGAAAACGGTCCGTCGACCACGACCCGCAACCTGACCACGGGCATCGATCCCGCGACCTTTACCGCGGAAGCCAACCAGGTCACGGAAGACCAGATCAGCCTCGACAAGGGCCAGCGCCGCGATGTGCAGCGCCGGCTCAACGGGCTTGGCTTCGATACCAAGGTGACGGGCAAGTTCGACGACGACACCCGCTCGGTGATCCGGCGCTGGCAAGCCGCGCGCGGCTATCCCTCCTCGGGCTTCCTCAACAACTACCAGCACAAGGCACTGCTCAGTGAAATCGTCGCATCGACCACGACCAGTTCCAGTGACGATTCCTCCGACAATCACCCCGCCCGCCACCACTCGAGCGGAGGCGGCGGCGGAGGCAGCCGTCGCGGCGGCGGTGGCGGAGGCGGCGGCAATCCCGGTGCCTTCATCGGCGGCGTGATGGGCGGCATGATGGGCGGCATGTTCCGGCATTGATAGGCCGATCCGCCGGTTTTGCTTTTGAGACAAAAGAGCCCGGCTTCGTCCCGGGCTTTTTCTTGCCTCAAGAAGTTCTACTTTCCCGCGGCTTTCCTCAGGGCGTCGTTGATACGGTCCTGCCAGCCCGGCCCGCCCTCCTGGAAGTATTCGAGCACGTCCTGATCGATCCGCAGCGAAACCAGCTCCTTGACGCCGGGAAGTGCTGCCGGCTTCGGTGGCGCCTCCGGCACCTTGGCGGTGGTGCGCTTGAACGCGGCCTCGGCTTCGGTGCGCGCATCGTTGAGGGTTCGGGGTCGTCGCGGCTGATCGGGCACGGCTAGATTCCTTCAAACAGTACGGTCGACAGATAGCGCTCGGCAAACGAGGGCACGATCGCCAGAATGGTCTTGCCGGCGGCCTCCGGACGTTTGCCGATTTGCAGCGCGGCCGCGATCGCGGCGCCCGAGGAAATGCCGCCGGGAATGCCTTCGTTGCGCGCCAGCTCGCGCGAGGTCTCGATCGCGGTTCCGCTGTTGACCTTGACGATCTCGTCGATCACGGAGCGGTCCAGGATGTCGGGAATGAAACCGGCGCCGATGCCCTGGATCTTGTGCGGGGAATGCTGGCCGCCAGACAGCACCGGACTTTCCTCCGGCTCGACCGCGACAATGCGGAGCGAGGGTTTTCGCGGTTTGAGCACCTGGCCGACGCCGGTGATGGTGCCGCCGGTGCCGACGCCGGCAACGAAGTAATCGATGTTGCCGCCGGTGTCGTTCCAGATTTCCTCCGCCGTGGTGCGGCGGTGAATTTCGGGATTGGCGAGGTTCTTGAATTGCTGCGGCATCACCGAATTGGGCGTCGTGCGCACCAGCTCTTCGGCGGTCGCAATCGCGCCCTTCATGCCCCCTGCTGCCGGCGTCAGGATGATCTCGGCGCCGAGGAACGCCAGCATCTTGCGCCGCTCGATCGACATCGATTCCGGCATCACGAGCTTCAGGCGATAGCCGCGCGACGCCGCCACGAAGGCAAGCGCAATTCCGGTATTTCCCGAGGTCGGTTCGATCAGCACGGTGTCGGCGTTGATGTGCCCCGCCTTCTCCATCGCGATCACCATCGCCGCCCCGATGCGGTCCTTCACGCTCGCGGCCGGCGCGAAATATTCCAGCTTGGCGAGGATGGTCGCGTGCGCGCCGTGCGCCTGCGGCAAATTGCGCAGCCGCACGATCGGCGTATCGCCGACCGCATCCACGATCGAGTCGAAGATCCGGCCGCGGCCCGGACGGTGCACTGCACTCGTAGCTGGCGAAGCATCCATGGCGAACTCCTGCGTGGGCTATGATGTGCCCGAAATCAGCGGACCTTCTTCATTAGGGACAGCTCGTAGCGATGCGCAAGTAAGAAACGCGAAACCGTAGAAATCGCTGCAACGCAAAACCCTTACCGCGGGCAAATAACGTAAAACCTACGCATTTGTGTTGCGACATCGTCAAACAACACAGTGTATGTTAGGCTCAGGGTTCCGGTCCAAAGCAGGGAGGTCACGATGTCAGCTGTTGCTGAAATTCTGTCGACCGATACGCGTCGTCCCGATCCGCGCGGCTGCGATATGCCGACCTGCCCGGTGTGCGCAGATTCAATGGTAGCAGCGGAAGCCTCCGCATATGTTTCCGACAACGTCATCAGCTATCTCTGGACCTGCGACACCTGTGGTTACGGTTTCGTAACCAAACATGCGCTGCGGCGGTTTGTCTGCAATTGAGCTTCTAACGCTAACTTAGCGCGCAGTTCAGCGCGGCGCGATGTCGCCCCTCGCCCACTCGGCGCGCGTGCGTTCGCGAAAGCTCTCGAACGTGCCGTTCGAAATCGCATCCCGGATGTCGTGCATCAGGCGCTGGTAATAGGCGATATTGATTTCCGACAGCAGCATTGCGCCGAGTGTCTCTCCCGACTTCACGAGATGGTGCAAATAGGCTCGCGCGCAGTCGCGCGTTGACGGCCACGGGCTTTCCTCGTCGAGCGGCCGCGGATCGTCGGCGTGGCGGGCGTTGCGCAGATTGATCTGGCCGAAGCGGGTGAACGCCACGCCGTGGCGTCCGTTGCGCGTCGGCATCACGCAGTCGAACATGTCGATGCCGCGTGCGACCGCTTCCAGAATGTCCTCGGGCGTGCCGACGCCCATCAGATAGCGCGGGCGATCGTGCGGCAGGATCGGGGCGACCTCGTCGATCATCGCGAGCATCACCGCCTGCGGCTCGCCGACCGCAAGCCCGCCGATGGCGTAGCCGTGAAAGCCGATCTCGACCAGACCCCGCGCGCTCATCTGCCGCAGTTCGGGGACGTCGCCGCCCTGCGCGATGCCGAACAGCATGTAGCCTTTCGCCGCGCTCTCGAACGCGCGCTTCGAGCGCTCGGCCCAGCGCAACGAGAGCTGCATCGCGCGCTCGATATCGGGGCGCTCCGCCGGTAACCTTACACACTCGTCGAGCTGCATGGCGATGTCGGAGCCGAGCAGCCGTTGCACCTCGATCGAGCGTTCCGGCGACAGCTCGACCTTCATGCCGTCGATATGCGAGCGAAACGTCACCGCGCGCTCGCTGAGCTTGCGCAGCTGCGCCAGCGACATCACCTGGAAGCCGCCGGAGTCGGTCAGCATCGGGCCCCGCCAGCCGGTAAAATTCTGCAAGCCGCCCAGCGCTGCAATGCGCTCGGCGCCCGGCCGCAGCATCAGATGATAGGTATTGCCGAGCACGATGTCGGCGCCGGCGTCGCGCACTTCGCGCCAATGCACGCCCTTCATGGCGCCGGCGGTGCCGACCGGCATGAAGGCGGGTGTCCGCACCTCGCCATGCGGCGTCGTCAGTTTTCCGGTGCGCGCCCCGCCGTCGGTGGCGACGAGATCGAAGTGATTGGGAAGGTTCATGCGTCAGCTTATCGCGTAACAACGGTGCCCAGTTCAACCTCGATGAGGCCGATTTCTCATCCAAAAGCCGTTGACGCCGGTCGAAGTCTCCCCCATAGGCTCCGGCCCATGATCACGACCACCAAAACCGCAAAGCCCGCCGGGGCCTCGGGAGGCGTGCGCGCGTAGCCGGTCGATCGCATCATCAAAACCGAAGCCCCGCCTGAAAAGGTCCGGGGCTTTTTTATTGCCTGCAGCATGATCCGGAAAAGTGGGTACCGGTTTTCCCTCGCGACAAACGCCGAACGCGTTGCGCGGAGATCATGCTCAAACCAGGAGGATAGACCAATGTGAAGAGCGATCCCGTTGTTGCCATTGCCGGCGTGAACTCATGAATCCATAACGCAGACGGACGTTCGCTTTGTTGCGCATGGCGGACACCAGTCGGACATTGAGGGAGGTCCGAATAGTGCCAACAGGCGACATACCGGCAAGAAAAAAGTTTCTGCGGATGTAAACTGGTTCACATACCGCAAAGTGCGACCGCGGTATCCCTTGGTACGATATCGGGTCAGTTCCGCCGCCGTTGAGCGCAG
>Ga0073928_10000701_pt1 | contig 73262 bp, 62 predicted proteins | sample PaiPotPPA55metaG_FD_76969 | JGI IMG/M metagenome (GOLD analysis project Ga0073928, IMG submission 76969) | Iron sulfur acid spring bacterial and archeal communities from Banff, Canada, to study Microbial Dark Matter (Phase II) - Paint Pots PPA... ...
AATGGAGCCTGATGAAACCCGGTATTCACCCCGACTATCACGCCGTAACCGTCCATTGCGCCTGTGGCCACAATTTCTCCACCCGCTCGACCATCAAGGGCGACATGCTCAAAGTCGAAATCTGCTCCAATTGCCACCCTTTCTTCACCGGCAAACAAAAACTAATTGACACCGCAGGCCGCGTCGAACGCTTCACCAAAAAATACGCCGACGCCGCCGCCAAAGTCGAAGCCTCTAAAACCGCCGCCGCAAAAAAGTAACCGCGCGGTTGAGCTCAACTAGGTAGCGCGTGGGACAGACAATCTTGTCTGTCCCACTCCTGTTTTATATGCTTTTTTTCTGAGAACTAAACGAAGGGATTTTCCACGGGGATCTGAAAGTACTTCTGCCCGGCATTTAAGTCTTCGGAGAGAATCCGTCCGCATCCCCCGCGTTCGGCGGCGGCGATGATCAGTCCGTCGTAGAAATGAATACCATAAGCCGCTCGCGCCTCGACCGCTCGGCGGACCATTCCATGGTCGGGATGCACCAACCTTATTGCCCCAAGCGCATCCAACGCGATCAGCACTTCTTCCGGTCGCATCGGCCGCGCCACTTTGTGCAGAAGCGTGGCCGCGAATTCCCCCATAACCTGAAGGGATGCAACCCCTTCCCCGCTCAGCGCTTTCCCCACAATACCTTGCGCTATCTTCTGCTTTCGCGCATCCCCAGGCGTATATGCATACACCAAGATGTTCGTGTCCAGGAAGTCAGGACCGCTCATGCAAGTCCTCTCGCCTCCAATTCTTCTTCCCCATCGTGACCTTAACGAGCTCAAAGCTCCTCTCCAGCGCTTCTAGCTCCCTCTTCTTTCGCCCTGATTTCGCATTTTCCTCGGCAACTTGCTCGAGATAGGCGCGCACCAATCCAGTGAGCGTCGTATCACGATCCGCCGCGATTTTCCGCACTTCCTTCACAAGCCTGTCGTCCAGCGTTAGCGTAATATTCATCTCTCACCCACAATAAGGGAATCTCTACCCATAATAAGGGAATACCCTCCCGCTTACAAACTCATTTGTCCTTCTCGTGCGCCGCGCCCTTTCTCGCTTCTTGATTTTCGAGGAGTGCTCCTAACTCGATCAGCCCCCTCCGCGAGTCTCAGCGTCCTCTGCGTCTCTGCGTTATCTTTTTCTTCTCCGTTTTCTTTCCTCTCAACTTCTAACTGTCGACTGTCAACCCCCGACTTTCGGCTTCCCCCATTTCCGCATCCATGTAGAATGAACCACCAACGTGGCCACTCAATCCCGCATGTTCGAGCCCAGCCGTCCCGGCGAACTAGTCGAAACCGCCGCCCCCCGCGTCACCCTCCGCAACGCCTTCGCGCATCCCTACGATTCCGCCATCGCCGCCGCCCGCACCTGTTACGCCCCGCGCCTGATCGTCCCCGAAGAAATCACCGACAAACAACGCCTCAACATCGGCGCCGCCACTTTCTATAGTGGCCATCACACCGTCTACCAGCACGCCCATTTCGAATTCGGCCTCGAACACGTCAGCCGCCAATTCGTCTGGTCCTTCCTCCACGCCCATCCCTTTTACAATTCCGAGCAGCAAAGCCAGCGCTATGTCCGCCTGGATCGCGCCCAAGCTTACATCCCACCCTCATCTCTTTTCTTCAACGACACTCATCGCGCCATTTACGAACAAGCCATCGCCCGCGCCTGGAACACCTACCGCGAACTCTCTCTTCTCCTCGTCAACGACGCTCGCGCCATCCTCAGTGACATCTGGCACATCGGCCCCATGTCCCACCCCAAGCGCCTCCAAAAGATCGAGCGCGCCGCCGAAAAACGCGCCATCGAAATCGCGCGTTACGTCCTCCCCGTCGCCGCCTTCACCACGATGGTTCACACCATCTCCGGCATCGTCCTCCACCGCCTCTGGCGTATGAGTGCCGCCAGCGACACCCCCAGTGAATCCCGCGCCATCATCGGCGAAATGGTCGCGCAAGTCCGCGCCATCGACCCGCAGTTTTTTGAACGCTTCGGAACTGAACCCCTGGAAGAACGCCCCGAGTGGAATGTGTCGACTCTCAACGGCGCCGCCCACTCGCCGACCGATCCCCATCACGGCGAAACATTCGCGCGCGAATTCGACGTCAAGCTCCAAGGAAAGACTTCCAAGCTCCTCGACTACTCCCCCAACGCCCCCCGCGTAATGGCCGAAGCCTACCGCGCCGTAGTCGGCCTCACTGAATCCCAATGCCCGGACTCCGAAGCCATCGATCGCCTTCTCAACCCCGCCCGCAATCCCTACCGCCTTGAAATCCTCGACGTCGGGGTCCACGCCCCCATGATGCGCGCTCTCCAGCACGCCAATTACACCTTCGCCAAAAAAATCAGCCACACCGCCGACAGCCAAGACCAGCGCCACCGCATGGTCCCCGGCTCGCGCCCGCTTCTCACTCTAGCCGACACCCGCGAGCCCGACTACATAACGCCCGCTCTCCTCACGCAAAATCCCCGCGCCAAAGAACTCTACGACCGCGCCATGCAAGATGCCTGGACCGCCAAAAACAATCTCCTAGATGAAGGCGTCTCTCCCGAAATCGCCCTCTATCTCCTCCCCAACGCCAAATCCATACGCCTAGTCGAAAGCGGTTCCCTCCTCCATCTCCTCCACAAATGGACCATGCGCACCTGCTTCAACGCCCAGGAAGAAATCTACGCCGCGAGCATGGACGAAGTCGCTCAACTCCGCCAAGTCCACCCTCAACTCACAAAACACATCGGCCCACCCTGCCATCTCCGCGCCAACATCACCACCCCCATCTGCACCGAAGGCTCCCACTTCTGCGGCGTAAAAGTCTGGCTCGACTTCCCCAACACCCTGCGCCGCATCTGAGGGTCATTTTCAAATTGTAGTGGCGCAGCATGCTGCGTCACTCTCGGCAGGCTCGCGGTCTCACCAAGTAACGGCTCCGGCTCCCCAAACGTCTATACTGTAGCGGGGACTTCTACCATGCACATGGTCCTTCGGCCTTTCCTTTCGGTTGTTACCTCAGCTCTTTTGCTGTCTCCTATTTGCTTGCCATACGACACGCATCTTTCTGACGAAGCGGTCCGGGACGCCTATTTTTTCGCCCAGCATCACGACAAATCCCTCGCCGATTTTTTCACCAAGTACAACAAATACCTTCCTGCGCCCGAAACCGGCCCGCAAATTTCGTCCGTCACGTTTCTCACCCCGTTCGCTCTCATCGTTCAAAATGTTATGCAGCGCTCCACCGGCTATAGCGCTCAGCAGGCCGAACTGGATCATCGCAATCAAGACGAATCCGTTGAAATCATCATCCAGATTCAACTCACTCCGCCCTACGGTCCTCTCATCCCTAGACCTGTGGACTCGGGTTCCGGCTCCACGACCGGTTTCGCACTTCGCCCGTACGACTTCTGGAAAGACTTTGCCGTGGAAGTCTTCAACAAAAACAAGGCTGTTATGCCCCTCTCCTCCTCTGGCGACTCCCTCGTCAGTTGCGCAGACGCTGCTACCGCCTGCGATCTTTCCGGTGCCACTCTCCGCTATGAATTCTCCGCCGATGCCTTTCCGTCCGAAACCGCCGTCATTCACATCACACCGCCTGAGGGAGACCCGGTCACGGTGGAATTTGATCTTTCCTCTCTCCGCTGAGAGGCAGCTGCTTAATGCATCTAGCCCTTCGCTCCTGCTCCGCCATCACCGCTGCGGCGGAGTTCCTCCTCCCGGTTCGCTTTCGACACGCCCCTCTCCCAACAAGCCGTCCGCGACGCCTATTTCCTCGGCCAGCACAACGACCAATCCACTCTCTCCTTCTTCAACCCCTACTTCCGTGTCCTCCCCAAGCCCGACAAGGGTGCCTATATCGCCGAGGTCGAGGTCTACACCCCCTACGCCCAGATCATCGAAACCTCGCGCCGCCGCTCCATGGGCTACAGCGCCCAACAAGCCGAATAAGATTATCGTCACCACCACGACAAGCTCTACATCTGCGTCCGCATCGACTTCACAGACACCTACGGCGCCCTAGAACTCTACCGCTCCGCCAAAAGCGACCGCGAACAATCCGGCGACGACCAACCCCTCCCCGATTTCTACCGCGATTTCCGTGTCGGTCTCTCCCAACGCTCCACCCCATCCCACGAAGACCAGTGGATCGAGCCTCTTCGCATCATCCTCCAGCCCTCCTACATACAAGCCTCAAACCACTATCCATTTATCCCCGAAGACCTAGGCTCCTCCTTCTACTCCACGCCCGGAGGCTCCTACGACGCCTACTCCGGTGCCAACGTCTACCCCACCGGCTGGCTAGCCTGGCTCGTCTACGATGCCAGCGACGTCGACTCCGACGACGCCACCGTCGAAGTCATCACCACCGACGGCCAGCACGTCTCCGTCCCCTTCGACCTTTCCCGCCTCCGCTAGTTGTGTTTGCGAAATTGGAGCACTTTGCGCCGGATAGGCACGACTCTCTTCCCGCACTCGTCCCGGGTATTCGTTTTCCGCCCATTCGAATCAGCGCGTAACCCGCTGCATCCAAACCCACTTACAAGATTACACTTGACAACTAGTACGGATATGTTATACTGGTGGTGTTCTTAGTCGAGGAGGAGACAGAACATATGCACTTGCCTCCGCAACTCGCCCGCCCCACCAAATCCGTTCCCACCCCTCGATTCCATCCCAGCTCTTGCAGTGGGGGACGTTCAGGTCCGGCCTTCGCTCGCGCTTTTTGCCGCCGGTGCGCCTCCTCCGCTATCCCCTTTAGAATCCGCACTTACGTGGAACACGCCCGTAAATCCCGTAGAATCCGCACTTCCAAAACACAGGATTTAAAGTCCTTTAGAATCCGCACTTACGGGAAAACCGGGGTGGGGAGGGGTGATTATTGTTAACTAAGATTCAGCGAACCCGTCAAGATCGCGCCCGGGTAGCACAGGCACTCTTGCCTGTGCTTCGTCGTCAAGATCGCCAGTGCAAGGTTACCGGACCCGGCATGGGATGCACCATCGCCGCACCCGTCCGCCGCGACTCAACCAGGTTTGCCTTCAGCCCGAAATACCACTTCGCTGGCCGGTCCGCGTCATCGATCAGCATCAACCGGGGATTGTGCTTCAATCCCTCAGCCTGCAGGATCATCGTCTCCTGGTCCTGCCGCAAGAACTTCTGGGCAAAAACTCTGAAAATCGCCACCGGCAAAAGCAAATTCCAAGCCGCCACAAAATCAATCCGGCAAAGGTCCCGCCTCACTGGCGTGACGGTCGCTCGGCTGGAGAACCAAAGCTTCCCGCTCCGAATCTCCTCGGTCCGAATATTTGGGAGCACGAAGTCGATCGTCGTAGTCACAGGCTCGCCCGTATATTTCTGCAGCATGCGATAAGGCGCGCTGTTCGAGCTCGGCGTATGCGGGCTCATCCGAAATCCATTCGGAATCGGCTCAAATTTTTTTTCCTTCTCGTGAATGCTGTGCCGGCTCCGCCAGTACCACGATTGATGCACAAACGGCCCATGCGCCGGGTCCATCAATCCAATGATCCCCTGATCCACATGCGCCGGCAGGTCACAAGCCAGATGCGTGATCCTATACTTCTCGCTGAAAACGGCCAATTTCGGCGCCGCTGGAATCGCCTCCGCCAATCGCGTTCCCGGAGCGTTGTCGGACGCTGTCCGCCCGCTCGATGCGTCGGGCGCCACGCGGCCACCAGAATTCATGTACACCCAGATGTACCCGTCGCGCTCTTCGCAAGGATAGTGCCCCGCAAAAATTCGCTCTACTTTCAGTTTGTCCTGACTCGTCAGCGACGGAATCTCAACGCAGCGCCCGCTGCACGCCTCAAATCGCCATCCGTGATAACTGCATTCGAGCGTCTTTCCGTCGAAATGTCCATACGAAAGCGGAATTCCCCGGTGCGGGCAGGAATCGCGCATTGCAAAAGCCTTTCCATCGGCCGCGCGTCCCAAGACCAACGGCACCTCGAGCAGCATCGCCGTCGCCAGACGATTCCCGGTTACCTCCGTGCTTCGCAGCGCCGGATACCAAAAATCCCACAAAAACCCGGGGTCGTTTTCGCTAGGGCCTTCCCGAGCCGCCTCGCCGTTTGCTTGCAACAAAGTTCGCACCGCTTCGCTCATAATCGTGGATGCATCGTAGTACACCGCATCGCGCCGGGGCAACCAGCCCGCGCGGCCGTCTCGCAGCAACCGCGCCACGCGTCGCACTACTTGCCTTGTTGCATCGTGGCAACCGCGGAGCGCATCCAATTGCGTGTTTCTGATTTCAGCGCTATCCTTATCCGTGATGACTTCGATGTACGCCGCGTTCTATTAGCTGATCCCGCTCCGCTCGCCTTTGTCGCGAGCTCGCTTTTTCCTTCGCTACTCACTATTCACTGATCACGATTCACTGCTCTCAAAGGATTTGCCATGGCCGTAATGACGTTGTCAGACAAATTGGATCAGCTGGGCACGCGCTACGACGAGTTGACGCAGCAGCTTTCGACTGCGGAAGTCGCGTCGGATTCGGCGCGCTTCCAAAAGATTGCCAAGCAGCACGCCGAACTCGAAGAAATCGTCGCCAAGCACCGCGAGTTCAAGCAAGTCGAAAAGGACCTCGCCGGCGCGCACCAGATGGTCGTCGAGAACGAAGACGCCGAGATGAAGCAGATGGCTCTCGACGAAGAGAAGCAGCTCATCGCGCGCAAGGAAATTGTCGAGCGCGAACTGAAACTGCTTCTTCTGCCGAAAGATCCGAACGATGAGAAGAGCGTCATCGTGGAAATTCGCGCCGGGACGGGCGGCGACGAAGCCGCGCTCTTTGCAGGCGAACTCTTCCGCATGTATTCGCGTTACGCGGAAACGCTCGGCTGGAAAGTGGAGGTCCTCGAAAGCTCACCTTCCAATCTCGGTGGCGTGAAGGAAATCGTCGCGGCGATTCAGGGCCACAAGGTTTATTCCAAGCTGAAGTATGAAAGCGGCGTTCATCGTGTCCAGCGCGTCCCTGCCACGGAAACGCAAGGCCGCATTCACACATCCGCTGCAACGGTAGCCGTCCTCCCCGAAGCGGATGAAATCGACATCAAGATCGAAGCAAAAGATTTGCGCATCGACACGTTCTGCTCCTCCGGCCCCGGCGGACAGTCAGTGAACACCACCTACTCTGCGGTGCGTATCACACACATCCCCAGCGGCCTGGTAGTTTCGCAGCAAGACGAAAAATCGCAAATCAAAAACCGCGCAAAAGCCATGCGCGTGCTGCGCGCCCGCCTGTACGAAATGGAACTAGAAAAACAACAAGCCGCCATCGGCGCAGAGCGCCGCGGTCAAATTGGAACCGGTGACCGCTCCGAAAAAATCCGCACCTACAATTTCCCGCAAAATCGCGTGACGGATCACCGCATCGGCCTAACCCTTCACCAATTAACGGAAGTCATGGAAGGAAAGCTCGGCGCGTTAGTCGATGGCCTGGTCAGCCACTACGAGGCCGAACGCCTGGAGCAAGAGTTGGCCGGCGCGTAAGTAGGACAGACACTCCTGTCTGTCCTCTTTACATTTTTGTCTTGAATTTCTTGTTTCGTTTGATTTTCGATCCGCTTCAACCACAGACAGGCAAGAATGCCTGTCCACCAGGTCGCCTTAGAAATGGACGTTCGCACTGCATTAAAACAGGCCATTACGCAACTGCGCGAAGCTGATGTCCCGTCGTTCACGCTGGCTGCAGAGCTACTGCTCCTTCACACGCTGGGCAAGGATCGCACCTGGCTCTACACGCATCCTGAAGAGCTCATGTCCGAAGGCAACGCGCAGCGGTTCCAATCCTTGCTCACCCGCCGCGCCGCCGGCGAACCCACGCAACATCTCACCGGTAAACAAGAATTCTGGGGTCTGGAATTTGAAGTCACTCCCGACGTGCTGATTCCCCGCCCCGAAACAGAACACGTCATCGAAGTCGCTCTCGACCGCCTTGCTGTCCGAGAAATTCGCGCGGGCCGCTCCCCAAAAAACACTGGCGAAGGTTTATTGATCGCGGACGTCGGCACCGGCTCCGGCTGTATTGCCATTGCTTTGGCCAACGTGCTAAAGGACGCGCGAGTTATTGCAACCGACATTTCTGACACGGCTCTCGACGTAGCCCGCCGCAACGCCGTCCGTCATGCAGTCAGGGATCGTATTCATTTCGTCGAGTGCAATCTCCTGAGCGATGCCGCAGCCTCGGCTGTAGGGGCGCAGCATGCTGCTCCCCTACAAGACAAGGTCTCGACAGCTAGCGTTACACCCGCGTGTGCATTCGATCTGATCGTCAGCAATCCGCCGTACATCGGCCGCAAGGAGAAAGAAACGCTGCAACGTGAAGTTCGCGACCACGAACCAGAACTCGCGCTTTACGGCGGCGAAGAGGGTTACGAATTTTACGCCGGTCTGATTGCCCAAGCCGCGCATAGTCTGGTGCATGGCGGCCTCCTAGTTCTCGAGCTCGGCCATAACAGCCTTCCGGCGGTCCAACCCATTCTCGATATTCCGAAATGGACAAACGTCGGCGTAACCAATGACCTGGCCGGAATCTCCCGCGTCATCGCTGCGGAAAGGACTTGAGCAGGACTCATTCAGGCGTTACAATAGAGGGCGAACTAATTAATTAGTTTGCGTCTTAGGAGTTGCCAATGCCGCCACGGGCAGGTACGAAGCGAATTCCAAGAATTGTGCCGGCGCTCACAGCTCGCACACAACTCGGGCAGATTCTCAGGCGCGTCCGGAAGGACAAGGAAAAATTCGTCATCGAGAAACGCGGTGAGCCACAAGCCGTAATCATATCCGTCGAGGAGTATCTACGGCTGTTTGACAAACCGATTCCTGCATTTGAAGCGATTCGCCGTGAAGCCAAAACCAAAGGCCTCGATCGGCTGACGATGCGGGACATAAACAGGGAAATAAAGCGCTATCGCCGCGAGCGCAAAAAAAAGACTGACGGATGATTCGGGCGGTGCTCGACACGAATGTCGTCGTCTCGGCGCTTCTGAAACCCGAAGGACCGATGGCATCCATCCTGGATTTGGCCGCGTTGCAGCGATTCCGTTGTTATGTGTCGGAGCCAATTCTCGAAGAGTATGGCGAAGTGCTGGGAAGAGCGTACCTGGGGCTCAATGAGCAAGCGACTTTCGGATCAATGAAGAGATTGAAGGAATCAGCGGTCCTCGTGGAACCCCGCAGGCAAGTGCGAATTTGCACGGACGCAGAAGACAATAAATTTCTAGAGTGCGCGCTTGAAGCGAGAGCGGACTACGTCGTCACGGGCAATGTGCGCCATTTCCCAGTGCGATTTCAGGACATTCGCGTAATTCGTTCTAGGCAATTCCTCACAGCGCTTGCCGCAGAGCCGCGCTGAGCGGTTCCCAACTCGAAGAAATTGAAAGCAACGGAGAAAACGGCGTAGGCTACCTCCATGCCGGAGATGGCGCGGTTTCGGGCGAAGCATGGGCCGCTGGAGGAACAGGCGTCGAATGCGATCGCGTCGATTCTGCATGTGGACATGGACGCGTTTTTTGTGTCGGTGGAACTGCTGGAGCGGCCGGAGCTTCGCGGCAAGCCAGTGGTGGTTGGCGGGCGGCCGGACCAACGCGGAGTTGTTACAGCGGCGAGTTACGAAGCGCGCAAGTACGGCGTGCATTCCGCGATGCCGCTGCGCACGGCTGGGCGGCTTTGTCCTCACGCGGTTTTTCTCGACGGGCATCATGAAAAATATGGAGAGTGGAGCGACCGCGTCGCGACAATACTTGCGGGGTTTTCTCCGATTGTGGAAATGGTCTCCATTGATGAGGCCTATTTGGATCTGGCCGGAACAGAGCGGCTGCACGGGCCACCTCTGGCTGCGGCAGACAAGCTTCTTCGCACCATCACGAGTACGACGTCACTTCCCTGCTCCGCTGGTCTTGCTACGACTCGGCTCGTCGCGAAAGTCGCTTCGGACCAAGCCAAGCCGCGCGGGCTCGTGTGGGTAGCGCCGGGCCAGGAAGCGCGGTTTCTTGCGCCTCTTTCCGTGCGGAAGATTCCAGGCATCGGCGAAGTTACGGAGCGCGCTCTGCGAGCCCTGGGCATCGAAACCGTGGATCAACTTGCGGCGATTCCGGAGAAAAAACTCGAAAAGATTTTTGGCCAGTGGGGAGATGCGCTTTATCGCAAAGCGCGCGGCGGCGATTCCTACGAATTCGTCATCGATGCCGAGCCCAAATCTATTTCGCACAATCACACGTTTGGTGAAGATACGAATGACACTGAGGCGCTGCACGCTTTACTCAGCCATCTCTCGCAAAAAGCCTGCAAGCGTCTTCGCGAAGCAGGACTGGCCACGCGCACGCTGACACTGACAATTCGTTATGCCGGTTTTGACACGCACACGCGCGCGAAAACACTTGCCGAGCCAACGCGGCTCGACGCCGATATCTTCCGTGTTTTTCAAAAGCTGTTTGCTGAGCATCGCGATATGAAGCGAAAAATCCGGCTGCTCGGCGTGGGCTTAAGCGGCCTTACGCACGGCGGAGAGCAACTCGATCTTCTCGAAGCAGACCGCCGTGAACGGCTTGAGAAATTGACGCGCGCCACAGACAAGCTGCGCGATCGTTTTGGATTTGGAAAAGTGCAATTTGGCGGCTCGCTGCGAGCCGACGGCTCCAAAAACGAACGCGACGAGCCGAGATTGTCTACCTTGGGAAGGGCAAACCTCAAGAAGTCGAGCGAGTCGTGATGCGTGTCACGACGTTTTAATAGCAGATACCCTATACTTCTCGCATGAGTCCCGTGACACCTCCTTCCGGTACAGCAGCTCGCATCCGTGGCGGCAAACTTTCCGGATTCTGGCAGCGCGTCAGCGAAGGGCGGCAACTGGACGAGCTGTGGTCGCAGTTCACGGCGGACGCGCGGGCGAGCTACGGCTTCTACATGAAAGAAGCCGATTCGGAAGAGATGGTGAACCAGCGAGGACGGCCGCGATTCGGGCGAATCCTCAAGGCTTTGTTCTGGTCGCTGGCGATGAAGCTGACGCCTACGCGGCGCGTGATTATGATCGTTGCCTGCGTGCTGTTTTTTGTGCCGAACGTTAATTTCCAGGGCCGCAATAATGTAACTTTCGATTTCAATTTTGGCGTAGTTTCGGCGTTTTTGTTTCTGCTGTTGCTGTCGCTGGAATTGGCCGACAAAGTAACGATGAAGCGCGACCTGGAGATCGCGCGGGAAATTCAGACGTGGCTTGTTCCGTCGCAACCGCCCGTAGTGGCAGGAGCAGACATCGCTTTTGCGTCACGCCCGCAGAATTCCGTCGCCGGCGATTACTACGATGCGTTCTATCCCACGGCGAACGCCGAAGAAAATGGAAAGCTCATGTTGGTGATTGCGGATGTGGCCGGAAAGAGTATTCCTGCCGCGCTGTTGATGGCCACGCTTCAAGCGAGCTTACGCACGATTGCCGGCGAAGGCGTTTCATTGGCCGATCTCGTCGTGCGATTAAATCGCTACGCCTCCGCGCACAGTCTCGATGGACGGCGCTTTACGACTGCGGTGCTTGCCGAGTACGAACCGGCGATGCGGCGCCTCGTTTATGTGAACGCAGGCCACAATCCGCCCATCCTTCGCCGTGCGAATGGCGACACCGAGAAGCTGGAGGTGGGCGGCTTGCCGCTGGGGATCGAAGGCGGCGCCTCGTACGATATAGCCACGATAGGCTTGAGTACCGGCGACGCTTTGATTTTTTACACGGACGGCGTGGTCGAAGCGTTCGATGAGAAGGCCCAGGAATTTGGCAATGACCGATGGATCGGTGCTATTCGCGCGCTGCCCGATTGGAATGCCCAGGAGTCATTGCAATTTCTGATGAAGCGCGTGGATGATTTCGTGGGCTTGACGCGCCAGTCCGACGACATCACCTGCCTGGTGTTTCGCACCAAATAACTATTGGCGGAAACTAAGGTTAACGGGGGATTCGCGTTCCCGACGCGAGTGTCGCATAATCGCGTTGTGACGCCCCGCGAACTCGCCAACTCGATCTGTGACAAATTACAGCGCAACGGCCATCAGGCGCTGCTGGTCGGCGGTTGCGTGCGCGATCTGCTGCTGGGCCGCGAACCCGCTGACTATGACGTTACGACCGACGCCACGCCTGAGCGCGTGATGGAATTGTTTCCGGAGAGCATCGCGGTTGGCGCGCAGTTCGGTGTCGTGCTCGTGCCTCGCGATGGATTGAAAGTGGAAGTCGCAACATTTCGCTCCGATGTGGGCTATTCCGATGGGCGGCATCCTGACCGGGTCGTTTTTTCGCAAACGCCAGAAGAAGATGTACAGCGGCGCGATTTCACCATCAATGGATTGCTGATGCGGCATGACACTGGCGAAATTCTTGATTTTGTGGACGGTCAAGCGGATTTGAAGGCGGGCGTAATTCGCGCCATCGGCGAGGCGGACCGCCGCTTCGAGGAAGATAAACTGCGCATGATGCGCGCGATACGGTTTGCCGCGCGATTCGAATTCGAGATCGAGCACAAGACGTTTGCCGCAATACGCCGTCATGCCGGCGCAGTAACCGACGTTTCCGCAGAACGGATTCGCGACGAACTCACAAGACTTTTGACGGAAGGCAAGGCGCGGACGGGATTCGAATTGCTCGAAAAGTCCTGGCTGCTGTCCATCGTGCTGCCCGAAATCGCGGCGATGAAAGGCGTCCCACAGCCGCCGCAATATCATCCCGAAGGCGACGTGTGGATTCACACGCTGCTGATGATCGAGGAACTCCCCGCAGGAGCTTCGCCTACTCTCGCGTGGGGCGTACTGCTTCACGACGTTGGCAAACCTCCGACCTTCAAACCGGCTTCGCAAACCGGCGACCGCATCCGATTCGATCATCACGTCGACGTGGGTGTTCGAATGGCGGAAGCGATTTGCCGGCGGTACCGATTTTCAAATGAAGAGGCGGAGCAAATTGTTGCGCTGGTTGCTAATCACATGCGCTTCATGGATGTAGAGCGCATGCGGACCTCGACGCTGAAACGATTCGTGCGGATTCCCCATTTCGAAGAGCATATGGAACTTCACCGGCTGGATTGCCTGTCGAGCCGTCGCAAGCTGGACTCGTATGGCGTGGTGCAGCGGTTTTTGGAAGAGACGCCCGCTGAACAGGTTCGTCCACAGCGTGTCCTAACGGGTACTGATTTGAGCGAGATGGGCTATATCCCTGGACCGGTCTTTAGCGAAATACTAAGGGCCGTGGAAGACGCGCAGCTCGAGGGGCAGATTGCATCAAAGGAAGAGGCTCTGGAATTCGTACGAAAGAAATTTGCTTTGAAACGAGCAAAGGCGTAAGGGAAGGGTGCTCTAAGACCGATGAATCGCAGGAAAGCGCGGAGAGCACGATATGTTTCTGGAGATCTCTTCTATATATATGAAAATAAAATATTTAGACATCAATTGGCAGGACGTGGGAGGTGTGCTAAAATATGAGTTTGTTATGCTAAGATTTCATGCTAACCATACTCGCAGTTCTCTGCACCTTTTTGCTTTAGCCTGCATCTAACCTTTTTAAGCGCGGGACAATCTTCCCTGCGCCCGGATTTAGGGGACACTATGGCTGAGAAGTATACGGTGCCAGAAATTCTCGCGATCCTGCCCGTTCGGGATACGGTCCTGTTTCCAGGGGCTGTACTGCCTTTGACGGTAGGGCGGGAGAGCTCACTGGCCCTTGTTAACTCGCTGGAAGGCGAGGAGAAATTGCTGGGGGTTGTAGCGCAGCTGGACCCCCGGATTGAAGATCCTGCGGCCGCGGACCTCCACAAGGTCGGCACGCTGGCGAAGGTTCATAAGACCGTCAAAATGCCCAACGGGAACGTGGTTATCTTCCTGGAGGGCTTGCAGCGTGTAAACGTGCTGGAGTTGATCGGCTTGCGACCGTTTTTGCGGGCGCGTGTGGAATCGCAGCCCGAAATTACCGGGGATGTGGATGCGGAGCTTGAGGCTTTGCAGCGCAATGCGCAGGACCTGTTTCGCGACGTTGTGAGCCACTCGCCGCAACTCTCTGACGACTTGCAATCTGTTGCATTGAATATCGACGACCCGGGCCGCCTGGCGGACTTTATCGCCGGGACTTTGCCGTCACTCTCGACGCTGTTGCGCCAGGAGTTGATCGAAACACCGAGCGTGCGCAAGCGGCTCGAGATGTTGATCCGCGAGCTCTCGAAAGAGCTGGAAGTGCTGGAGCTGCGCTCGAAAATTCACGAGCAGGTGCAGGAACAGGTGGGCCAAAACCAGCGCGAGTATTTGTTGCGAGAACAGATGAAGGCCATTCAGAAGGAACTCGGTGAGTCTGACGATTCCACGCAGGAAATGGACGAGCTGCGCAAAAAGGTGGATGAAGCCGGGATGACGGTGGAAGCGAAGAAAGAGTGCGACCGCGAGCTGAAACGCCTGGCGAAGATGACGCCGGCGTCTGCTGAATACATGGTTTCGCGCACCTACCTGGAGTGGATGACTTCTTTGCCGTGGGCAAAGTCTTCGGGTGTGAGCGAGATCGACATCGCCAAGGGAAAGCAAATACTTGACGAAGATCATTATGATCTGGCGAAGGTCAAGGAGCGGATTCTCGACTACCTGGCGGTGAAGAAATTGCAGCCGGGGATGAAGGGGCCAATTCTTTGCTTCGTGGGGCCTCCTGGCGTGGGCAAAACTTCACTTGGGAAATCCATCGCGCGGTCGCTGGGCCGCAAATTCGTACGCATCGCCTTGGGCGGCATGCACGATGAGGCGGAAATCCGCGGTCACCGGCGTACTTATATCGGCGCACTGCCGGGACAGATTATTCAAGGACTGAAGCGGGCGGAGTCGAACGATCCGGTGATGATGCTGGACGAAGTGGACAAACTGGGACGCGATTTCCGCGGAGATCCGTCGTCGGCATTGATGGAAGTGCTCGATCCGGAGCAGAACAATGCGTTCCGCGACCACTACCTCGACGTGCCGTTCGATCTCTCGAAGGTGCTGTTTATCGCCACGGCGAACTGGATGGATCCCATCCCGGAACCGCTGCGAGACCGCATGGAGATTATCGAGTTGGCCGGATACACCGGCGAAGAAAAGGTGCATATCGCGCACAAGTATCTGATTCCCAAGCAAGCCCAGGAACATGGGTTGAAAGTGGGAGAGCACATCGCATTTTCAGACGACTCTCTACGGGAAATCATCCACAGCTTCACGCGAGAAGCAGGAGTGAGAAACCTCGAGAGGGAAATCGCAACGATCACACGCAAACAGGCGCGCAAGGTTGCCGAAGGGCATATGGAGAAGATGGAGGTTACGCCGGAAATCGTTCGCGAATATCTGGGCGTGCCGAAGTTCCGCGCGGAGAAAGAGGTCGAGGAGCGGGTTAAGACGCCTGGCGTGGCTGTCGGCTTGGTGTGGACGCCCGTCGGCGGAGACATCATATTCATCGAAGCTAGCCGGATGCGCGGAGGAAAGCAGTTCACGATGACCGGGCATCTTGGCGAGGTCATGCAAGAGTCGATGACCGCGGCGCTTACCTGGACTCGTGCAAATGCGGAACGGTACGGGATCGATCCGGACTTCTTCCGCAAGCAGGATATCCACATCCACGTGCCGTCGGGTGGCGTGCCTAAGGATGGCCCGTCCGCAGGGGCGGCGATGGTGACGTCGCTGATCAGCCTGCTCACGGGGAGGCCCGTGCGCGACCGGCTGGCGATGACCGGTGAGATGACACTCTCCGGCGTGGTGCTTCCGATCGGTGGAGTGAAGGAAAAAGTTCTCGGCGCAAAACGAGCTGGGATCAAGGAAGTGCTGCTGCCGGCAGACAACGAGCCAAACGCAGTAGCGGATCTTCCGCCGGATATTCTCGGCGACATGAAGATCACTTACGTGCACAACCTCGATGAAGTACTGGAGCATGCACTGTCCAAGGAAGCTGTGGTGCCGCCGATCGTGCCGCAGCCGGAACCGAAGCCGAAGCGTGTCGGCGGGGAAAGCCCGCGGGCGATTCATTGAAACGGAAGTGATAGGGAGTAGTGAGTAGCGACACGAGCATGGCGGATAGAGGCGTGCCGAAGTAAGACCAAGAGAAGCCCAGCGAAACTAGTTTCGCTGGGCTTTTTGTTTTCGGCGAGACGCACGGAGCAGAATGGAACTCCTGCTACCATGGTTCCGAGTATGGCTAGCGGAAAACAAATGAAGGCGGATGCGCCTGCGGAGTTGGCGCAGCGATTGACGGAGGGCCTACAACGGGAACGGATTGTTCCGCGATTCGTCGATTCGTATGTTGTGGAGCATGGACGTCACGCTTTGCAGGTTCACGCTTCGCTTTATCGTGATCTCCTTGAATTGCTGCAACGCGAGGCTTTGCTCGCGGTGACAGCGCGGGCGCTTGAAATCACATACGCAGAACCGCTGCCTTACGGAAGAGCCAAGCCGCGGCCGATGTTGCGGAAGGACGGCGTGGCCTTTCGCAGGAAATTCCTGGCGGCGCTAACCAGGCAGCAGAAATGGAGCGCGGGAGACGCGCTCGATTTTCAAACCGACTTGCAGAAGTATGAAGATTTGCTGGCGCGGAACAGTTCGACACGCCGAAGTCGCAAACCGTTCGAAGCGGCCAATCATCCGTTCGCCGATCGCTGCGCGTTCCTCTTGGATTCGTCATTCCTGGAAAAGGCTCGTGTGGCAGCGAGCCGCGCACTCAACGACCTGGAAAACCTCGCGGCGCATATCACTGGAGCCGTTCTACATGAAGGTGAAACAGCGCCGGCTCGCGTGAAGCGCTAGGTTTCGAAAAGACCAGCGCCAAAAAGCGGCTTCCCCGCTCGCGCGGTCTGGAATCCATAAAATGCGAGCGCGGCGATGGCAATCAAGCCGACCAATGCGGGACCGGCATACCACTGGGATAAGCGGGCGGTGGTGGGGAGAACGAGCAGGATATTCTGGACGACCAATCCCACCACGAGGACCAGCAGCCCAAAGCGCTTCAAGACAAATAAGAAAGACGCGTAGATCAAACCAAGGGCCACAAAATCTATGACCTTGTATTCTCCGCCCCCACTGGAGAGCGCGCCCAGCAGAACGAGAACGATGAAGGCCAGGGCGTCCTTCCGCAGGATCAAACGAAGAAGAGAAAGCACGAAAAAAACCGCCAGCGAGTAGAACACGAAATAAAGGATATAGAAGAGCAGGAGGCCAACCGCCATGCGCATGCCCAGCAGGGATTCTCCCGCAACGACGCCAGGAACAGGCGGCAGCTTGCCAAACAGCGGCAGAAGGAAATTATCGCCGATCTCGTAGAGGACGAGCACGACACCGTAGACGACGCCGATGAGAAGGTCTCTGCCCACGAGAGGGTCGCGAAATTGACCGGCGAGAAGGCGGCTCCAACCGATCAGAGTTTCCGGGGCTTTGCGGCGGACCAAGGGCTCGAGCGCAAGATAGAGCACAACAACCAGCGCGGTATACAGCAACCCCCAAGCGAAGGCGATCAGCATGAGATCGAGTTCGTTGAGAGAAGCGACGTGGTGCGCGCGGAACAGCCACATTATCACGAAAGCCACGAAAATAAAGGTGCCAAGCCGGAGCGCGCCGCGCGTGTCTCCGCGCTTATGACGCAGGTTGTAGCGGACAATGAAGACGCTGCTAATGAGGATCCCCATGAAAAGTATCACGACGATGAACACAGCGATCTTCTGCTGGCGAGTTGGTGAGAAAGGAACGCTGCGGTCCGGAATGACCCAGGGATAAATTAAATCGAAGTAGATTGGTTTGCCGCGATAAGCCGCCGCCTCGATGCGCAGGGGAATGTCAGGATGACCGGGAACAGAACCGGCCCAAGCGGCGCGAGCATCGCCCCAGGCCAGCGGAGTCCACTCCGGATCGACAGGATGAAAAGCCGCGACATCTAACTCAGCGGCGGAGAACAGGCGGCCCCAATCCGCGGGCGGCTGGCCGCTTACGGAAGAATCTTTTTGGGGCGAGACTGCTTCAAAATGGATTAGGCGGCCGCGCGTATCCAGGGCTAAATTGATCATGCCCGTCACGCCCATTGGCGGATCGAAGGTCGTCACCTTGCCTGCGCCGCCGGAGGAAAAAAATCGTTGCGGGCGCATTTCGCGAGGGCTTTGCCGGTACCAGAAAGACATCGCCGCCGGACGATCATCGCTCAGGGAATTCCAGCGGTTAGTTGTTTTGTCGTGCTCCTGAATGTATTGCAGATAGCTCCCGTCTGGGGTGAAATCGTAGGCCGTGTCTGCGGGCGCAACAGAGTAACCAAGAGTTCGCACAATTTCGCCGGCCTTGTGAATGAGCACATCTGTCGGAACATCAAGAGTGACTTTGTTGATGAGCTGGGTGCGATCGTGCGCGAAGAGAAAGACAATCAATCCTGCAAGCACGGTGAAGAAAAGGCCCAGGGCAAGAGCCGGACGAACTCCTTCGGTTGCACCCGCGGCGGCGACCATTTCCGGCGAGGGCGTTTCCCCAGCGGCTAATGCGGCGGCGAGCGGATCGCCTCCGGGAAGCGCGGCGGCAACTTGTAGTGCCGATACGGGACGTTTCGCGGGATCGCCTTCCAGACAACGAAGGATGACGCATTCTATAAGCGGATCGAGGTCGCGCACTAGCGTCGAAGGATTGGTTATCGTGCCTCGCTCGCGGAGCTTGATGAGCTCCGGCAGGGTCGAGGCTTCGAAGGCGCGTTTTCCGGTGAGGATTTCGTAAAGAATCAGGCCGAGCGAATAGATGTCGCTCTTGGTGGTGACTTCTTTTCCTACGAGCTGTTCCGGGGCCATGTAGGCGGGCGTGCCGGCGCGGATGTCGGCGCCTTGAATGCTTGCGGCGATTCCGGCAAGACCGAAATCGGTGATGCGGATTTTTCCCGCGCCGTCGAGCATGACGTTGGCGGGCTTGAGGTCGCGGTGGACGACGCCGCGCTCGTGAGCTGCGGCAAGTCCGGCGCAAATCTGGCGTGCGATTTCGGTGGCCTTGTCGGGAGAAAGTCTGCCGATGCGTCGGACGACGGAGGCAAGATCTTCGCCGTCCACATACTCCATGGAAAGAAACTGCACGCCGTCGGCTTCGCCTATATCGAACACGCGGCAAACATTTGGATGGGAAACTTGGCGCGCGATGCGCACTTCCGAATGAAATCGCGCGAGCGCGGCCGCATCTTGCGAAAGGCTTTCAGGAAGAAACTTGATGGCCACGAGTTGCCCGAGCGTCAGATCTTCCGCGCGGTAGACTTCGCCCATGCCGCCTCGTCCGGCCAGGGACACGACACGATAGCGACCGGCAATCATCACACCCGGTGTGAAGCGACCGCCACTCAGCGGATCGGAACTGGTTAGCTTGGCACCGGCGCCGCTGCTGGAAGGCGCGCGAGGAAGTCTCGCCAGAGCGTGCGATGAAGAGGGTCTGCGTGGCGTCGCCGACCCGACAGTTGGCGCGATCGTTTCTTGTTCAGCGCTCGGGTCATTCGAATCGATGGTCGCCGCTGCGCTGAGGTCGAGGGCTCCGCCGCAAGTGGAACAGAACCGCCCGTTAGAGGAAACCTGTGCGCCGCAGGAGGAGCAATACATGGGAGGCGAGATTCTACCATTGCGGGAGGGCCCGCTGCGAACTGCCCCAAGGTCTCCTGATAAGAATTACGAGATGCGCTCGACCTGAACGGCGGTGCCGTAGGCGAGCACTTCGGTTACGCCCTGCATGACTTCGGTGGCGTCGTAGCGCATTCCGATGACGGCGTTTGCTCCATGTTCGGCGGCGTGTTGCAGAAGCAGTTCATAGGCGTCTTCACGAGTTTTTTCGCAAAGATTCGTGAGAATGGTGATGTTGCCGCCAACGATGGTTTGCAGCGCGGCACCGAGATTTCCGATGACGCTGCGCGACCTCACTATGATGCCGCGCACAATCCCAAAATTCCGGACAATGCGGTAACCGGGAATTTCGAGTCCAGATGTCACCAGCGAGGAATCCACACGGTTGGCCATCTCTTTTCTCCTTAAACGGGACGTTTACCGGTGCGATTCTACCTGCACATGCGGCCAGACGCGAGCCAAGTCTGTCTGCTATTCTCGAAGGGCGTGGAAAACTTATCCTATTTTTTCTACTTTCTGGCGATTGCGCAGATCCTGTTAGGACTCTATCTGATCGGACTGGGAGTGCAGTGGCTGGGGTATGCGCGGCGCCGCCTACACACGGATCCGGGCTTTTATTCGCCGAAGGTTGCGGTGCTCTGCCCGTGCAAGGGGGTCGAGGCGGCGCTGGAGCGCAACCTCGTTTCGCTTACCGAATTTGAATACCAAAACTACGAGATTTTTTTCCTGATCGCCTCGGCCACCGATCCGGCGTACAACATCGTGAAGCGCGTCGCAGCTTCGTCCCGGGCGAAAGCGCATGTGGTGTTGACGGAGAAGCCGGATGGTTGCGGCGAGAAAGTGAACAATCTGCGGCTGGGGATCGTGCAGCTGGCGGCGGAATTCGATGTGCTGACGTTTGTTGACTCGGACGGACGCCCGGGAAAACACTGGTTGCACCGCATGGTTGCTCCGCTGATGGATTCGCGCATCGGGGCCACAACCACCATGCGATGGCTGATTCCGAACCGGAACAACTTCGCGACAGCGCTGTTGGCAGCGTGGAATGCTCCAATCGTCACCATGCTCAGCGAAAAGGGGAAGAATTTCTGCTGGGGCGGAGGGACGGCGATCCGGCGGAGCGTGTTCGATCAATCCGGAGTCGCAGAAGAATGGCAGCATTCGGTCAGCGATGATTATTCGATGACGCGGGCGCTGGAACGAGCGGGACGTTCGATTGTTTTTTTGCCGGAATGCATCGTGCCTTTTTTTGTGGAGACGGATTTCACGGGCTTGATGGAATTTACAAACCGGCAAGTGCTGATCACGCGCGTCTACGCGCAAAAAATGTGGGGGATTGCCGCCGGCACTCACCTGCTCTACTGTTTGTCGCTGGTTCTTGGAGCGATATTGACGCTTGGCGATTTTTTGGCGACGCGGCCCGCGTTTCATTTGGCGGCGCTGACATTTTTGCCGGTATTGCTTGCGATGATTCGAGGGGCGCTGCGGGCGGCGGGCGTCTCGGAAATATTATCACCATACCGGTCGCAAACCGCGAGCCAAGCGTGGATTTATGTGTTGTTGACAGTCTTCATTCCGTTTCTATATCTGGTGAACTTTATCACCTCACTTGTTACGCGCAAGATAAGATGGCGCGGTATTACCTATGAGCTAATCGCGCCGGAACAGACCCGCATTCTTTCGTATTAGAGGGCCAGGACGTTCAACAGGCGGCTTACTTGAGGAAGTCCACACGGGAGATTTCCACAGGAAGATTTTCACGGAGAGTTTTCCACAGGCTAGAGCAGATGATGGGCCTTCCCCAAACAACTTTTGTCTTGTGACTAATAGTTCATCGTCCCAAACTGGTTCTTCCTGGTGTGAAATGGACCTGGGCTCGTGTGATCGGACGGCGGAGTTAGGGAAAATTTTCGTGTACCATGCAATTCCTACCCGCGAGTGCCCCCTCTCGAGTCAACGGCAGTCCCTAAGTACTTCATTTCTGAACGAGTTGTAATCTTGGAGACTTCGGAAGACAACATGCAGACATGAGGAGGTTCGGTGTACTAACGCAGGCGAACTGGCAGGGAGCTCCTTCTCGCGGCTCGGTGTGGCTTTTTGAGGGTCCAGACACCGGGCGCTTAGCCCTCTGTTTTTGGCTTCTTACTCGGTCGCTTGCCTACGCAATGCAGCTGCCTCCCGACGGGGAGGCTCAATCTAAAGAAAGAGCTTCGGTTGTCCCACGAGGCTGCATACTGAGGGGTGCGTGTGAAGCTAATCCGCAGAAGTGAACAGCATCATGCTTTGAACAGTCCCCGCCCGGCAACTCCCCGCGATCATTATTACTTTTACGAAAAAAACACTGGCGTAACCCATTTTCATGTGGAGGCAGGTCCCGACGGATGTTTTCCGGTGGATCAGGCCGCTGGCCTGCTGGCGATGCATTGCATGGTGAGAGGGCAATCGCCAAACGACTACTTGGTGATGGTTAAGGCAGAAAGCGATCTTTTGGCAGGGCTAACCGAGAAGGCGGAAAAATTGCTGCAAGCTGGACATTCCGTCGGCGGTGCGGTAAAGCTCACGCGTCGCGAGGAGGAAGTGCTTGGCGGCGTGATGAAGAGCCTGGCTAACAAAGAGATAGCCGCGACGTTGAATCTTTCCGAGCGGACGGTGAAATTTCACGTGTCGTCGCTGCTCGCCAAGTTCCGCGTGCGGGGGCGCATGGAGTTGGTGCGCGAAGCCTCGCGCACCAGCATTGGACCGATGTCGATGCCTATGGCCATCGCAACTCGGGAAGCCCGGGCATATGCACAAGTGCCGCAGACTTACAACAATGGCGCGCATGGCGGCACGGTGGTTCCTCTGGCGGCGAAGCGGCAGCTGATGGCCTAATCGACACCCAGGTACAGAAAGTTAGACAAAACGCAAAGGCCCGGTCCAATTGGACCGGGCCTTTGCGTTTTTGGCGAATGCCCGATACTTTGGGGGTTCTTACTTCTTTGCAGCGGAGTAGTGCTGCGAGGCGGAGTCCCAATTGACGACGTTCCACCAAGCCTTGATGTAATCAGCACGCACGTTCTGATACTTGAGGTAGTAGGCGTGCTCCCAAACGTCGATACCGAGGACGGCCTTGGCGCCAATTGAAAATGGGGTGTCTTGATTTGGAGTCGAATCGATGGCCAGCTTGCCGTCCTTGACGACGAGCCAAGCCCATCCGGAACCAAAACGGGCGAGACCAGCGGCGGCGAATTTTTCCTGGAAGCCTGCCAAAGATCCGAAGGTCGACTTGATGGCATCGGCAAGCTCACCTTTTGGCTCGCCACCACCGCCCTTCTTCATCTGGGTCCAGAAGAGGGTATGGTTCCAGTGACCACCGGCATTGTTGCGGACGGCGGCGCGAATATTCTCCGGGATGGAGTCGAGACTCTTCAGAAGATCTTCAAGCGATTTGGCTTGCAGATCGGCATGGCCATCGAGCGCCTTGTTCAAGTTGGTGACGTAGGCGCCATGATGCTTGTCGTGATGAATTTCCATGGTCCTGGCATCGATGTAGGGTTCGAGTGCGTCGAATGAGTACGGCAACGGCGGGACGGTAAATGCCACGGTTTTTCCTCCAGTTTGGATTTGATGCAAAATCTAGCGCGGCGCCGGAACGCGAAGCCGCAGATGCGCCGCTGCTCGCTCCAAGGAAGCCCGCACCTACAATCCCGGTATTAACCAGAAATTTCCGGCGATTCATGGGGATCTCCTGCGGCGAGGAGCTGGCCAACAAACCGACTGTAGCATACCGCTCAATCAGCCAGATGTATCATACCGCTCATCACGGAGACGGCTCAATGCCACGCTGATACTGGGGCTATTCGGGCGGCTCGTGGAAAACAGGGTGAAACGCTCAGGACTCGCCACGGTTATTGGATGCGCGAAAGCGCCCATTGGGCAGATTCGGCGACCAGCAGATCGGATGAGGCTGAGAGCCGCGTCAGGAGTGTGCAAATTTTTTCGTGATGCTGGGAACCATACGCTGGGGCGGAATTGCCAAGGGCGATGCAGGCGTTGCGCATCAGGCCGCGCCACTTCGTACGCTTTATAGGGCTTCCGCGAAAAACTGTGCGGAATTGTTTTTCAGTCATCGCAGCGAGCCACTCGAGGCGCGGCAAGAAGAGAGATTCTTCTTCCGTTCTCTCCGCGATGGGGAGAGGCAATTCGCGCGGCTGGCCTTCTGTTATGGGCTGTGGAAAAGTCCTTGGCTCAAACTCCGAAGCGTGTGTCACCGGTGCACGGCGATTCCACGGACAAACGTCCTGGCAAATGTCGCAGCCAAAGACGTGGCGGCCCATGGGTTCGCGCAAAGCTTTGGGGATGCTACTGCGAAGCTCGATCGTCAAGTAGGAGATGCAGAGGCGAGCATCCAGCACGTAGGGCTCGATGAGCGCTCCGGTGGGGCAAGCATCGATGCATTTTGTGCAAGTGCCGCAGAGATCCGGGGGAGGCAACTCAGCTGGACCAAGTGTGGACGGAATATCGAGGGTCGTAAGAATCACGCCTAGAAAAAACCACGAGCCCAGTTTGGAGTTCAGTAGCAGGGTATTTTTTCCGAGCCAGCCGAGGCCGGCGTACTTGGCGAAGGCACGCTCATGCAGGGGACCCGTATCCGCGTAGATGCGCGCTTCATGTAGTTCGGCGAATCGTTCTGGGAGGCTGCTCGCGAGGCTCTGGAGCTTCTGCTGGAGGACTTCGTGGTAGTCCTGTCCCCAGGCATAGCGGGAAATCCAGCCGCGTGGACCGGCGACCTCCGGAGGAAGCGCATCCACTGACCGCGCTGCGGGGGAGTTGTAGTTCAAGGCGCAGACGATGACGCTCCGGAGGCCGGGCATTACGCTTAGGGGATCGCTGCGGCGCTGGTCAGACAGATACTTCATCTCGCCGGCGTAGCCACGAGCTAGCCATTCTTTCGTCAGATCCAACTCGGGGAACTTCTCTGCGCGCACGACTCCGCAAAGGTCAAAACCGAGAGCGCTTGCCCGATCGAGAATCCACGCGGTATCGGAGCCGCTCTTCATGTAAAAAGTGGGCGAATGGCCATGGAAGGATTGTGCCGCAGGAGGACGCTTGACGCGAGCGGTGTATAGAGACGGCGCTATGGATTCCGGCTTGGTGCAGGGAAGATTACTGGAAACTGCTTAGGGCGGTGCTCTCTTCGGTGTAAACGTCAAAGACAGTGTAAAGCTTCGTGAGCTGGAGCAGGTCGTGGACTTTTTTTGTCAGGTGCAACAACTTCAGCTCACCACCGCGGCCCTTAGCCGTGGTGTAAGCGCTTACGAGTTCGCCGATGCCGGAGCTGTCGATGTAGTCGACATCCGCAAGATTAAGAACGATGTGGATCCGTTTATCGTCTAGCAGCCCGCGGACAGTTTTGCGCAGCAGGGCGCTACCTTCTCCCAGAGTGATCTTGCCGCTAAGATCCACCACGGTGGCTTGACCAGCGTCTCGATGCGTTGCGCGTAATGCCATGATTTTCTCTAGGCTCCTTGGGGCGGCGTGGCACCATGGCCGCTCTGGCCATTTGTTCCCGGGTTATCCTGCAGAGGCAGCTTTTTTGCCATGACAATTTCGGCGCCGCCGGTGCGTCCCGGCACTACATCGAATTCGTCCATAAAAGCGCGCATCAGGAAGATGCCGCGGCCGGAAGTGCTGAGAAGATTTTCTTCGGCCAGCGGATCGGGGACGTTGGAAAGAGTGAAGCCTGTCCCTTCATCAAGGACGTGAATGATCATCTTGTCGATGGTGAGATCGACGGCCAGATGAATTTTCTTTTCGGGGCGCTCCTGATTGCCGTAGTGAAACGCATTGATTACGCCTTCGCGCACGCTCATACCGATCTTGTAACAATCGTCCTCGCCGAAACCCGCAGCTTCGGCTACGCGGAGACACATCTCCTCAGCAAGATTTACGCTCTCGACTTGCGTCTCCAGCGTGATTTCGAGGTGCTTGGGGTCTGTGCCCATGCGCGGCACCCTACTGGAGGCAAATAAGCACCCAAGAGAGCGCACTTATCGGTAACACAGCGGCTAAACCTAAGTCAATGGAGCACTTGATGGAGCACTTGATGTAGGTTTGGAGGGATGAAACCCGAAGGTAGTGTGGTTGCTCCGACGGAGTGGCGGGAGTGCACATCCCGCTGTGGCTAGGCCCAGTAGGAGCGGTCGAGGGTGCGGTACTGGATGGCTTCGCTCAGGTGGCGCGGATCGATATTCTCGCAGGCATCTAGGTCGGCAATTGTCCTAGCGACCTTTAGGATACGGTCGTGGGCACGGGCGGAGAGACCCAGTCGGGTGATGGCGTTCTCCAAAAGCTTCTCCCCTTCCGCGGATATCGCGCAGTGTTTGCGTATCATCTTGGGCATCATCTGGGCGTTCGCATAGGTCTTTTTTTCTGTGCGGAAGCGCTCGAGTTGCCTGTCGCGCGCCGCGATCACGCGCTGCCGGACGGCCGCTGAGTCCTCGGAAGAGGATGGAGCCCGCAGTTCTTTGTACTTCACCGCGGGCACTTCAATGTGAATGTCGATGCGGTCCAGGAGCGGGCCGGATATTTTGGAGACGTAGCGCTGGATCATCGGCGGCGTGCAGTGGCACTCCCGCGTGGGATCGCCAAAATAGCCGCAGGGGCAGGGATTCATGGCTGCCGCCAGCATGAACCGCGAGGGGAAGGTGACAGAAACGGCAGCTCGAGCGATGGTTACCGCGCCGTCTTCAAGCGGCTGGCGCATGACCTCGAGCACATTGCGTTGAAATTCAGGCAGCTCATCGAGAAAGAGAACGCCATTGTGGCCGAGCGAAACTTCGCCGGGACGAGGGACTGCTCCGCCGCCGATCAAACCGGCGTCGCTGATGGTGTGATGGGGAGAGCGATAGGGGCGTGTGCCGACTAGGCCGCGGCTGTCCTCGAGAACACCTGCTACGCTGTGAATTCGCGTGGTTTCGATGGCTTCGTCGAGCGACATCGGAGGCATAATCGTGGGAATGCGTTTGGCGAGCATGGTCTTGCCCGCGCCGGGCGGCCCAATGAATAAGATATTGTGGCCACCAGCGCAGGCGACCTCGAGTGCGCGCTTCGCCGCTTGCTGGCCGTGCACATCGCGCAGGTCGACGGAGTATTGCGCGGCTTCCGAAAGCATCTGCTTGGCATCAACTACAACGGGCTGGAAAGACTCCGGCGCGTTCACCAAGTCCACGGCTTGCGGCAGCGTCTTAAGAGCAAATACATTCACTCCTTCGACTACGGCTGCTTCGCGTGCGTTTGCTTCAGGCACGGCGAGAGACTTCAGGCCAAATTCTCGTGCGGCGAGTGCCGCAGAGAGTGCGCCACGCACGGATCGAATGCTTCCATCGAGCGACAGCTCACCGAGGAACATGCATTGGTTAAGCTGCTTGCCAAAAAAATGGCCCATACATCCGACAAGTCCCAAGGCCATCGGGAGGTCGAAGGCCGAGCCTTCTTTGCGAACGTCGGCGGGAGCGAGATTGATGGTTACCCCCTGGCCATGAGGAAACTCGAAGCCGCAATTGCGAAGCGCGGACTTAATGCGTTCGCGGCTTTCCTTGACGGCGTTGTCGGGAAGGCCGACGACGTTGAAATCCTGCATGCGGGCTGAACCCACGTCGACTTCCACCTCCACGAGGTAGGCGTCAATGCCGTATACCGAAGCGCTTTGTGTTTTGAAGAGCATAGCAAAGGGAAGCCAAAATACGTCGAGGGCAGCATAAATCAATAAGGCAATATAGACCAGAGATAATCCGGGATTGCGAGGTGCTTGGCAGCGATTCCCAGGCCAACGGGGGTACCGCCGCCTACTCATAGAACAACTTCTGGCCGGACTAGGAATACCATTTGAAAATCAGTAACGCAATTGATGCATTCTTACAGTCCTTCACGGCGCCGCAGCGCAGGATAGTCAATCTTCCCACTCGGGGTTTTCGGTAGTTCCGCGAGTACTTCGACAACTTTTGGCACCATGTATCGGGGCATTTTCTCCCCGCAAGAGGTCAATAGTGCCTGGGTGTCGATCATCTCTCCGTCTTTTGGAACGACGAACGCCTTGATGGCTTGGCCAAGCAAATCGTCCGGAATTCCAATCACGGCTGCCCCACGCAGCTTACCTGTCAGGAACAGCACTTCCTCGATTTCTGTTGGACTGATACGGAAGCCGGAAGATTTAATCATCGTGTCCTGCCGCCCTATGAAATACAAGAAGCCAGCTTCGTCCATCTTCACAAGATCTCCGGAATAACACACTCTTTCACGATCTCCGATCTTCGGTGGAAGCAGAGGATTCGCACGTAGCGTGAGTGCCGTGTCTTCCGGACGGTTCCAATAGCCGAGCGAAACTGTGGGACCACGATGGACAAGTTCTCCAGGCTCACCCGGCTTGCAAAGTTTCCCTCGCTCGTCCAGGACCATGATTTGAGTATCGGGTATGGCCCTGCCGATCGATGTCGGCCGCCGGTCAAGCTCCTCCGGAGGAAGGAATGTTGAGCGAAAGGCTTCGGTCAGTCCATACATCAAAAAAATCTTTGTGGTCGGCAGGCTTCGCCGCAGCACTTTCAAAACCGCCTGAGGCATAGCGCCGCCAGTGTTTGTGATGTAACGCAGACTGTGAGGGGGGTTCTCTTGGAGGGTCGAGTTTTCTTGAGTCATTAGGCTCCAAAAAGTGGGGACGCCTGCGAGGCCGGTAATTGCCTCTCTTCGAAGCATCTGGACAACTTCATGTGCATACAGGAAATTTATCAGCACGATGGTGGCCCCGTTTTGGAAAGCGGTCATCAGCTGATTCATGCCTGCATCAAAACTGAACGGGAGTACAGCGAGGATGCGTTCAGCAGCCCTGATCTCAAGATAAGCTGAGACAATTCTACTTCCCGCCAGGACATTCGCATGACTTAGCATCACGCCTTTAGGTTTGCCTGTAGAACCCGATGTGTAAAGGATGATCGCCAAATCCAAGCTGATCGCCTGATCTCGCCATTCAAGAGGACCAGACAGTTCGCACAGATCTTCTAGTCGGAGTACAGGGACAGCAATATCCTCAATATGTCCTTCACCCGTCCGGGTTATGAATTCTAACGAAGGAACCTGTTCAAGAATGGCGGCCAACGAAGCGAGTTTCTTTGGCGTGGTGATCAAGCCTTTAATGCCACAATCTTTGGCGATGTGCCGGACCTGTTCAGGGAAAAGCCGCGCATTAATCGGCACGCATACGCCTCCGCTTTCGGAAATTGCAAAGATGGAAAGAACCTGTGCAACGGAGGGTTCGAGGCAGACGCCAATCCGGTCCCCGCGGACTAGTCCTGCACACCTGAGTCCGATAGCAATCCCATGCGTATATCTTGCAACGTCGCGATAGCTGAGTCGCAGGTCGCCATCAACCAGTGCTTCCTTATCGGGCGATCGTTCAGCACTTCTGTGCAGCAAATGGTGAATTAGAAAATCCATTGGTCTCCCCTATGGATGGGGGCTGCTGACATCTTGAAGTCAGAACAGCGGTGTTTCAAGCTGTTTTGATTGAAACAGCTCAAACTTCATTGTCAGAGAATAGACTGAAAGGACCGAAGAAAACGAGGAGAACCCGTCCCGTCGCCAAATTCAGATTTGTTTGTCTTAATGCGAAGTGGTGCATCTGAGGTGAATAACATGGCCATGATAATACTTCTTCTTACTTCCTGGAACGCAGAGGCCGTATCATCGTTCGCCTACTACCAAGATTATGCAAATGGGGACGCCCTACGCGTCCTCTGTCCAGATGTCATGGTTGAACTCCTTGAACTGGCTCCAGCTAGCGCATTCTCCAGTTCCATCTGTTGAGTACACTCCGCGATTTGATCATCAATCACTTTAATTTCCAGAGCGAGGCGGAGATCATTAGGGCTTTTCTCGTATCTCTTGAACAGTGGTGTTCTTCTCTTCTTGAGATCTTCGCGTTTTCTCTTCCAGACACCCGCGCGCGCAGTCATCTAATTGATCCTCGCAAGAAGTGTCCGCCGACTCAATATGGCTGACTGTTCACTTTTGGACACATTGGCTTCTCACTGAGTTCCGCCCTTGGCGCCTAGGATGCGCGGGACAGAACATAACAGCACTGGCATTAGAATCCAGTATGGTGGGCATTGCATGGCCAATGACAATCAACTCCGGAAGACTGCTCGATACCCGTAAGATCGACACTGTATGGCAGCCGGTGTTTGCTACCACGATGGTAGCTGCCGTGCTTCTTGTGTTCCGGGTGACCGATCCGAAGCTCAACGAAGTGGGAGCAAATGCGACCTCTACTTGGAACGACTTAGGAACCAACACAGAATCTAAGAAAACAAATCCGAGAGACAGGGACACCCGTAGCGTCTTTCCATGAGCGGGAACTCTTGAGCGCCGCATCCTTCACTATCGCTTGCGGCTTGGTTCCTCATCGCCGGTTTTGAAGAGATGCGGCAGAAATATCCGAACTTTCAGGACTAAGTTCCCCGCCAAGACAAAACACCGGTAAATCGACCCACGGATATGGCGAATCTTCTCATCACGCTTTTTCCGAAGCGCCTACTCCGTAGAGGGCCAAAACATCTTTCAAGGTGACTATGCCTTCGAGTTTGTGAACATTAGCGCGGTTGACCACCGGAAGAGCGTTCACCTGGTATGCGCCCATGCGTTCGAGCGCAAGACTAAGTGGATGATCCACATGGAGATGGGGGAAGTCTGCCTCGTCGAGGAGTTCCTTAAGTTGTTTACTCTGGGAGCCGGCCGTCGCTGATTGCTGAAGCTTGCCAAAACTGAGTACGCCAATCAAACCGCGGTCGTCGCTCACGGGCCACGCGGTGGATTCGCTCGAACCTATTTTTTCCAGTGCATCCTGTACGGTCATATCTGCCGCAAGGACTTGCACGGCGGGTCGCATCGCCAGAATTACCCGCCGGTGCCCTTCCTGCTGGCGCGTCTCGGCCGTGGGCAGGTGAATGCCATCCTGTCGCGCCAGCGATTCGTAGATGGGCTGTTTTTGGAGACGCGAAGCGATGAAGAGACTCACCAGGTTCGAGATCATCAGGGGAACGATGACCGCATAGTCGCGCGTGATTTCAAAAATCATGACGACGGAGGTCATCGGCGCGCGGACGATTCCCGCAAAGACTGTGCCCATTCCTACCAGGGCATAGGCGCCGGGCGTCGCTGCGTAGTGTGGGAACAGATTGTGAGCTACGGAGCCGATGGCTCCTCCGAGCATGGCACCAAGGAAGAGGCTAGGACCGAAAATGCCGCCGGCGTTCCCAGAAGCGTAGCTGGTGGTTACGGCAAAAAGTTTCAGAACCAGCAGCAAGACCATCAGCTTGAGCGCCATGCCACCGTTCAAAGCCGCGCCTACGTGCTCGTAGCCCACTCCCAGTACCTGCGGCACAAACCAGCCCATCATGCCGACAACAATGCCTCCGACAACGGGTTGGAGCGGAAGCGTCTTCCGTGGAAATTTCAGGAATCGCTCGCGCATGCCGAGCAAGAGCCTCGTGAAGGCCACGGACACGAGGCCGCCCGCCACGCCCAGTATGGCGTAAATCACGAATTCCCACGGACTGACGAGCTGATATTGTGGCACCTTAAAAAGCGGATCGTTGCCCAGCAGAAGCCGCAGCACGCCCCAGGATGTGGCGGACGCCAGCACGACCGAGCCCAGGACCGGCGCATGAAGATCGCCTACGACTTCTTCGAGCGCGAACAGCACAGCCGCCAGTGGTGTGTTGAACGCGGCTGCGATGGCCGCAGCCGCTGCGACAGGGATGAGGGCCTTCACTTTTTCCGGGCGCAGCCCCAGGTTGCGGCCCAGCACGGATGCGATGCCTGCGCCGGCCTGAACTGTCGGCCCCTCACGTCCCAGCGGAATTCCGCTGGCCAGCGTGGCGGAAGTGCAGAAGAATTTCCCAAACGTCGTACCCGCTGTGATGCGGCCATCGCGTGCGTAGAGAGCTGCTTTCGTTTGTGGGACGCCGCTGCCGCGTGCATCCGGAAAATAGCGGAACAGCAAATACGCCATAAGCAGTGAGCCAGCTACGGGGATAAGCACGCGGTGCCAGGCGGCTCCGCCAACGGGATAAAGCCGCATGCCGACTCGCTCGGTTAACACGATGAAAGCTACGGCCATCAAGCCAACCAAAGCGCCGATGAGCAGCGTCAGGACCAGGAAAACTTGTTCTTCCCGCTCATTGAGCAGAGAGTTCCAGTGGCGCGTGGGAGATCTCCACCAGCTTGTATGGGTCGGTTCTGAGGCTTCCGTCATTTTATTGGCAGCTCTCTGCGCCGAGATAAGATGCATTGTCGTACAGTTTGGGCTTGTAGTTTGTGCATTTCATAGGCGACGCCGGATACGGGTAAACGAGCTCTTTTTCAAGGCGCGGGTGGCCTCTGCGTCTCGGTTCCCACTCGCCTTCCTGGCAGGAGGAATCTTAATTTTAAGGTTCGCTCGCGGCGGCGCTCTTCTTCCAAGTGCCTGGCGCGGGCCTTCAGCAAATCATCCAAAGAAATAAGCCCCAGAAATTTCCCGGTGGAGTGCTCGACCACCGGTAGCCTGGTCACACTTTTTTCCGCCATCCGATATACGACCACGCGCAAAATCTCGTCTGGATTTGTTTCGACCGTGCTGGTACGCACCAAATCGCGCAGCGGACGCGGCAATGCGGCATCCCCTTCTTGTTCTATGCGTTCGCGGATATCTCCCCGCGTCAGCACGCCCACAAGCTTGCCTTCGGCATCCACCACCGGAAGCAAGCGTTGCTTATGTGGGTGATTCACGTGAAGTGAGTTCAGTATTTCGCCGACTTTCGCCTCCGCGGGCAACACGACGACATTCGAGCGCATCACTTCGCGGACGAAAAGGATTTCCAGTGGGTCTACGGCGTATTCGCGGCTCAAGTGATACCCGCGCCGGGCGACTTTCTCGGTCAAGATAGACCTTTTCAGTGTCAAAACCGTGAAGGCATGAGCGATCACGCTGCCAACAAGGAGCGGCAGAAAAACGTTGGCATCGTGCGTCAGCTCAAAGGCAAACACGATGCTTGTAAATGGAGAACGCATCGTGCCGCCAAGAATCGCGCCCATGCTGATCAACGGCCAGAAGCCGGCGCCTTCGTTGGGTAAAAACATAGCTTCCAGGCCGCCCAGCGCTCCACCCATCATGAGCAGCGGCGCCAAAACACCGCCCGAGGTGCCCGAACCTAGCGACACCGCCCAGATAAACCACTTAACGAGTAGGACGCCCAAAATCACCCTCGTGGTCACGCTGCCCTGCAGCAATGCGCCGATGGTGTCATAGCCGACGCCCAGGGCTTGCGGAAAAATCAAACCACCGATGCCAATGGCGAGACCGCCAATCGCCGGCCACCACATCCAATGAATTTTGAGATGTTGAAATGCGTCTTCGGCCGCGTAAACAGAGACGGTCAGCAATGCGGACAAAACTCCCGCGAGAAGCCCGACAAGCGCGCATCCAAGCAAAGCCTTGGGGCCGATGAATAGCGGATGCTCGGGCACGGGAAACAGCGGGCCGAAACCCAAAAGATATCGCCGAGCAACGGCAGCGACCCCACTAGCAAGCGCGACGGGGATTAGGCTGCGCGGTTTCCACTCAAAGAGTAGGAGTTCGACGGCAAGCAACACCGCGGCAACCGGCGAAGCAAATGTGGCGGACATTCCGCCTGCCGCTCCCGCAACGAGAAGCGTCTTTCGTTCGGCGCTCGTCAAATGGAAAAGTTGCGCGATCATGGAGCCAAAGGCGCCGCCTGTCATAATAATTGGGCCTTCCGCGCCAAACGGCCCGCCGGAACCGATGGAAATTGCCGAAGAGATTGGTTTGAGAAATGCGACTTTCGGCTCAACGCGGCTGCCATTGATCAAAATCGCTTCGATCGCTTCCGGAATGCCGTGGCCGCGGATTCGCTCCGAGCCATATCGCGCCATCACGCCGATGATGAGCGCGCCGCCAATCGGCACGAGAACGCTGTAGTAACCCAGATGGTTGCCTGCGGGAGAAACCATTGCCGTGCCCCAGCGGCCAAAATAAAAAAGGTTGGTAAATAGCCCGATCAAACGAAGCAGCACGAGAGCGACGAATGCGCAGAGCACTCCGATGAACATGGCTAGGCAGGAGATCGGCACAACGCGCAGCGTGGTTGTGAAGTCTCCCAACTCTTCGTTGTGCTCGCGGGTTGTTTTGTTGAATTTTGTCCGGGTGTTGGTTTTTTCGTTTTCGTCAGTCACGTCCGTCTCGCACTTCCCTCTTGGATGTTTTCTTCCGGTTGTTGCCGCTGTGCTGCCTGCGCTCGAGCAATGCTTCGATCGCGCCGACGAGCGCTTCTCCGCTCGTGCGCAGTTCACTGATGCGGTTGCGCGCGACCTGTTCGAGCAAGCGCTCGCCGCGAGGCAACAGAGAAACGAACACGCGACGGCGGTCGTCCCGGCTGCGCGTCCTGCGCACGTACCCGTGGGTCTCGAGGCGGTCGACGAGTTCCACGACGCTGTGGTGTTTTAGGGCGAGCCTTTCGGCAAGCGTCTGAATTGTGGCCTCGCTGCCTTCGGGAAGGCCGCGAATGGCCAGCAGCATCAAGTACTGTTGGGGTTCGAGCCCGACGGCGCGCGCTTTGGCGTCACCCTCGCGCAGAAAATGGCGGATGCGGTAACGCAGCTCGGCCAGCGCGCGATACTCGGCTGGAGTGATTTCCAGTCCCATGTGCCAAGTATATCGTAATGCGATATACCTTTCCATGTGGCGGAATGGAAGTGTGTTCGAGCGGCAGTAACGGGCCAAAATTGCGGGAGAGAATTTACAGCGTCTTGCGGAAGGCTTTCTGTGTTTTGTAGTGTTCGTACCCTTGGCGTTCGTAGAATTTGTGGGCGCGCCCGCGGATCACGTTTGAACGCACCGACATGCTTGGGCAACCTCGCTTGCGGGCCCAATCCTCGGCGGCTTCGAGCAGCCGCGCCCCTGCTCCGAGGCCCCGCTGGCCGTCGGCGACGATGAGCCCGTTCAATTCCGCCCGCGTACCAACTTCGACGAGGTTCGTCAAACTGACGTGCGCCCAGCCGACGACTCCCGTGCCCATGGATTCCGCCACAAACAAGGCGTTTTGTGATGCGGGCTTCAGTTTACGCATTCTTTTTATGATTTCCACGGCCCTCGTGGGATATCCGAGCTGCCCGCTCAGCTCAGCCAGCTGTGGAGCGTCACTGCTTCGCGCGCGGCGAATTTTGACGCCCTTATTTTCAGTCATCTTAGCCATATCTCAGCCTGCTTTCTTGCACAGCCTCGCCTGTATCGCTTCGCTCCTCAGTTCACGCAGCGCGTCCGCGGCGACCCATTGCGCGGAGCGCGAATCCTGTTGCCGAATTCGCTCTGCTGAGCGGATCGCTGCAGCGTTGAGCCGAAGATTTCTCTTACCGATATTTCGAAGCGCCCAGTTGACGGCTTTTCTTACGAAATTCCGCTCGTCATGCGCCTCGCGTTCGATAACCGAAAGAAATCGCTCGAATCGCGTATCGTCCGCTGCTTTGTCTTTATAACTCAGATACGCGGCGAGGGAAAACACCGCGCGCTTCTCGAACTCAGCGCGTCTGCCGCTCCATTCGTAGATTTTGTCCCACGCGGGTTTCGCGGACGCGTAGAGATAGCAGCACGCTGCATCGACCACGTCCCAGGAGTCGAAATCACGGACCCATCGCTCCATCTGCGCTGCGGTGACTTTCTCTGATTCGCCGATCAATGCGGCAAGAATTTTTGCCTCATGGATGCCGGTAGACCACAACTCCTCCGCCAACGGCTGATCTTTCCCGATGTGCCGCGCGAAGGTGTGAAGCACGGGCGCTGAAATTCCAAAGGCCTTCGGAACGTTTACGCCGAAATACGCCAGCTTTGCACGCACTTTTGGATCGGCAAGCTCTCTAAGCTTGCGAAGCGCCGCAGCTTTCGTCCACCTTTTGGCGGTTTTCGAGCGGCGCGCCGAGTTAGAACGTTTTGTCGGAGTCGAGGAGGATCGTGACCGGCCCTTCATTCACTAGCTCCACGGACATCATTGTCTGAAAAATGCCTGTCGCGACACTGACACCTAGCCCTTGCATCACCACTGTAAATTCTTCGTAAAGCGCTTTGGCTTTTTCCGGCGGAGCGGCCGCGATGAAACTTGGCCGGCGCTGTCCGCGCGCGTCGCCGTATAGCGTGAATTGCGAAACGACGAGGGCTGCGCCCTTCACGTCCAGGAGCGAGCGATTCATTTTTCCCTGGTCGTCTTCAAAAATGCGCAGGTTTGCGACCTTCTCCGCCAGGGATGCGGCAACTGCGGAGGTGTCCTCGCGGCCAACGCCGAGCAAAATCATCAGCCCGGAGCTGATCTCTCCCGTCACGCGTCCTTCGACCGTCACGCTCGCGCGGCTCACCCTCTGCACTACGGCTCGCATTCAACCCCCTTATTTGGCGACTTTCTTGGCCGTCTTTCGTGGCAGCGCAAGCGTGAGGCAACTCCGCGGCACCGGCTGGCATTTGGGACAGAAATAGCTGCTGCGCCCCGCGACAATCGCGCGCCGGATCAAAGCGGCGCAGCGGTAGCAGCTCTGACCTTCGCGCCCATAAGCACGATGGTGGCGCTGATATTCACCCGGCTGGCCCTCGGCGTCAAGAAAATCGGAGATCGAGGAGCCGCGTAGCAGGATTGCTTTCTGCAAGATTTCCCGCAGCGCGCGATGCAGCGTCTTCAATTGTTCTTTTTTTAGCGCCGCGCCGAGGCGCGCCGGGTGAATTTTTGCGCGCCATAGACTTTCGTCCGCGTAGATATTCCCCACACCCCTTAAGAAGCTCTGATCGAGAAGCAGCGCTTTAATCCTTGCGCGCCGGGTTCGCGCTTGCTTCACAAATTCTTCAACGTTGACTTCAAGCGGATCGGCTCCGAAGGAGCGCAACTCTTCGGCCAGCGGCCCTGCCGAAAGGTACGCAAGCCGTCCGAACCGCCGCGCATCTGTGTAGCGCAGTTCGCGTTTATCATCGAGCAAGAAACAGGCGTGAGTATGTTTTTCGCAAGGCTGCGCCGCAGGATGAGGGGCGATTTGCCCAGTCATTCCGAGATGCACGAGAAGCGCGGCAAGCGCAGCATCACCGTTTGCAACGGCCGAGCCTGCGCCGTTGACAGGCGAAAGCCGCAGCAGCATGAATTTCCCGTAGCGCTCGACGGCTTCGATTTGTCTTCCAGGCAGATGCTGCTCGAGTGCAGCCGGGTCATCAATAAAATCCGTTTTCCCGAGCCGCACGGAAAGAATCCGACGGCCCAGAATCGTGCGCCGCAATCCACGCACTACTGTTTCGACTTCAGGAAGTTCCGGCATGGACGGGTGACAATCAAAATAGCACATTCTCTCGCCGCGCCGCAGGCGGACGACACAGACCCGAGATGTCCAGAATCACGCCCCGCTCAGGCTCACGCGCAGTTAATGTAAGTCACTTCTTCTGATAATCCGGATAGGGAGGATGCCCAGGAATTACAACCGGATGCGCCTTCAACGCTTCGAGTGTCACCTGAACGGCGCGCTCCAGCTGCGGATCGTGACCGGCCGCGACGGACGCCGGATCGTTTTCCACTTCGATGTCAGGCGCAATCCCGTGATTTTCCACTTCCCACTCGCCGTGCAGTCCGAAGATCGCCACGCGCGGAGCAGTAATGAACCCACCATCCATCAGCGGCGGGTAGCCATAAATGCCCACAAGCCCGCCCCAGGTTCGTGTTCCTACCAACGGCCCCACTTTGTCTTGCCTGAACATCCACGGCAGCGCATCGCCACCCGAGCCGGACATTTCGTTGATGATCATCGTCTTCGGACCATAGATTTGCGCGAGCGGGGAGCAGAATTGTTCGCCTTCCCGGGTGATGTCGCAATTGCGCAGCGGGCGTTTGAGCATATCGATGATGTAGTCTGCGATTTCTCCGCCGTGGTTATAGCGCTCATCAATGACGGCAGCTTGTTTGCCAACTTGCGCAAAGTAATAGCGGTTGAAATTGATGAAGCCGCCGTTCGCGGTGTCCGGCACGTGCACGTAAGCGACTTTGCCTCCGCTGAGCTGATCGACCTTGCGACGATTGTCTTCTTCCCAAGCGAGGTTGCGAAGCGGAAATTCGCTGGGCAGTGGCACCACGGTCACTTCCCGTGCGTCCTTGCCGTCAGCATTCGGCCCGACCTTGATTTTGATTTGCGTGCCAGCCGTATTTTCAAAGTAGCTGTAAACGTCTACGGGTGGGCGCACTTCACGTCCGTTGACTTCAAGCAGATAATCTCCCACTTTAACTTCGACACCTGGCTGAGTCAGTGGCGCGCGCAATTCAGGATTCCAATTTTCTCCATTGAAAATGCGTGTAAATCGGTAGCGCCCGTTTTCCACTTTGTAGTCCGCGCCGAGGAGTCCGCCTTTGACCTTCTTCGGTTGCGGCACGTCGCCACCGGCGATGAACATATGCCCGATGGTGATCTCGCCGAGCATTTCTTCGAAAAGATGATTGACGTCGGCGCGGCCTCCGGCGCCCTTGAGGTAAGGCGCATACTTCTTCTCCATAGCTGCGATGTTCAATCCGTGATGGTTGGGATCGTAGAGGAAGTCTCGCTCGATCCGCCAGACTTCGTGGTACATCTGATTCCACTCGACGCGTGGATCGGTGTAGATTTCCATCCCCTCGAGCTTCAGAGCGCCATCTCCCTGCTTGGGCACAACTGCTGACGGCGCAATGAACCATCCAGGCCCCAGGCGGTACAACACCTTTTCCCCGTTGGCCGAAACGTTAAAGTTGCGCAATCCACCGAGAAATGGTTCCGTTTTGCGCGTACTGAGATCAAACTTCGAAACCGAGACCGCCGTTGGCTCGGTCAAGCTCGGCACATCCGGAATTTCGCTAAGAAAAAGCACGCCGGTCTTGCCCGGATCGAGGCCGATGTAGTTTGCCGCCTTGATCGGCAGCGACACGATTCTCTGGCCGATTCCATCCAGGTCGATCGTGACCTTCACTTCGTCCTTCTTTTCGCCCTCTTTTTTCTCGCCTTCTTTTCCTTTGTCCGTGCTCTTGTCGGCGTCTTTGGTTTTGTCTTTGTCTTTGTCTTTGTCAGCATCCTTGCCCTTCTCATCGGTCGCGGCTTTCTCTTCGTCGCTTTGTGGTTCGACGGGAGATGGATCGCCTTTTTTCAATACGGCTGCATAAACGCTTCTCGACACCGGATGCTGAAAGCTCGAAAGATCAAGCCAACCTATCGAAAGCCCCAGATCCGTGCTGGCCGCGAAGTAAAGGGACTTTCCGTTTTTGTCGAATACCGGATAACGCGCATCGCTTGTGCCATCCGTGATCTGCGATTCCTTGCCCGACTCCAACGAATACACGAAGACGTTGCGCATGTGGTTTTCGAGATACTTTGCATAGGTTAGCCACTTGCTGTCCGGCGACCAGGTTTCATTCATCGTGGAGGTCGGATCTTCGTACCGGTCCGACGTCACTTTCACCGGCGAGCCTTTCTCCACGTCCACATACCAGAGATTCATACGCTTGTCGGTGTAGGCGATCTTCTTGCTGTCTGGAGACCACAGGGGCCCGTAGAAGAATGACGGAGGGTTCCCGAGATTGATTTTTTTCACGACGCCCAAACCGGTTTGATCCACAATGTGCAGGGCATACTCGCCGGATTCATCGGAGAAAAACGCGATGGACTTTCCGTCCGGCGACCAGGCGGGATCGCGTTCCGCCACCGCTGTCGTTCGCGTTAGGTTTCGTACGTCGCCCTTCTCTGCGGGAACTGTCAGTATTTCGCCGCGGGCTTCGAAGACGGCACGAACACCGGTGGGCGAAATTGCGGCGTTCTGAATCTTGTCTCCCACCTTTTCGTAATGCGGCCGCGTCGCCGGCAAATCACCTGATATGTGAATCTGAACCTTGCTTGCTTTCTCGCTCTTCAGATCGAGTATGTAAATCCCGCCGAATTGTTCATAGATCAAGGCATCCGGCCCAGCCGACAGCGATTTCAGGTCGAGTCCTTTGTTCTCCAACACCTGCTTCACGGCCTTCGTTTTTGTGTCGTATGCAAAAATCGACACAGGCCCTTTGCGGTCCGAAAGAAAATAGACCGTGTCCCCAACCCAGACGGGATCGTCATCATTCGAATTCTCGCGAGGCACTTTCTCGAGCTGCAAATCGCTCAACCGCAGCAAATAGACGGGCGTTGTCTGTCCGCCGTGATAACGCTTCCAAGCAGTTTGCCATTTCAGGTTTGGTACGTACGCGATGCGCGTGGCATCCGGCGAATAAGAAGCTGCCTCCCCGCGCCACATCGGCAGAACTTCCGGAACTCCGCCTTCGACCGGAACGGTGTACAAGCGATCAAAGTCCGCGTACGCCTCGCGCCCTGAACTGATCAGCACCTTCTTGCCGTCCGGAGTCCATCCGACAACGACGTCCGGATCGGGATGCCAGGTCAGGCGCTTTGGCTCGCCGCCATCGGCAGGCATGACGTAAGCGTCGACGTTCCCATCGTATTGGCCCGTGAACGCGATCCAATTTCCGTCCGGAGAAAATTTCGGCCTGGCCTCGTGGCCGTTGGTCGTGAGCTGGCGCGCCTCGCCGCCTTCCCGCGGCACGCTCCAAAGGTATCCGCCGTAAGCGAATACGATTTGCGTCTTGCTCATCGTTGGCGCTCGCACGAGCAGCGGATTCTCTTCCGCCCCGGCAGACCGGTTCGCCGTGCACATGGCCGCCAGAAAAAGGACAGCTATCATTGCCGAGATTCGAAAACGCATCATTCCTCCTGAAAGACTCCGAACAAAACTCTCTGCCCCGCGCGAACCGCGCCGCTTGCGGCTATTTCTGAGCGCCCGCCGGCGGAGGCCAGAAGCCGGGATCGCTGATGGGACGCTGGTCTATCTTGTCGGCGTACTTTTTTATGGCAGGTCCAATGGCAGACGCGTTCCCAATTAACACATAAACGAGATTATCCATCGGAAAATGTTTTTCGATAATCTGCTTGGCGATTGCTGGCGTCACCGCGTCGATTCTCGTCTCCAACTGATTCACTTCGTCGTCGCCGAGGCCGTAATATTCATTGACCACAATCCGCCGGACAAGCTGGCCCGAAGTTTCAATCGTCGGCGGAAACTGCCCCTTGATGTAACTTTTCGCTGACTTGAGTTGTTCCTCGGTCACGCCATTCTTGTGAAGCTTTTCCAAAACCTGGAGCGCAAGGTCAATCGCCGGAGTGGTCGTTTCATTCTTCGTAAAGCTGGCTATTTCGAACGGTCCGGGCGTTTTGCGCGAGTCAAAAAACGACCGTGCCCCGTAGGTATAGCCCGATTCGACGCGCAGCGCTTCATTCAGGTCGGATGTGAACCGGCCGCCGAAAATCGTGTTGACCACGCGAATCGCGACGCGATCCGGATCGTTCACGGCGGTGCCGACGTTTCCGATGGCGAAGTAGGTTTGTGTCGCATCGGGCTTGTCGATTAGCAGCAGTCTTTTCCCTTTTGCAGGCGGAACGGCGGAGATGGATGTGTTTGCCACTGTCCGCGCGGGCCACGCGTCCAGTGTTTCTTCGAGCTTCTTGCGCATTTCCGCGGCATTGAACTCACCGGCGATTCCGAGAATAGTGTTTCCAGGTGCGTAGTTCGCTTCATAAAATTTCACAACGGCATCTCGCTGGATGCGCTTCAGGGAAATCTCGTCACCCTCGGACGGACGCCCGTAGGGATGCGAACCGTAGAGATATCCTCCGTAGTACAAACCCAGGACGGCCTGCGGTTCGTCCTTGGCGGATTTGACGCCGTCCAGGCTCTGCGCCAGGATTTTGTCGGTCTCGTTCTGCGGAAACGTCGGATGCAGAACGGCATCCGCAAACAGTTCTAAGCCCCGGGCCAGATCCTTGGTGAGAAATTCGGCGCTGATGGTCGTGAAGTCTGCTCCAGCGTCAGCGCCAAAGGAGCCGCCGATGTAATCGAAGTCCGCCGAAAATTGCTGCGCCGTCCGGGTCTTCGTCCCTTTGCGCAAGAGTCCGGCGGTGACCGATGCGAGCCCTTCTTGCCCGGCGGGATCAGCAGCAGCTCCAGTTTTTACAAGCGCAAAAACATTGATTAGCGGGACGCCTCGCTTCTCCATCAGCAGTACGGTCAAACCGTTTTTGAGCACGAATTTCTCGTGCGGGGGCAGCCGCAACGACTGCGCGCCCGCGACGGGGCAAAGGACACCCAAGAATCCAAGGAGTGCAAGAAGGCGCAACGTTTTTCTTTCTCGTGTCATTGTTTTGCCTTCTCTTCATTCTCGGGAAGCAGCGTTGCCACAGTTCTGTTGTTTGCACCGAAATATTTTTTCACCACGCGCTGGACGTCTTCTTTCGTCACTGCCGAATAGTTCTTCGCTGCGTTGAACAACTTGTTGTAGTCACCCATGAAAACTTCATAAGTTCCTATCGTGTTTGCGCGACCGCTGATCGTCCGCATCTCCCGGTAAAATTCAACGAGCCGGCCGTTCTTCGCTTTCTCTAGTTCCTGGTCGCTGATGGGCGCACCCTTCACTTTGTCCAATTCCTCGTAAATGGCTTTTTCACAGGCCTGCGGGTCCACTCCTTGCCGCGGCTGGGCCGTGATGATGGCCAGCGTGGGATCGAAGGCCAGCTCTACGTCCGAAGAAACGTCGAGCGCCAATTGATCCTTGTCCACGAGCCGCTGGTACATGCGCGAGCTCTCTCCTTGAAAGAGCACGCTGCGCAGAATGTTAAGCGCATAGAAGTCCGGATCGTTGGTTTGCGCGACGTGATAGCCAATCATCACGATGGGCAATTCAGCCGGCTTGTGCACCACCAGCCGCCGCTCACCGAGTTGCTCGGGTTCGATAGTCGTTACGGGCGGAGGCGGCGCGTGCGAAGGAATCGGTTCGATATATTTCTCGCAGAGCTGAAAAATCTCCTCGGGCGAAATATCGCCGACCACTACCATCGTCGCGTTGCTGGGCGAATAGCCCATTTCAAAATGGTGCTTCAGGTCGTCCATCGTCCAGTGTTCGATGTCGCTCATCCACCCAACGACCGGCCATTGATACGTGTGCGCGAGGAACGCCGAAGCCCAAAGTTGTTCGCCGAGCAAACCAAAATTATTGTTGTCGACGCTAAGCCGCCTCTCGGAAGCCACCACCTCGCGCTCGGAAGCGATTTTCTTCGGATCGAACGTCAGATCGCGGATGCGGTCGGCTTCGATGTCATAGATCAGCGGCAGCGCCGAGCGAGGAAACCAATCCTGGTAGACGGTCACGTTTTGGCTGGTATAGGCGTTGTTCGAGCCCCCGTTTGCCTCCATGACCTTGTCAAGATCGCCCGGCCCGTATTTCTTTGCGCCGTTGAACATCATGTGCTCGAAAAAATGCGAGAGGCCGGTTGTCCCCGGATGTTCGTTCCGCGAACCGATGCGGTAAAAAATGTACAGCGCCACATTCGGAATGCTGTGGTCCGGCTGCACCAGCACCTTCATTCCGTTTTTCAGCGTGCGAGTGCTGACCGGAAACTGTTGTGACTGAGCCCAGACCGGCAAAGAAACAAAGCCCAAGGCGCACAACAGCAGCAATGCAGTACTGCGGTAACTGACTGTTTTCATGAACCCACCCTCAGACAAACCCTTCCTTCTTAAGACGTAAGCAACCCCGGAAATGTTTGCGACTTTTCCGGGGGCCCCCTCACGGCAGCAGCGCAAACACGCGGACCGGTCCGCCCGAACCACCTTCCAGCTTGATGGGCGCCACAACCAGGAATGCACCCTTCTCCGGTAATTCGCTCAAATCCGACAGATTCTCAAGATGATAGAGCCCTGCCCCGAGCGCCAAATGATGCACCGCAAAATCCTGTGAAGCGCCGCAGTCGACGCTCATTGTGTCACATCCGATGCCGCTGATCTTGCGCTCGATCAGCCGTTCGACCGCCTCGACCGAAAATCCGGGAAAATGCATGCGTCCTGCTTCATCCTGATTTCGGTAACTTCGTGCGTCAGGCCAACGCAACGACCAGCCGGTCCTTAGCAGGACGATGGCTCCCTCTGGAATTCGCCCGTGCCCCGTTTCCCAATCATCAATGCGCGCGGCTGAAAGTTGGTAGTCCACATCCGCAGCGCCTTCCGCCCGAACATCAAGTACAGCAGCCATCCCAAAAAACTGTCTCGGCGGGATCTGGTCAACTGGCGTTTTCCCCGGAGCAAAATGAATTGGTGCATCCAAATGCGTCCCGTAATGCTCCAGCATCCAGAAGCTACGCGTGAAGTAGCCGTCTGTCGCGACGCTGGCGTTGACGTTCGCCTCGAACCACCGCTTGTCGCCAGGCCATGGCACCAGCCGGTCGTTTATGGCGTACGCGAGGTCCAAGACTCGCGTCTTTCCGTAGAAGATTCCCTCGAACATGACGTCAGGGGAGCGGTATCCCGGGGGACGCCACAATCCCAGCCATGCGCAGGATTTCCTGGTATTCGGCTTCGGTAATCTGCGAAACCAGCACGCGCACGTTTTTTAACAGCTTCATTTTTTTCAGGACTGGGTTGGCGCGCAACTCCGCCAGAGTCACCTGCCTCGGCAAGCGGTCAAACGCTCGCAGATCCGCGACGAGGTTCTTTTCCTTGTGGTCATGAGGGTCGGGATACGGGTCGCGTGTGACCTCCGCGATGGAGTAGAGCGTCCGCTCCGGCGCGGAGTGATAGCACAACACGCGGTCCCCTTTTCGGACCTGTTTAAGTGCCCGAATGGCGTCGGGTTTCGACTCTGCGCCATGCCACATTTCCTTGCCCTTCACAAAGAGCGTATCCCAATGGTAGTGATGCGGGTCGGCGCTAAATATATAATAGTGTCGTTGCGAAGTCGGAGTTGCCATCGAGGCGTCGAGTCGGCAGCAATATACACGGTGAAGACTAAAAAGCGAAACAAAATGTGAGGGTTAGCTCGAATTCGACCCGGAAATGGGAATCTGGCTCAGGATTGAGGGAAACTCTGTAACGCCAGATATCTCTTTTGTTTTTAAAGGGTTATAGGAAGTTTCAAGAAATATCGATGAAAACTTCGTCTTCCCGGACCTCCGTCGCGTAGCAAGCAACACCCACGCTGGGGTTCTGCACGACCTTCCCGGTAGTTACGTCGTACTCCCACCCATGCCATGGGCACGTAACAATTTTATCCTGGAGCGAGCCTTGGCCCAGCGGTCCTCCCCTGTGCAGGCACGTGTTGTTGATAGCGTAGAACTTACCGGCCACATTCGCGAGCGCCACCGCTTTGCCACCCACTTGGATCTCGTGGACGGTGCCCACAGGCACTTGGGCGGTCTTCGCGGCTCGCACAAACGGCATATTCGCTCCTTGATGAATGAGAAACGTGACGCGCGACCTGCTTGGAAATCTTTGCGTTGCGCCGCCGAGTATAACTTCCGCGGAATGCAACGTCAAAGCAGCCGCTTGCAGGCATTACTTCTCGGCGGCCGGCCCGTTAGCCCTTTTTGCCATTATTTTCCAATACGTGGCCGGGCGCAGCCGTTGCACGATGTCAATCTTGCGGGCGTCCTGTCCGATGAGGATGCGCGGTTCGCGCCGCTCAACCCCTTTCAGAATGCGGGCCGCGGCGGCTTCCGGAGAAGTAGGTGTGACCTGCTCAAAAAAGGCGATCGCTGCCTCACGTTTGCTTTGGGATGCATGCGCGCCCAGGCGCGCGCGCTTCGCGATTGGCGTATGAATTCCGCCGGGGTGAACGCACGAAACAAAAACCGAAGTGCCCTCAAGTTCGTGTCTCACCGCCTCGGTGAATCCGCGTACGGCAAATTTGCTCGCGGAATAGGCGCTTTGCCCCACGGGAGCAATAATCCCAAACACGCTCGACAAATTTACAATCTGCGCTCGCGGCTGCTGCTTCAGAATTGGCAAAAAATATTTCACTCCGTAAACAACTCCCCAAAAATTGATCCCCATCAGCCAGCGCAAATCGTCGAGCGAGATTTCCTCGAAAGTCCCATGCAGAGCCACGCCCGCATTATTGATCAGAAGTGTTACGCGTGCATGACGTGCGACAACGTCTTCCGCAAAGCTTCTGACGGCTGCTTCGTCGGATACATCGATCACGTGCGTGGAAAGCGCGGCTTGTGTGGCAGACAACGAGGTCGCCGTCTCGACTAGCCCCTTCTCATCAATATCCGCAATCGCGAGGGCGGAACCAGCAGCGGACAATTGTTGGGCAAGCGCGCGCCCGATTCCGCTTCCTGCGCCCGTAACCACCGCGACTCCGCCGCGAAGGAACGACACCTAAGCGCCTGCGCCCTGCACTTTGGCCAAAAGCTCGACGAATTTTTGTTTGCGCTCGGACTGATCGTGGCCGCCTTCGGCTTCCGCAAGCTGCGTGATGTTCATCGAGCAGAACTTCGGCCCGCACATCGAGCAAAACCTCGCCTCTTTGTAAAAATCATCCGGCAAATTCTCGTCGTGCATGGCCTTCGCCGTCGGCGGGTCAAGCGATAGCTCAAACTGCTTGTTCCAGTCAAACAAAAACCGCGCATAGCTCAAAGCATCATCGCGGTCCCGCGCTCCTGGCCGGTGACGCGCCACATCCGCAGCGTGCGCCGCAATCTTGTACGCAATCACGCCCTGCTTCACGTCCTCCGGATTCGGCAGCCCGAGGTGCTCCTTCGGCGTGACGTAGCACAGCATCGACGCCCCGTGCCACCCAATCATCGCCGCGCCAATTGCACTTGTGATGTGGTCGTACCCAGGCGCAATGTCTATTACCAACGGCCCCAGCGTGTAGAACGGCGCCTCGTGGCACCATTCCATTTCTTTATCGACCTGCTCCTTAATCTTGTCCAGCGGCACGTGTCCCGGGCCTTCGATCATCACCTGTACGTCGTGCTCCCAGGCCTTCGTGGTCAGTTCGCCGAGTACTTTTAACTCCGCGAACTGCGCTTCGTCGCTTGCGTCCGCAATGCATCCCGGCCGAAGCCCGTCGCCGAACGAAAAACTCACGTCATGCTTCTTGAAAATCTTGCAAATCTTTTCGATGTTCTCGTAGAGAAAATTCTGCTTCTTGTGGTGCTCCATCCAGTGCGCCATCAGCGATCCACCGCGGCTGACAATCCCCGTAATCCGTTTTCGCACCAACGGCACATGCTCGCGCAGCACTCCCGCATGAATCGTCATGTAATCCACACCCTGCTCGGCTTGCTCTTCAATCACCTCGATCATCAAGTCAATCGTCAAGTCCTCGGGGCGGCGCACACGCGAAATCGCTTCATACACCGGCACCGTTCCCACCGGCACGGGCGAGGCGTCAATAATCGCCTTCCGGATCAACGGTATATCTCCGCCCGTCGAAAGGTCCATGACCGTGTCCGCGCCATAATGCACGGCGTGGTGCAGCTTCTTCAGCTCTTCATCAATATTCGAACTCGTAGCCGAATTCCCGATGTTCGCGTTGATTTTGCACTTTGTCGCGATACCAATCGCCATCGGCTCCAGGTTGCGGTGATTGACGTTCGCTGGAATGATGCAACGCCCGCGCGCCACTTCGCTGCGTATCAGCTCCGGCTCGAGCTTCTCCCGCTTGGCAATGTACTCCATCTCCTCGGTAATGACGCCCTGCCGCGCGAAGTGCATCTGCGACATATTGCGGTTTCCGTTTGCCGCCACCGCACCTGCTTCTCTCGATGCGATCCAACTATCGCGTATCGCCATGGAGCCCCCTCAATGACCGCGCCGAATGATTCGGTGGACAAGAACCTTCTCTTGTCCCACTCATTCTGCGTTGTAAGTTTGGATTATGGCACCGGGGGAGGGGTGCCGCAACTTGCGCAAGGCTGAGATTGAAAGTGAGTCAAACTGGCAAACTCGCTTGCCCCGGAGCCTATGCGCCCTAATCTGGGTACGAAAATGACAGAGCGCGGGACTCTGCTCAGATGCTCCACTAGCCAGAATGTACCAGCGATCGACTCCGGCTCTGCGAAAGCGTGGCCGGCTCGCACGGAACGAACGCACGCCTGCACGAACTGGCGACCCTTTCCCCAGCCTTACAACTTCGAGTTGGGCGCGGTTTATAGCATCATATAGTCATGCCGATGTATAACGAGAAGGAAAAAATCCGCGAGCACTATGATCGCCTCAGCCCTTACTACCGCACGCTATGGGGAGAACACTTGCATCACGGTTATTGGATTCACGGCGATGAACCGAAGGAAAAGGCGCAGCTCCAGCTTATCGAGCATCTCGCTCGGGCTGCCGATCTTCCGTCGGAGTGCCAGGTCTTGGACGTTGGTTGCGGCTTCGGCGCCAGCTGCATCTATCTCGCCAGAGAATACAACGCGGAAGCGACAGGCATCACCATTTCTCCGGTTCAAGTGGAAATGGCCAATCAAGCGGCGAGAGAAGCCAATGCCCGCGCCAAGTTTCTGTGCATGGACGCTGAGGCCATGCAGTTCAAGAAACCGTTCGACGTGGTTTGGTCGGTGGAATCTATCTCACACTATCCCAATAACGAGAAGTTCTTTGCCGACGCCGCAAAGTTGTTGAAGCCCAACGGCAGGATGGCCATCACCGATTGGTTCAAGAAAGAGGGTCTCACACCGCGTGAGCACAAGAAATTTCTTGGGCCGATCGAAAGAGGCATGCTCGTCGAGCTGAGCACCATGAAAGAGTATGAGGCTTTGATGAGTAAGAATGGCTTGAAGGTTGTAAAAACCGAAATCCTCAATAAGAATTGCGCCAAGACATGGGACCTTTGCCTGGATATCATCAAGGATAAAGCGTTCTGGGCCCTTGCCGCCAAACTTGGCCTCGCGTTCGTTCATTATCTAAAGGCGTTTAAGGCGATGAGAGATGGCTTCGCCTCGGGGAATTTCATTTATGGCCTGATCGTGGCCGAAAAGTCCTGACGCATGAAAAAGTTACCGGGCATTGGATAAAGCCGAAGCATCCAAAGTCCGGCACGATGTGTGGCCGCTGCGAACCGGATGCGATGGGTGAAATCGGAGTTTGCTCACTCATGGCGGAGCAAGATTATACACCCGGGCAGAACAGATGCGGCAGAAAGGAAGTTAAGGCAACTAGAATTGAGACCAGAGCCTCCAGGCGCAACGCTTGACAGCACGATAACCGCTACTCAAGATTGACAAAGCGTGGCCAATTCCCTCAGCAGCAGGCTCGCCGAGATCGCACTTCCCGATTGCGATGGGCGGGACATTCATCTTGGCTCATTGTGGGCCGGGCAACCGGCCGTGCTGGTTTTTCTGCGGCACTACGGCTGAATCTTTTGCCGCGAGCACGTCGCGCAGTTGCGCGAACACGAGCAAGCCTTCCAGGACAAAGGAGCAGCACTTGCCGCCGTTGGATTGGGCGACCGCAATTACGCGCGAATGTTTCGTGAGGAATCAGGCATCACCTTTCCTCTTCTGATCGACGAAGCCCGCCAGGCGTATCGCGCGGCGGAATTGAAGTCCGCGAACCTCTTGCATCTCCTGCGGAGCGAAAATGCCTTTGCAAGAAAGCGCGCCCGCGCCGGCGGCCATCATCAGCACAAATTAGGACAAAATCCGTTTCAGCTCGGCGGGAGCTTCGTGTTCGGACGCGGAAATGTGGATCACTTCGCGCACATCAGCCAAACGTTCGGCGACAATGCCACGGTTGGGGCGCTTCTGGAAGCGATCCCCTAGCGTGCGCTGTAGCGCATCAGACACAACACTCCAGCCGCTCTCAAATCCAAAAGAAACTACTGACAACATATGGACGTGGAGAGATCATGGGAGTGATTTAGACATGACGATGTAGTGACCGGGCACTTTTGCTTGCAGGGACGGAGAAAACGGGGCGGTGCCGATTTCAACGTAACCGAGGCGGCGATAAAATGCGGGAAGCGGAGTACGTTGACTAATGACACGCAAATCGACCGCGACACAACCATCAGCGCGGAAATAATCTTCTGAGGCGGCAACCAACTTTCGGCCCAATCCAGTGCCTTGTTGCGCCGGTTCGACTGCTAGCAATCCCAGATAGCCGCGGTCTTGACGAATCTCGAGATAAACGCAACCCGCAAATCCGCCAGCATCTTCCGCTAACAAAAAGTCGCCCGTTCCCATGAAGGCTCGTGTCTCCTCGGCGTTGATACGATCACCCTCAAAGACAAATTGCTCCACGATGAATGCCGCGTTGATCAGCCGGACGAGAGCCGGTATATCTGCGCTAAGCGCGAAACGGAGCGTGACGCCTTCGTCCTGTCGGGAAGATTTTGGGGCGTGCGTCATAAAAGCATTCCGGCAAAAACTCCGAAGCGATTATTTTTGTTTTGCGCCCCCGTCCTTTGGAAGCGGGGTCGTCGAAGTGCCGCCTGTCGCTCGAGGCTTCGCATCTGCGCTCGGTTTCGATAACCAGAAATCAGGATCGCCGCCGACAAATTCTTTGGAGACGTGGGACGTCTCCGGACTAATCGCGTAAAGATTGCTCTCCGTGCTGGCGTAGGCCTCGCGCGCAATTTGTTGCATACGATCGAAGCCCGCATCCCCTTCAGCTTCGCGGAGCTTCGGTGCGCGGGCGAGATAGCCATCGTTTTCTTTGAGCGCGCGCATGGGAACAAAAACGAGGAAGGAAGGCGTAGGCATTCCAACGTTCGCTTGATAGACGACCCACGGCATGTCCGCGCTGATCTTTTCATAAGCGGCGCTCAGGAGTTTGAAGGATTCGACGAATTCGCTTTCGTGGCCGGGACGAAGACGTACTTCAAGGACGCGCATGTAGCGCGCCTTTGAAAGATCGATGCGGTTCACGCGGTAGCCCAAATCATCGCGACGAACTGCAACGGTCGTGCTCTCGCTGGTTTCGAGCGCACGGATTTGCTCCTGCAGGTGAGCGAGTTCGGGATGGGATGCGAACAGCTGCCTCCAAGCAACAAAGGCATTGTCCAACTGCTCGAATGAATCGAACGGATCGAAGGACAGCGCTTCAGGCGGGCCGGTGATGGCTTGCAGATCAATCCACGCGTTTGGAACGTCGAGATGGTTGCAGGCCCGCGTTACGCTGACTTCGAGCTTCTGCCGCGCACTTTCACTTCCAAACTTGAATTGCTGATGGACAAGCAGAACAATCTTCGGAGGCGCAGTGGCAGCACTCGCCGGTTTTTCGGTCTGGGCAGGGACGATAGAAACATTCGCCAGCAACAGAAAAACAATTCCCAGGATGCGTTGTTTGCTTTTCATGGGAACAACCTCCCTAGCGTGAAGTGGGCGCAGAAGGGCTGTGCCCACACGTACGGAAGACCTTCGCCTAGCCGAGGGCAGCCTTTCCATTGAACCGCCCCGCCGAGCTGAGCTCTTCTTCAATGCGCAAGAGCTGGTTGTATTTTGCAATCCGGTCGGTGCGCGAAGCAGAACCCGTCTTAATCTGACCGGCACCCGTGGCAACGGCAAGATCGGCAATGAACGTATCTTCGGTTTCGCCGGAACGGTGCGAAATGATCGAGTTGTAACCGGCTTTGCGCGCCATCTCGATGGCATCAATGGTTTCGGTCACGCTCCCAATTTGATTTAGCTTGATTAGGATGGCGTTAGCAATCCCCTCTTTTATTCCGCGCGAGAGCCGCGTCGTGTTCGTCACAAACAGGTCGTCGCCCACAAGCTGAATCTTTTTCTTTGAAGACTTTGCCCCAACCGACTGCGTTAGCGCTTTCCACCCGGACCAATCATCTTCGGCCATCCCGTCCTCAATAGAAACGATGGGGTACTTCTCGACCCAACTCGTCCAATACGCGGCCATTTGCTCCGAAGAATGCGCCGACTTATCCGACTTTTTGAAAATGTAATTGCCGCTGGCCTTCTCGTAGAACTCGCTCGATGCCGGATCGAGCGCAATGCTCACCTGCTCGCCAGCCTTGTACCCCGCCGCGCCAATCGCCTCCAGCACAATCTGAATGGCTTCCTCGTTGGATTTGCAGCTCGGCGCGAAGCCACCCTCGTCACCCACCGCGGTCGAATACCCGTGTTTTTTCAAAGCGGACTTTAGTGAATGAAATATTTCCACGCCCCAACGCAGCGCTTCCGAAAAGCTGGGCGCACCAACAGGCATGACCATAAATTCCTGGAAGTCGACGGAGCTGTCCGCATGCGCGCCGCCATTTAAAATGTTCATCATGGGAACAGGCAGGAGATTCGCGCTAGTGTCCGTGGAATAACGCGCAAGATATTTGTACAGAGGAAGATTCTGCGCAGCCGCCGCACCGCGCGCTGCCGCCATGGAAACGGCAAGGATCGCATTGGCGCCGAGACGCGACTTGGTGGGCGTGCCGTCCAGCTCAATCATGTGGTTGTCCAGCGCGCGCTGATCTGCAGCATCAAGTCCCACAACAGCCTTTGCAATTTCGCCGTTGACGTTGGCCACGGCCTTCAACACACCCTTGCCCAGATACCGCGACTTGTCTCCGTCGCGTAGCTCCAGAGCCTCATGCTCCCCGGTGGACGCACCAGACGGAACCGCGGCGCGGCCTCTCGCGCCAGTTCCGACATACACGTCGGCCTCGACAGTGGGATTTCCGCGCGAGTCGATGACCTGCCGGGCGTTGACTCGAGTGATATTCGTGGACATGTCCTAGCAATCTCCTGGGTTGAATTGAACTTGAGATTGTATCAGACAGCGAGAGGTCTATTTCCGCGTCTCGAATGACAATTGTCACGGACTTCGAGGTTTCCTCGAGGTTTGTCTAACCTACGCGGTTTCAGGTTCTTCGATGAGCGATTCCTGTCGAACGACCACAACAATCCCCGAATCCGTCACATGGAACCGCCGACGGTCCGCTTCCATGTCATAACCAATCTCCGTGCGTTCCGGCAAGCTCACGTGACGGTCAATAATTGCGCGTCGGATCCGCGAGTGCCTGCCGACATTCACGTGGTTGTACATGATCGAATCGGTCACTTCGCAGTAGCTATTCACGCGCACGTTATTCCCGATCACGCACCGCTGCACCCGGCCTCCGGAAATCACCGAACCTCCCGCCACGATGGAATCAAGCGCCACGCCCATCCGCTCGGGATCGGCAAAGACGAATTTCGCCGGCGGATACTGGTGTTGCCAGGTACGCAGCGGCCAGTTGTTGTCATACAAATTGAAAACGGGCGATACGCTCACCAAATCCATGTTCGCTTCGTAATAGGCATCGAGCGTCCCCACATCGCGCCAATAAAGCGCGTCCTTCTGGTTTTCATCCACGAAGTTATAAGCAAACACCCTGTGCTTCGAAATAATCCGCGGAAGAATATCTTTGCCGAAGTCATGGCTCGATTTTGGATCTTCGGAATCGGCGAGCAATATCGGGATCATCAGCTGGGTATTGAAAATGTATATCCCCATCGACGCGTTGCAATTCCCCGGATGATGCGGCGAATGTTTTGGCTCGGCAGGCTTTTCTTCGAATCCAATGATGCGCCATTCCCTATCCACTTCAATCACACCGAATTGCTTCACGGCCTGCGCGGCGGGAATCTGGATGGTAGCCACCGTCACGTCCGCCGCCGAATCCAAATGCTGCCTTAGCATCTTGGCGTAATTCATTTTGTAAATGTGGTCGCCGGAGAGAATAAACACGTATTTCGACCGCTCGCTGCCGATCGAGTAGATGTTCTGATAGACCGCGTCGGCCGTGCCCTGATACCACTCTTTCGAAACGCGCATCTGCGGCGTAAGCACTTCGATGTAATCGCCAAGCCCTGCCAGCGGCGACCATCCGGCCCGTACGTGCCGGTTGAGACTCAAAGCCTTGTATTGCGTGAGCACAAAAACGCGCCGCAAATCGGAGTTAATACAGTTCGAAAGCGTAATGTCGATGATGCGATACAAAGCGCCGAAAGGAACAGCCGGCTTGGCGCGGTCCCGCGTCAGCGGCCACAACCGCTCGCCCTGGCCTCCGGCGAGAAGTACTCCGATGGCATCACTCATCGCAGACATGGCTGCCCTCCGGACACGCTTTTAAAAAGCGGCTCATTCTAACAGCACATGCAAGGCGAAGTGCAAGAAGCGCTAGAACATAAGGACATCCAATACTTCGGTGCAACGCTTCTCCACCTTCTGTATACTCAAAAAATAACTCAGTAACTACAGGGATACTAACTGCTCAGAGCTTCCGCCTCTATAAAGATTCCTTGACTTCCCTACCCGCAATTGATTAGAAGATGCCATCTACCTCATCAGGGTGAGTCCACTACGGTAAACGGTGCGCAAGTCAAAATGTGGTCCATGGGGCGTGTATTTGTAATTCGTCCCGTGGGAACTCGAAGCTGCACGCCGTCAGCGGTGCACGTGACCGCACAGCGGTTGCCATGCGATAATGACCAGGGGCGGTGTTCGAACCAAGCTGTAACACCGCACGTAGCCAATCCGAACCGGATTGGGGGTGAATGTAAAAGTGGCTGAAGTCATTATCCAGGAAAGTGAGTCTCTGGAAAATGCACTGCGCCGTTTCAAGCGCAAGGTGCAACAGGAAGACATCATCAAGGAAATCAAGAAGCACAGCTTCTACATGAAGCCCGGCGAGAAGCGCCGAGCCAAAGAAGCCCTTTCGCGGAAGCGACTGCGCAAGAAGCAGCGGCGAGAAGCGGACTAACCTTCGCCTCGCTGCATCTCAGCGCCGCACCTCCGTGATTTCGACCCCGGTTAGGCAGAGACGTTGGGTTTCTGTTGCAGCTTCGCGTACGTAGGCCCAAGGGACCCAGCCCGGTACCCCCGGACTATAGGTTCAATCACATCACTTGGCCCTCGTTGCGAAATGTGCCCATCCCCCTGCTTGACTCGGGCAAGGGGAGATCGGCTCATGGAATACCACGACAGGGTGCTAAAGTGTGCGGAGTGCAGCGCTGAGTTTGTTTTTACGGCCGGCGAACAAATGTTTTTCGCCGACAAAGGTTTCAAGAACGAGCCTAAACGGTGCAAAGGGTGCAAAGCCAAGCGCGCCGAAGGCGGCGGAGGCGGAGGTGGCGGTGCCTCCCAAATGCGTTCGGAAACAAAAACCACCTGCTCTCAGTGCGGAAAGGACACTACCGTACCCTTCCGGCCCACGCAGGGACGTCCCGTATTTTGCAGAGAATGTTTTCAGCAACGCCGTGCTCTCGGCGCGGCGTAATGCGGCGCCTCACCATCGAAAATCAGAAGCCGTAGTAAAAGGGCCATTTAAGCAAAGGAACTGGTGGGACAGACATTCGTGTCTGTCCCATTTTTGTTCCCGATCTGCTGAACTTCCTGCGCTCGCTCTAACGGGGTCGAAGCATCGCTCGCAAGCTGGGACAGACCCGCGTGTCTGTCCCACTCTGTTTTGCCGGTTGCTGTCACTTTGTTCTTGACAAATGTTATCCCTCATGTATACTGAGCACTGGGTAAGAGTGTAATCCGATCCAATGGCGCCAGCACCCCTGTTGGCGTTTTTTGCTTTTTGGACGCTATGTTTCGGCGTAAGTCTTTCATTCGCAACACTTACGAAGCACACCGGGTTTTTGCACAATTTTGGTGCACATTTGCACCCACAAGTTATTTAGAATCAACACTTGCAAAAGTGTATCAAAACTAATGACTTTAACTGCGTTTAGAATGAACACTTATGCAAAACCCAGGGGGGAGAGTGCCCGTCCTTAACACGGGAAAGCCTCTGGCGTCCAAACTTGACAATGGGTGTATTTTTCCTGCCTGCGGGGTATGATACCGCCTGAGAAGTCCCCTAATAGACCACGGCCATCCGGAGGGCCAACCCATGGCTCACCGCTTCACTATCGGTGTTGAAGAAGAATTCCAAATCATCGACCCTGCAACCTGCGCGTTACGTTCTCACGTCATGCAACTTGTTTCCGCCGCTTCTCCAGACATCGTCGAGCAAGTAAAACACGAGATGCACCAATCCATCGTCGAAACCGGGACTAAAATCTGCGAAAACGTCGGTGAACTGCGCATCGAAATGCATCGCACGCGCGGTGAACTGGTAGCCGCAGCCGAACGGGTTGGATTGCAAGTCGCCGCCGCCGGCACCCATCCCTTCTCCAGTTGGATCGACCAGGTCATCTCCCCTGGCGAACGCTATGAACACATCGTCGAAGAACTTCAGCAACTCGCGCGTTCTCTCTTGATTTTCGGCATGCACGTCCACGTGGCCATGCCCGACAAGCAGACCACCATCGACATGATGAACATGGTCCGCTATTTCCTCCCGCACCTCCTCGCTCTCTCCACCAGCTCCCCTTTCTGGATGGGACGCAACACCGGCCTGAAGTCCTTTCGCACCACCGTCTTCCGTCGTTTCCCGCGCACCGGCATACCGGAACAATTCGAGTCTTGGAGTGCCTACGAAAATTTCGTCAATCTCCTTATGAAACTGAATTGCATCGACAACGGCAAAAAAATCTGGTGGGACGTCCGCCCTCATCCCATGTTCGGCACCCTCGAGTTCCGCATGTTCGATGTCACCACCAAGGTCGAAGAAGCCGTGTCCATCGCTGCGCTCACTCAAGCCATCGTCGTCAAACTCCACCGCCTCTACGAGCGCAATCAGAGCTATCGTCTCTACCGGCGCGCCTTGATCGAAGAAAACAAATGGCGCGCCGCCCGCTACGGCATCGAAGGCAAGCTAATTGATTTCGGTAAAGAAGCCGAAGTACCCATGCGCGAACTCGCCGTCGAACTGCTCGATTTTGTCGATGACGTTGTGGATGATCTCGGCAGCCGCAGCGCCGTCGAATACATTCACACCATTCTCAAAGATGGCACCAGCGCCGAACGCCAGTTGCGCGTCTATCAACAAACCGGCGACCTGAAGGCAGTCGTCAAACATCTGGTTTCGGAAACGCGCGGCGTCACCGAACCACGGGCTTCCTCGGCACACGCAATCAATTAGAAGCATCTGCGAAGCACTAGGTCTCAGTTTCACCTGGCAGGAGCGAAATCATGAAAAAGGTTGGCCTTCTCTGCGGGCGTGAATACAGCTTTCCTCCGGCCTTCATCGTGCGCGTCAACGAGCTTGGAAAAAAAGACGGTGTCGCCGCGGAATTCGCAAAGCTCGGCGGGACGCGCATGGGTGAGGCTTCCGGCTACAGCGTAATTGTCGACCGCATCTCGCACGAAGTCGAATATTATCGCGGCTATCTTAAACACGCCGTCCTCCAGGGTGCTTACGTTATCAACAATCCGTTTTGGTGGACCGCCGATGACAAGTTTTTCAATTATGCCGTAGCTTCGAAACTCGGCATCGCCATCCCGAAAACGGTTCTGCTTCCACAAAAGGGATACCCCAGTGATGTCGACATCACTGCCGAATCGCTCCACAACCTCGAATATCCCGTCGACTGGGATGGGCTTCTCGACTACATCGGCCGCCCCGCCATCCTCAAACCCTTTTCCGGCGGTGGCTGGAAGCACGTCTACAAAGTCCACAACAAGGAAGAACTCCTTGCCGCCTACGACAAAACCTCTCCCTATTGCATGACCCTCCAGGAGTTCATCGACTTCGATAAATACGTCCGCTGCTTCACCTTTGGAAAATCGGATATCACTCCCGTCCACTACGACCCGAGAGAACGCAAATACCTCGTCGACCACAATTATTTGTCATCCGAGCTCGGAGCTCGCATCGTCAAAGACGCGCAGACGATTAACGAGGCCCTCGGCTACGAAATGAATACCATCGAATTTGCGGTGCAAGATGGAGTGCCGTACGCGATCGATTTCTTGAATCCAGCGCCGGATATGGAGCGTGACCGCATCACCGAATTTTATTTCGAGTATGTCGTCGACAAAATGGCGCGGCTGGTGATTGACCGTGCTCTTCATGGTGCAGCTTCGTTTCCCTGGCCCCGCTGGGAAGAAATGCTCGGCATCGGCGCGGCAAGTGGATTCACCGGCGCTCCCAAAAGCGTTGCCGCAGGTCAATCGTCGGCGCCAAGCCTCTCTGCGGGATCGCCTGGACTCAAGACAAAATGACCAGCGCTCCGACACCTTCGATCACCCCGCACAATCCCGCCAAAGAATGGACCGACATTCTGAAGGCCACGCTCCTGCGCGTCCCCGCTCTTCCGGAAGATTTGTTCAAACGATTGCGCCGCGCAAAACTCACCTTTGGTGATCGCGTCCACTGTCCCTTTCTCCGCCCGTTTTTTCTCTCGCCTGAAGATGAAGAGCGTGTCCGCACCGTCGCCGAAACCATCGCCGACCTCGGCGAACGTGTTGTCACCGCCGCCCTCGAAGACAAACATCTTTTTGCGCAGTTTCATTTGCGCCCCGAAGAAGAACGGTTGGCGCGTCTCCACGTCGCCTACGGCCGCGCCAGCACAGCCTCACGACTCGATGCGTTCCTCCTGCCGGATTCCCTCAAGTTCGCGGAATACAATGGAGAATCCCCCGCAGGCGCAGGCTACGCGGAAACGCTCGCGGAAATTTTTCGTGAGCTTCCGATAATGGGGAAATTCGCGCAGAACTATACAGTTCACAGTTACCCGCTCAGCGCCAAACTCCTCGACGCCCTAGTGATGAGCTATGTGGATTGGGGAGGCTCCGCCAGCCCCCCGCAAATTGCCATCGTCGATTGGAAAGACGTTCCCACGTGGAGCGAGTTCGAGATTCTGCAAGCCCGCTTCGAAAAAATGGGCGTTCCCACCGTCATCGCCGATCCCCGCGAACTCGAATTCGACGGCCAGAAGCTAGTCGCCCACGATAAAAAAATTGATCTCGTTTACCGCAGGGTCCTGATCAACGATATCGTTGCCAAGCCTGCGGAGTGCGCCGCCCTCGTCAAAGCCTATACCGCCAACGCCGTCTGCGTAGCCAACACGTTCCGCTGCAAAATTCCCCACGTAAAAGCCTTCTTCGCCGTCCTAACCGACGAGCAAAACGGCGCGCTCTTCTCCCACGACGAACGCGAACTCATTCGCCGCCACATTCCCTGGACCCGTGTGGTAGCCGACGTAAAGACCTCGCACTATGGCCAGCCGGTGGAACTCCTCGCCTTCATCGGCAAAGAGCGCGAAAACCTCGTCCTCAAGCCCAGCGACGAATACGGCGGCTCCGGCGTAACTCTCGGATGGGAAACCGACGAAGCCGCGTGGGACACCGCGATTGGCCGTGCCCTCTCCGCAAAAAACGGCGCCTGGATCGTCCAGGAACGCATCCCCATCCGTCGTGAAGTTTTTCCCTATATCGCCAATGTCGGCAAAGTCGACTACCGCGACATGCTTGTGGATTTCGCCCCCTACCTTTTCCGCGGAAAACTCGGCGGCTTTCTTACCCGCCTAAGCGCCACCGGCCTAGCCAACGTCACCAGCGGCGGAGGCCAAGTCCCCGCATTTCGGGTCAGTCCGCGAACGGTCTAATCCTGATCAGCGAAAGCCGAATCGATGATTGGCTTGTTTCCATAACAGCGGCCAAACTCATTAACGCCTGTTCAAATTTCCACTAATTCTTGTAAAATTAAGAGATGTACTTTGGCCACCCAGACCCAGAGTTAATGCCCGGCGCTAAGAATGCCGTGGAAACTTGCCTGAGCATCCGCCCCGGCGAGCACGTGGCCCTCATCGCTGACGAAACCAGCCGCACCGTCGCCGCCAGCATCGCCGCGGCCATCGAAGACCGTCACGCACGCTACACAGGTTTGCTTCTGGAAGACTTTGGCCCGCGCCCCATGACCGCCGCGCCGGCGGATGTCCTACAAGCTCTCGAGACGGCCGACGTAGGTGCCATGTGCATGACGCCGCAACCCGGCGAACTTGGCGCGCGCATGGCTATCGTTCGCGTCGTCGAGCGTCGCCAAATCCGCTACGCCCACATGGTCGGCGTAACTCCCGAAATCATGCAGCAAGGAATGCGCGCTGACTATCGCCAGGTGGACCGCCTAAGCGACAAGCTCCGCGAACGTATGCTCCGCGCCGAAACGCTCACGGTAAAAACCGAAGCGGGCACATCATTCGCCGCGCACTTCGACCGAGGCCTCGACTGGGTGAAGACCAGCGGCCTGATCAGCCCGCGCTACTGGTCCAACTTGCCTGCCGGCGAAGTCTTCACGACGCCGGCCACGGTAGACGGCACCTTTATCTGCGATGCCACCGCCGGCGACCATTTCAATGGAAAGTATGGCGACCTGCAAACCACGCCCTTGGTCCTGAAAATAGAAGGCGCCCGCCTCACCGGCGTCGATTGTGCTCGCAAAGACCTCGAAGAGGAATTCTGGCAATACTGCCACACCGACGAAAATAGCGACCGCGTAGGCGAACTAGCCTTCGGTACCAACCTCGGCCTATCCGCGATGATCGGCATCCTTCTCCAGGACGAAAAATTCCCCGGCGTGCACATAGCCTTTGGCGACCCCTACGGGAGCCAGACCCACGCCGACTGGAAATCGAAAACCCACGTCGACGTCCTCACCCGCAACTGCGATGTCTGGATCGACGAAGATCAAGTCATCTCCAAAGGCCACTATCAACTCGACCATCTCGGCCTCGGCTAGTCCTAAGTCTCTTCTAAGTTGATCTAGGTCGTTTTCGCCAAGCGCGATCGTTTGGCGCGCTCACAAGTTTTATTTGGTTACTCGATATGAACTCTCGAACACATATTTTCCCGACCCCAGTTGCAGCACCACCGCATCCTCTGCCTGCTTTGCCTTCGACACATCCGCGCGGGCCGTTAGAGGCTTCCCTCCCTCGCTTACTTCCTCCAATTTTGCCTTCGGCAAACGCACCGTCGCCGTCGTATTCGCAGGCACCTCAATCTTCAAGATCATCTTTCCATTCGCGATCTCCCAACCGGACGCCACCAGCCCATACATGCTCTCCACCGACGCCTTCGCAGAAGTCAATCCACCGCCAGGACGCGGCTGTATCAGAATATGCTTGTAACCCGGCACCGCCTCATCAATCTCAATCCCCGCCACCACGCTATACATCCATTCTCCAATCGCTCCATACGCGTAGTGATTGAACGAATTCATCCCAACATCCTGAAAACTCCCGTCCGGTTTCTGGCCGTCCCATCTCTCCCAAATCGTTGTCGCGCCCTGTGTCACCGGGTACAGCCATGACGGATACTCTTTCCGGTTTAGCAGCATGTACGCCTCATCTAAATATCCGTAATCGCTCAGCGCTTTGCACAACACCGGCGTCCCCAAAAATCCCGTCGTCAAATGTTTGAACTTCCTCACGTCCTCCGCCAGCCGCGCTGCCGCCCCCGCGCGCATCGCGGGTGGCAACAGATCAAACTCCAGCGCCAGCGCGTAAGCCGTCTGCGTATCCGACGATAGCCTCCCATTCGGCGTCACGAACTCCTTCACAAACGCCGCCCGAATTTTCTCTTCCAGCGCTGCATACTCCGCCGCATCTTCGCGCTTCCCCAGCACCGCTGCTGTCTTCGCCAACAATTCTGTCGACCGCGCAAAATACGCCGTCTGCAAAAAATCCTTTGCTGTGGTCGCCCCAGGATAATCCGCGCTCGTCGTAGCAAATGCGAGCCAGTCCCCGAAACTGAAGCCATTGCTCCAGATATATTTTTCCCCCGCCTGCCGCCGCATGTACTCCACCCAAGCCTTCATGCTCGGATACTGCTCCTCCAAAATCCGTTTGTCCCCAAACGCCTGGTACACCGTCCACGGCAAAACCACCGCCACGTCCGCCCACCCCGCCGACGCCGCCGCTCCCTTCCGAGTGTCGTGCGTCAAGGCGTTCGGAATCACAAACGGGACCGCGCCGTCGTCCTCCTGATCCAGAGCCACGTCCCTCAGCCATTTCGTATAAAACGCCGCCGTATCGAAATTAAAGGACGCAGTCGGCGCAAACACTTCTGCATCTCCTGTCCATCCCAGCCGCTCATCCCGCTGCGGACAATCCGTCGGCACATCCACAAAATTTCCCTTCTGTCCCCAGATAATGTTGTGCTCCAACTGATTCAGCAGCGTGCTCGAACTCTCAAATGTTCCCGTCCTTTCCATGGCCGAATGCACCACCACTCCCGTAAAATCTTCGGGCTTCACTTCTCCCGGCCATCCGCTCACCGCAACATAGCGAAATCCCTGAAACGTAAAGTGCGGCTCATACACTTCCGTTCCTCCGCCGCGCGTGGTGTACCGGATCGTCTCCTTCGCCGTCCGCAAGTTCGCCGTATAGAAATTCCCCTTGCTGTCCAGCACCTCCGCGTGCCGCAGCGAGATCGTCGTTCCCGCTGGCGCCGTCACGCGAAACTTCACCCACCCCACCATGTTCTGCGCCATATCGAGAACCGTGTCCCCGTCAGGCGTTTTGAACACCTTCGCAACCTTGAGCTCTTCGATCTCCTTCACCGGCGGTCCCGCTGCCGCTACAATTTTCGCTTTCGGCGCATTTATCGCCGCCACGCTTTTCCAATCCTTGTCGTCGAATCCCGCAGCGCTCCATCCCGTCTTCTCCAGTCGTGCGTCATATTCTTCGCCATCATAAATATCCGACCACACCACTGCCCCGGTCGCGGCCTTCCAGTTCTCGTCGCTCGTCACCATCTCTTGCGTCCCGTCCGTGTACCGGATCACCAGTTGCGCCAGCAGCGCCAATTTCTTCCCGTAAAGATCCCTCTTCCCTTCCCACCCGCTCCTTCCTCGGAACCATCCATCTCCCAGCATTGCTCCCAGGCAGTTCGCGCCGCTCTTCAACTGTCCCGTCACGTCGTACGTCTCGTACTGAAACCGAAAGTCGTACGCCGTCCATCCCGGAGTAAAATATTCCTCTCCCACACGTTTCCCGTTCAGTTCCAACTCATACAAGCCCATCGCCGACGCATACAGCCGCGCCCGTTCCACTTTTTTCTTGCCATTCACCAAAAACTCCCGCCGCAACATGGGCGCCGGATTCGATTTCTTCTCATCCTCCGCAAGATTCGGCGTAATCCATTTCGCCTTCCAATCCCCCGCTTCGAGCAATCCCATCTCCCACCGCGCCGTCTTGCTCCACTCCGACAAATGCCCATGGTTATCCGCTACACGCACCTGCCAATAATAAATCCGTCCGCTTGCAACCGCCGGCCCTCCATACTCCACCTGAATCGACGCATCCGACGCCTGCTTCCCGCTAGCCCAAATCGCCTTCCCCCTCGCCAACTCCGCCTCCGACCCGCCGACCCTCACTTCGTAGCTAGTCTGCATCACTCCCTTTTCCGCGCTAACCAAGTCCCAGCTCAATCGCGGCTTCCGCACATCAATCCCCATGGGATCCACCTTGTACTCGCAGCGCAAATTCCTAACCGCAAGTGCCGTTTCCTTTTCTGCGGCAAACACACGCGGCGAAGCCCCAGCCGCTGCACACACCAGCGCCGCAACAATCGCACATCTGATCAACTCGTTCATCCGATTCACGCGTCCCATCCTCGACCTCCTCGCCTTCGCCCTGCCTCGCAACACACACCCTTCCGCCCGGCCATGTTCTACCACACAATTCACCTTACTCTGCCTGCGTTATCTTAATCTTCCAGCGTTGGCAAACTCTGCAGCACTTGCGAAGCCCTCGGTCGATTGGTCACGGAATCGTCTTTTCTGATTTTTCCATCGCGGAAAACCAAAACTCGCTTAGCAAACTGCGCAATGTCGTGCTCGTGCGTAACCAGCACGATGGTCAACCCTTTGTCGTTCAAATTCTGAAAAATCTCCATGATCTCCACCGACGTCCGGCTATCCAAATTTCCGGTCGGCTCGTCCGCCAGCAAAATCGAGGGCCGGTTCACCAGCGCCCGCGCAATCGCCACTCTCTGCTGCTGCCCTCCGGACATTTGCGAGGGAAAATGCTGCGCCCGTTCCGTCAATCCCACCATCGCCAAAGCTTCCGCAGCCCGCTTCTCGCGCTCCACTTTGTCGATTTTCGTATACAACGTCGGCAACTCCGTATTTTCCAGCGCCGTCGTGCGCGCCAGCAAATTGAATCCCTGAAAAACAAATCCAATCTTCTGGTTTCGAATCAAAGCAAGGGCCTTCTTATCGTGCTGCGAAACATCTGTCCCCTCAAGCAAGTAGCGCCCCGCGTTCGGTCGGTCGAGACACCCCAGCATATTCATGAACGTCGACTTCCCGCTCCCGCTCGCCCCCATAATCGCCACAAATTCCCCGCGCCCAATTGCAACGCTTACGCCGCGAAGTGCGTGCACGCGTGTTTCGCCCAAGTCATAATATTTGTGCACGTCTTCGACGCGTATCACCGCGCCAGCCGCAGCGCCGCTTGCCGACTCCTGCACTTGATTGATCGCCGCCATCGATATCCTTGGAATTGTCTTGCTTTGGTAACGCTTACCGCCGTATTCCGCCCAGCCCCTGCGATTTCGGCGCCACGGACCGAATAATAACGTCGTCCCCTTCTTTCAGCGCCCCTGTAAGAACGCGGCTCACTTCCGTATACGCATGATCCGTAATTCCCAGCGATACCTTCACCGGCTCCATCGTGTTATCGGCGTGCAACTTCCAAACCACAGCGCTGTCTCGTTTCGGTACACGCGGCGGATTCTGCGCCCCTGCGGCAGCTTGCCCGGTATTTCCCACAACAATCCCACCCGCCGTTGGTTCCTCAACTGTCTGCTTCTGCTCGCCACCGTCGATCCCGTACTGTTTGTATATCGCCAGAATCTCCTCCGCCGACATCGGCGGCTTGTACCGCAGCGCCGTGTTCGGCAGCTTCATCGCATTCTTCACGGTATCCACCGGAATGGTCACGTACGCCGTCATCCCGGGAAACAATTTCAATTCCGGATTCGCAAACTCAATAATCGTGTCGTAGGTCACTACGCTCTGCACAGTCGTTGCGTTCATCCGCACCTGGCTTACTGCTCCGTGAAACGTGTCCTTCGGAAATGCATCCACTTTAAAGCTGACGGGCTTCCCAATCTTGATGTTTCCCACATCTGATTCGTCCGTCTTCGCATAAACCCACATTTTCGTCAGGTCCTGCGCAATCGTAAAAATTGTCGGCGCTTGCAGCGACGCCGCCACCGTCTGCCCCACGTCAACATTCCGCGCCACAACCGTCCCGTCGATTGGCGAGCGAATTACCGTATAATCCAAATTCGTCTGCGCCACCGCCACAGCCGCGTCCTTCTGGCTGACCTGTGCCTCCGCCTGCGTGATATTTGCCGCCGCTCCACCCACTGTCGCGTTGGCCGCGTCATAGTTCGATTTCGCGAGATCCAACTGCTGCTGGCTCATCACCCCATCTTTGGTCAACCGCACCGCGCGATCGTAATCCGCCTTCGTCTGCACCAATCCGGCCTTTGCCTTCTCGAGATTGGCCCGCGCCGCCACCAGGTTAGCCTTCGCGTTTTCCAAATCCGCCGCAGCCTGCAGCAGCGCTCCCTTAAACAAAGCAGGATCGATCAGCGCCACGATATCGCCCTTGTGCACTCGCGAATTGAAATCCGCATTCAGCTTTGCAATGCTGCCCGAAACTTGGGAACCCACCTGCACCGTGATCACCGCGTTGATGGTTCCCGTCGCCTCCACCACATCATCAATCTCTCCGCGTTCTACTTTCGCCGTAAAGTGTTGCGCCTGCGCGTTGCGATTCAGCCCGAATGCGGCAAATATCCCAACAGCCGCCACAACGCCCGCCAAAATCAGCCATCGCCCTTTTATCTTCATTTATTGTCCCTGGAATCGATATTTCGAAGAGGTTTCATTCGTACCGCAGCGCTTCAATAGGGTCGAGCAAAGAAGCCTTTCTCGCGGGGTAATATCCAAAAAACACGCCCACCGCCACCGAAAACACCGCCGCCACCACAATCGATTCCACCGACATCTCCATCGGCCAGTGCAAAGTCTGTCCCACCAAATACGACCCAAAAATCCCAAACAAAACGCCCGCCGCGCCTCCCACAAGGCTCAGCATGATCGATTCCCCGAGAAACTGAAGCTGTATCGCTTCTTCCGTCGCTCCCACCGCCACCCGCACTCCAATCTCCCGCGTCCTCTCCGTAACGGAAACCAGCATCACATTCATAATCCCGATCCCACCAACCAGCAATGAAACCGAAGCAATGGCGATCAACAAAATCGTCAAAGTCTTGCTCGCATCCAACTGCGCCTGAATAATGTCTTCCGGATTCCGGATGTTGAAGTCATCTTCTTCTTCCGGCCGCAAATGATGCCGGTCGCGCAAAACCGCCGTCGCTTCCTGCCCGGCCATTTTTACCGCGTCTTGCGACACCGCCGAACACAAAATGTCGTCCAGCCAAGTGATTCCCTTCAGCTTCTTCTGCGCCGTGGTGAAGGGAATGATGATGGTGTCGTCCTGGTCCTGCCCGGATAGCGAAAGCCCCTTTGGCTGAACCGTAGCCACCACCTTGCACGGCAAACTGTTTACGCGAATCACTTTCCCCACTGGATCTTCCACGCCAAACAACTGATCCCGCACCGTCCGCCCCAAAACGCACACATCCGCCGCCCGGTCCACATCGTCCTGCGAAAACACCGCCCCCTGATCCACAAACCAGCGCTTTATCTCAAAATATTCCGGCGAAACTCCGCGGTAGGACGTGTGCCAATTCTGATTCCCATAAATCACCTGAACAGGATCGTCCACATTTGGCGACACGCTCTTGATGAGCGAAACCTGATTCTTGATCGCCACCGCATCCGCATACACCAGCGTCTTCGTATCGTGCGTTCCCGTCCGCACCCCGTTGACCGCCCGTCCTCCCGCCTCTACCCAAACAAAATTGTCACCCAAATTGTTTAATTGCTGCTCGACGCGCGCCTGTCCCGCCTTCCCAATCGCCACAACGCAAATCACCGCCGCGATCCCGATCGTGATCCCCAGCACCGTCAACACGCTTCGCATCTTGTTCCGAAGCAGCGCCACCAGTGCCGACCGAAATAAAGCCGAGTAATTCACCGCAACTCCTCGTTTCTAACCAAATTTCTCTCCAGGATGCGTTCACCGGACAGGTTACTTCGCGGATGCCCGCCTTGCCAACGAAAGATCGAGGCAAGAACGATTCACTCTAGCGGCAATTCTCCCATTTCGACCTTAACCCAACATAAATAAAGCTCGTTCTTGAGTCGGCTACCACGCATACATTCCCACCGCCCCCTCATGCAATGTTGTCTTGAAGGATTTGCCGTAGCATTGAACGGCGAACTCACGCGCCGACTTGCCGGAAAGCCGTTTACGCGATTTTTGGGGAGTGTTTTAGAATAGCCGGGCTACATACTCGCGCATCTGATGCTTCCAATACGGCCAGTCATGCCCGCCCTCCGGGCCCCAGTTGTCGAGCGAATGCCGAATCCCCTTGCCCGAAAGAATCTCGGACAATCGATACGTAGGTCCGCTGTTCTCCCATTGACCTGTGCCGGTACTAATGTGGATGTCGCACGAAGCGAGCTGTCCCAAGACCCAGGAATCGTTCAAGTTCGCGAGATAATCCACAGGATTGTTGAAGTAGAAATTGTCGTCGTACATCCCGTCCATGAAATTGCGGACGTCATACACGCCGGACATTGCAAAGCACCGTTTGATCACATCAGGATGCTTGAACAGCGAATTGGCAGCGTGATACGCGCCGAAGGACGCGCCCATCGTGGAAATAGCGATCCCCAGGCTCTGGCAATTGTCCCAAATGAAAGGAACGACTTCTTCCCGAAGGTAGGAATCAAAAACCGATTGTACGTAGCTCCGATGAAACGGATGCGCGCCTTTGTTATAAAAGCTGAGCCCGTTGATGGAATTTATGCTGAAGAATTTTATTCTCCCGGCCTCAATGAAATCGGCCAGCGCCCCGATCATACTCTGACCTTCCAGCTCCGTCTCATCGCCCGCGCTCGTCGGAAATCCGAGAATCGGCTGTCCCCAGTGCCCGTGGACAATGACGCCCATCTCAAGGCCCACCCGCGGAGAATACCAGCGGTGATATTCACGTTTCATAATTTGCTCCCCGCACGTCGTGCGGGGAGAGAAAGTATGCCAGCCGGAGCCAGAGTGGAGCAATGGAATTGAGATAGCTGGCAGACCCCGCCCTCGGTGTATATTTGAACGCACAAGGCTTTACAAACGGAGACCAACTTGATGGCTACACCTTCCACGACGAGCCGACCGTCCCCGGAACGCATCTTCGCTCTCATGAATGCGTTTCAGAACACACAAGCACTGAAAACGGGAATCGAGCTGGACGTCTTCACCGCCATCGGGGAGGGCGCAAATACTCCGCCGCTCCTGGCCGCGAAGACCAGCGCTTCGGAGCGCGGCTTGCGTATCCTCTGCGACTATTTGACGATTATGGGCCTCCTCACAAAAGAAAGCGGGCATTACGGTCTGACTGACGAGTCTGCACTTTTTCTCGACCGGCGCTCGCCTGCTTCTCTTGTCGCGGTGACCGGATTTCTCGGCAGCGGCTGGCACAAGGAAAATACGGAAGCTTTGACCGAAGCGGTGCGGAAGGGTGGAACGGTCGGAGCGCAGGGAGACAACTCCAAGCCACAGGATGAAGTATGGGTCGCGTTCGCGAGATCGATGGCGCGGCTCACGATACCCGCCGCGAATTTTATCGCTGAAATCATTGGCTGCGCGGAAGGCAAGCCCTGCAGTGTGTTGGACATCGCCGCGGGCCACGGAATGTACGGCATCACCATCGCCAAGAAAAATCCAAACGCGAAAATCGTCGCCGTCGATTGGCCGTCCGTGCTGGCGGTCGCGCAAGAGAATGCGCAAGCCGCTGGAGTTTCCGGGCGCCACACGATACGCCCAGGAAGCGCCTTTGAAACCGATCTTGGCACCGGGTACGACTTTGTTCTGCTGACGAATATTTTCCATCATTTCGATATGCCAACGTGCGAGACGCTTATGCGCCGTGTTTATGCGGCGCTCAAACCGGGTGGAAAAGCCGTCACTCTCGAGTTTGTGCCCAATGAAGACCGCGTGACTCCGCCGGCAGCAGCGGCGTTCAGCCTCAACATGCTCGTGGGGACCGACGCCGGAGATGCCTATACTTTTTCGGAGTACGAACAAATGTTTGCAACTGCAGGTTTTGCGAAAACCACTTTGCACCCAGTCACTGGAATGCCGCAACAGGTGCTGATCTCCAGGAAGCCCGAATGAAAAAGAAAAAGACAACCAAAAAAGCTGCAAGAAAAACAACGAAAAAAGTTTCTCAGAAGCCGCTGCGGAATTCAGACCGCGATTTGCGCGAGCAGGTGGTTTACCTGCTAAAAGGCGGAGGCGCTCACGTCCATTTCATGGATGCTCTGGACGATTTCCCTGCTGAGAAATATGGAACATTCGCGAACGCGCTGCCGCATACGGGCTGGCAGTTGCTCGAACACGCGCGGCTCGCGCAGTGGGACATCGTGGACTTCAGCAAAAATCCAAAACACGTCTCGCCAAATTTTCCGGACGGATACTGGCCAAAAACACCTGCGCCGGCCAATGACGCAGCCTGGAACGAAAGCGTGGCGGCGTTCCAGCGCGATTTGGAAGAGATGGTCCGCCTGGTGCGAAACCCTCGCACCAATCTGTTCGTCAAAATACCGCATGGCCAAGGCCAAACGATTTTGCGCGAAGCGCTGCTTCTTGCGGACCACAACTCCTATCACCTAGGCCAGCTCGTGGATTTGCGCCGCGCGATCGGTGCGTGGCAGGAGTCCTAGGCAACCGTGGTTGCAAGTTTCGGGGTTGGCTGTAGGATGATGCACTAGAGTTGGCAAGAGAGTTTTGCATCCTGAGTGGGGGCGCTATGATTCGCATCGAAAGCATTTCCATGAACGAACGCGAGACCGGCAATAGCCGGCGCGATTTCTTAAAAGGAATGCTGGGAGCGGGCGCGTTTGTCCTCGGCGTTTCTGTAATGCCGGAGCAGCTTTTCGCGACGGCAGCCAGCGGCGGCGCGGGCGATCCCTTTCCGTCGTCGGAGAAAGCTCCGCTGCACCCTAGCGTCTATTTGGCAATCGGCACGGACGGAACGGCATACGTCATCGCACACCGCTCGGAGATGGGGAATGGAGTGCGCACGTCTTTGCCGCGAATCGTTGCGGAAGAACTGGATGCCGATTGGGCGCGCGTAAAAGTCGTGCAGGCCATCGGCGCGGAGAAATACGGCGACCAGGACACGGATGGCTCGCATTCCGTTACAAGCTTTTTTGTACCGCTGCGCGAAGCGGGAGCCACGGCCCGTCTGATGCTGGTTCGCGCGGCGGCGCAGCAGTGGAGCGTGCCTGCAACGGAGTGCTCGACGGAACTTCACCATGTGATTCACAAAGCATCAGGAAAAAAGCTTGGGTACGGCGACCTTGCAACTGCAGCCTCCAAACTAGACGTGCCGAAGAAAGAGGAGTTGAAGCTGAAGCCGCGCAGCGAATGGCGCTACATCGGAAAGCCCGCAGCGAGTTATGACTTGAAAGATTTGTGCACGGGCAAAGCCAAATACGGGCAGGACATGCACATGGCAGGGATGCTCTATGCGAGCGTCGCGCATCCGCCCGTACTCGGCAGCACCGTGAAATCGCTGGACGATTCGGCGGCGCTGGCGGTGTCCGGCGTGAAGCAAACCGCAACCATCGACACATTCAAGCCGCCTGTCCTTTATCAGGCACTCGGCGGCGTGGCCGTGCTGGCAGACAACACCTGGGCAGCGTTTCAGGGCAAGAATAAACTGAAGATCGAATGGGAGAACAGTTCGCACAGCGTTTTCAGCTCCGATCCGTACAAAAAGGAATTGCAGGAAACGGCGCGGAAACCGGGAAAAGTGGTGCGCGAAGTTGGCAACGTAAACGCGGCGTTTGCGAAAGGCGGAAAGATCGTTGAGGCGGAGTATTACGCGCCGCTGCTGGCGCACGCTTCGATGGAGCCGCCCGCGGCGCTCGCGGTTTACAAAGAGGGAAAAGTAGAGGTGTGGGCGCCGTCACAAAGTCCGGTGGGTGCGCGTGACGCGATCGCGGCAGCCGTTGGAGCGAAAAAGGAAGATGTGACGGTGAACGTCACGCTTTTGGGAGGCGCCTTTGGGCGAAAATCGTTTCCCGATTTTGCGGTTGAAGCGGCGGTGCTCTCAAAAAAAACTGGCAAGCCGGTAAAAGTAGTCTGGAGCCGCGAGGACGACATCAAGTTTGACACTTACCATTCGGTTTCCGCGATGTATATGAAAGCGGCGCTGGGCGACGACGGAAAGCCAACGGCCTGGCTGCAACGAACAGTGTTTCCTCCCATCGGTTCGACGTTTAAAGCCGGCGAAATGTACTCGGATGCGGATGAACTGGGGCTAGGTTTCAGCGACTTGCCGTTTGCAATTCCGAATCACCGTTCCGAAAACGGGCCGGCCACGGCGCACGTTCGCATCGGATGGCTGCGCTCCGTGGCGAACATTTACCATGCCTTTGCGATTCAGTCCTTCGAAGATGAACTGGCGCACGCGGCAGGAAAAGATCCCGTCGAATATGCGCTGCAACTTTTGGGGCCCGACCGCATCATTCCAAAGACTGAACTGCCGAAGGACTATTCGAATTATGGACAGGACTATGCGCAATATCCGATCGACACGGCGCGATTTAAGCGGGTGGTGGAAATGGCGGCGGAGAAATCGGGATGGGGAAAGAAAAAACAGGGCAACGGGGTTGGGATGGGGTTAGCTCTGCACCGCAGCTTCTTGACGTACGTCGCGTCCGTCGTGCAGATGCATCTGGATGATGCGGGGCACGTACATGTCGACCGCGTGGACACCGCGCTAGATGCCGGAACGGTCGTGAATCCGGATATGGTTAGGAATCAATTCGAGGGCGCGGCGGTGATGGGGACCAGCGTTGCGTTTTATGGAGCGATTACCGCTACAAACGGCATGATCGACCAATCCAACTTTAACGATTTTCCGATGGCGCGAATGAATACCGCGCCGCGCGAAGTGCACGTATACATTGTGCCGAGCGATGCCCCTCCAGGAGGAGTGGGCGAGCCGGGCTTGCCCGCTTTTCCACCAGCGCTTTGCAACGCCATTTTTGCCGCGACGGGCAAGCGCATCCGAGAATTGCCCCTCTCCAAAGCGGGCTTAGCTTAACGTGCTCAAACGAGGTTTGCTTTTTCTTGCTGCGCTTGCCGCGGCAGTCTTGCCGGTGTGCGCACAGCGTCGCCCCGTGCTCCAACAGATTGATCTACCGCATCCTTATTATTTCCGCGAAATGTATTTACCGCAATTGACGAGCGGCCCAAGTAGCGTGGCGTGGTCGCCGGACTCGGGCGAAGTGGTGTACTCGATGGCAGGGTCGCTGTGGCGCCAGAAAATTGATTCGAAAACGGGGCAGCAGGTCACGGACGGTCTGGGATACGACTACCAGCCGGATTGGTCCCCAGATGGAAAGAACGTCGTTTATGTCTCGTATCAGAAAGATGCGATGGAATTGTGGCTTCTGGATTTGGGTTCCGAAAAATCGCAACAGTTGACGAGCGGCGGCGCGATGAACGTGGAACCGCGGTGGTCGCCGGATGGAAAACGGATTGTTTTTGTTTCCACTTCGTATAACAAGCGATTTCATATTTTTCGCGCCGATGTAAACGAAGGAGAACTCGAGAACGTGGTGCGGCTGACGGGGGAAACAAAGAGCGATTTGCCGCGCTATTACTACAGCGCGTATGACACGGAAATCAGTCCGGTGTGGACGCGCGACGGCAAGGAAATTCTTTTTATATCAAATCGCGGGCACATTCACGGGACGGGCGGATTTTGGAGGATGCGCGCGGAGCCCGGCGCCGAGGCGCACGAGATTCATTATGAAGAGACGAATTGGAAGGCACGTCCGGATTTTTCGCCGGACGGATCGCGCATGGTTTACAGCTCGTATCTCGGGCGGCAGTGGCACAACTTATGGGTGATGCCCGCGAAGGGCGGCGATGCGTTTCCGATCTCTTACGGGGATTGGGATGCGACGAATGTGCGCTGGTCGCCTGACGGCAAGAAGCTTGCGTTTATTTCCAATAAGGAATGGAACACCAAGCTGGCAATTCAGGAGTTTGGGAGCGGGAAAGAGAAAGCGCTGGCAATTGAGAAGCGAGCCTACCTGCGACGGCGAGCGACGCTAAGACTTTCCGTGGTGGACGAAAAAGGCAAGCCGCAGTTTGCGCGCATCTCCGTTACGGATGAAAGAGGGCATTTCTACGCGCCTAACGCGGAATGGACGTGGATTCAGGCGGATGACGGGTACGATCGAAGCCGCGCACCGTTCGGGGCTCATTATTTCTACGCAAAGAGCTATCCGGAGGGCATCCGCATAGAAGCGCCGGAAGGGCCGCTTACGATCGACGTGACGAAGGGCTTTGAGTACGGCACGTTGCATCGGACGATCGATTCGAGAACCGCGAATTCAAGCGATCTGACGTTTCATTTGAAAAAACTCGATTGGGGACGGGGCCCGGGACCGAAATGGGTGGGCAGCGATTTGCACGTGCATATGAACTACGGCGGTACTTATAGAAGCGAGCGCGAAATTCTTCTGGAGCAAGCGGAAGGCGAGGGAGTACGTATCGTCAACAACCTCGTGGTGAACAAGGAGCAGAGATTTCCAGACATTCGTTCCGCGCTATTCAACGAAGTGCTGAAATATTTCTCGTGGAACGCCACGGACCTGGTGGGACAGGAATTCCACACGAGCTATTGGGGGCATCGCGGGTTGCTGAATTTGA